>Ga0182736_1000128_pt1 | contig 147284 bp, 128 predicted proteins | sample eDN5th30CKraftBY_FD_128882 | JGI IMG/M metagenome (GOLD analysis project Ga0182736, IMG submission 128882) | Enriched backyard soil microbial communities from Emeryville, California, USA - eDNA 5th pass 30_C Kraft BY (version 2) (version 2) | ecosystem: Environmental > Terrestrial > Soil >... | reverse complement strand
GGTTTTCGACCATGTTCCTGAACTACGACCTGCTGGCAAAGCGATGGGTGCCCTATGGCTACATCTACCCGTTCGCAGAGGCGGTGGCCGGTGTGCTGATGGCGGCGCGCGCGCTGGACTGGCTGTCGATCCCGCTGGCGCTGTTCATCGGCACCGTGGGCGGCGTTTCGGTGTTTTACGCGGTCTACATCCAGAAGCGGGAACTGAAATGCGCCTGCGTCGGCGGTTCCAGCCGCGTGCCGCTGGGTTTCCTCTCGCTCACGGAAAACGTGATGATGGTGGCTATGGCGCTGTGGATGCTGCTCGGCCATATGGGATAGCGATGCGCCTGCTGCTGATCCTCGTCCTGCTGTTCGCCTCGCTCGGCTTCGTGCCGACGGCGAGCGCGCAGGCGGGCCATTGCCACGATCAGGGGCAGGCGCAGCAGATGCACGGGCAGCATGGCGAAGGCCATCACGGCAACCGGGATCGTGAGGATCGCGGCGGCGCCGCGGCCATCGTTCACGTCTGCGTGGGCTGCGCGATCATGGCTTCTTCTGACGCCTTGACCGTGCCGGCACAGCGCCCCGGCCTTCCGCGCTCCGCCGCCGAATCCTCCCTGCCGCCGGCTTTCGACGCGAACCCCATCCCGCCGCCACCCCGATTGGCCTGATCTTTCGAACCTTTTTTCAGTTCGTCAGTTCAGGACATTTGAGATGAAGACCCTCTTTCTAGCGAGCGCCGCCGCGGCGCTCCTGCTGCCGCACATGGCTGCGGCGCAAAGTCACGACCATCAGCCTGCCGCACAACCGGCTGATACGCCCACGGATCAGCCCGCGCCGGATCATTCGCAGATGGACCATTCCGCGATGGATCATGCGCAGATGGATCACAGCATGATGGGCCACACCGCCCATTCCATGCCCGATGGCCCGGCCGAAGGTTCCGGCACCGCGCGTCTGCCGCAGGCGGAAGGGATGATGCCCGGCGTGCATTTCAATCTCGGCGGCGGCTGGCAGGGTATGGCCCACGGCTATGCCTGGGGCGCCTATACCGATCAGACCGGCCCTCGCGGTGATGACATGGTGTTCGTGCAGTCGATGGCGATGGTCATGGCGGAAAAGGCGTTCGATGGCGGCCGCCTGCAATTCAAGGGCATGGTCAGCGCCGATCCGCTGATGGGCGATCGCGGATACCCTATCCTGTTTGCGGTGGGTGAAACGGCTGACGGTGTGTCGCTGGTCGATCGCCAGCATCCGCATGATCTGTTTATGGAACTGTCCGCGCGGCTCGATCTGGATATCGCGGATGATACCCGCGCTTTCCTCTATGCCGCCCCGGTGGGGGAACCGGCGCTGGGGCCGCCAGCGTTCATGCACCGCGCCTCCGCCCGCCTGAATCCTGACGCGCCGATCACCCACCACTGGTTCGATTCCACCCACATCACGTTCGGCGTGCTGACCGGCGGCGTGGCGACCGACCTGTGGCAGATAGAAGCTTCCGGCTTCCGTGGGCGGGAACCGGATGAAGACCGCTGGGATATCGAAAAGCCCCGGCTCGATAGCTGGTCGGTGCGGGCTACGCTCAACCCTTCGCCCAACTGGGCCATGCAGGTCAGCCATGCCCGGATTGACGAGCCGGAGGCGCTGCATCCGGGTCAGGACGAGGCGCGCACGACAGCCAGCGTGATCTACAATTCAGGCAATGGACTGGCCGCCACGGCGGCGTTTTCCAGCAAGAACCGCATGCCGGGCGATACGCTGACGGCGTGGCTGGCAGAAGCGAGCTGGGATGTGACCGATCGTCACACCCTGTTCGGTCGGCTGGAAAACGTCGCCAATGACGAACTTTTTCCCGATCATGATGATCCGCTGCACGATCAGGCATTCCGCATCACGAAGTTGCAGGCGGGCTATGCCTATACCCTGCCACTGGGCAAGGTTTTCGCCCTTTCGCTGGGCGGCAGCGTGGCGGCTTTCATAAAGCCCGATGCGCTCGATGCGGTCTATGGATCGAACCCGATGGGCTACACGGCCTTCGCGAAGCTCAGCCTCGGGCAGTAGGTCTGACGCGGGATAATTGATGGAGGCGGCTGACAAGGCCGCCTCCACTCATTACACGGTCGCGCGTGACTTGGCTCCGCGCCTTTTCCCGGCGGCATTCCTGGCTGCTCGCTCTCGCCGTGCTGACAGCGCTGGCGCTGCGGATGCTCGTTCCCACGGGTTACATGGTCCGGGTGGAGCCGGATCGTGTGGCGGTCAGCCTCTGTACCGCCCACGGCACTGAAACGGTCTATATCGACCGCGCACCGGGCAAACAGGATCAGGACCGCAAGACGGGTGACGCGGCTAAGCGGTGCGCTTTCGCTGATTTCTCCGTTCCGGGCCTGCCCGCTGTTCCGCTGCTGGAACTGGCGGCCGCGCTCGTTTTCATCCTCGCGCTGTGGCTGGCGCGGGTCGAACCCTTGCGGCTGGCCGATGCCAGTCGCCTGCGCCCGCCACTGCGCGGGCCTCCTTCGCTCGTCTGACGCGCCTGCCGCTCACCGGCAGGGCTTTCACCCGAAAGATGACAGGGGCCCGGCCGCGTTGCGGATCGGGCGCGAAGGACACACTGCACAATGAAGAAGATCGTACTGGGCCTGCTGATGGCAGGCGCGGCCGCCACGCCCGCATTCGCGGAAAATGCGGATGAAAATCCCACCATCATCGTAACCGGCCAGCGCGCCAGCTCCGATGCAGAACGGCGGGCCGCCGCGACGCCCGGCGGCGCCGCCGTCATCACCCATCAGGATTATGCGGACAAATCGCTCGTCTCGCTGCGCGATACGCTGGCCTATACGCCCGGCGTCTATGTTCAGCCGCGTTATGGGCAGGAAGTGCGGATATCGATCCGCGGATCGGGCCTCTCGCGCGGATATCACATGCGCGGGCTTACGCTGCTTCAGGATGGCGTGCCGATCAATCTGGCAGATGATAACGGCGATTTTCAGGAACTTGACCCGGCTTTCTTCGATCATCTCGAAGTCTACCGGGGTGCCAACGCCCTGCGCTTCGGCTCCGGTACGCTGGGCGGCGCGATCAACGGCGTCACGCCCAACGGGGCGGATGCGGCGGGCCTTTATCTCCGTGCGGAAGGCGGCTCGTTCGGCACCGCTCGCGGGTTGATCGCCTATGGCGGCGCGACCGATACGGCGGATTATTGGGCGGCGGTCAGCGCCGATACGTCCAATGGTGATCGCGAACACGCCCATCGCAATTCGCTGCGCTTTCACGGCAACGCCGGTTTCCGGGTCAGCGACGCGGTGCGGACGCGCTTCTATGCCAGCCTCAACAACATCAACCAGCAGTTGCCTGGCGCGCTCGATCTCGCCACCACACTCACCGCGCCCAAAACGGGCAACTTCACCGGCGATCAGGCGCGCGACATAGACTCGCTTCGTCTCCAGAACCGCACCACGGTCGATCTCGGCGATGCGGAGCTGAACCTCGGCCTGTTCTACAACCGCAAGTCGCTGTTCCATCCGATCTATCAGGTGATCGATCAGGATTCGAACGATCACGGCGCCTATTTCCGGCTCGACTGGGCACAGGGGCCTGTGGAACTGACCCTGGGCGGGGAAGCGCGTTTCGGAGAGGTCGATTCCGAACGCTACGTCAACGTCGATGGCCGCAAGGGCGCGCTCACTTTCGCCGCCGCCCAACGATCTCGCACCGCCAATGTTTATGCAGAGGCGCGCTATCATGCGACCGATGGCCTGACGCTGATCGCCGGGGGTATCTATGCCGATGGCTATCGCCGCCAGCACCAGACCTTCAATAACGGTATCACCGACGTGACGGGCCGGGCGGATTTCAGCGAATTCTCTCCGAAGTTCGGCCTGCTTTATGAACCTCTGGGCGGCGTGCAGGTCTACGCCAATTACTCCCGCTCGGCGGAATTTCCGGGCTTCATCGAACTGGCGCAGCAGGCGGCCTTCGTGCCTATTTCCGCGCAGACCGCATGGACGGCGGAAATCGGCACGCGCGGCCGCTCGGGCATCGCACAATGGGACGTGTCGCTCTATCGCGCGTCGATCGATGGGGAACTGTTGCAGTTCAATGTCGGCCCGGACATTCCCGCATCGACTTTCAATGCCGACAAGACCCGGCATCAGGGTCTGGAGGCGGCCCTCACGCTCGATCTGATGGACTATCTGCGGTTGCGGCAGGTCTATCAGTTCAGCGATTTCCGCTTCGTGGATGATGCCCAATATGGCGACAATCGCCTGCCGGTCGCCCCGAAGCATGTCTATCGCGCGGAACTGCGGATCGGCGGCGATGCGCTGCACCTGTCGCCCAATGTCGAATGGCAGCCGCAGGGCGCATGGGCCGATTACGGCAATACGCTGAAGACCGATGGCTATGCGCTGATCGGCCTCACCGCCGGTGCCACCGTGACGCACGGGGTCGACGTATTCCTCGACGCCCGCAACATCGCTGGCAAGAAAGCGGTGGGGGATATCAGCGCGGCGATCGCCGCTACGTCCACCTCCGTCATCTTCTATCCTGTCGAACGCCGCTCCGTATTCGGCGGCGTGCGGGCGCGGTTCTGAACCGATGGGCGCGCTCTATCCCGCGATCTGGCGTTGGCATTTCTATGCCGGGGTTCTGGTCATACCGTTCGTGGTGCTGCTCTCGCTTTCGGGCGCGGTTTACCTGTTCAAGCCGCAGGTCGAACGGTGGGAAGAACGCGCCTTTCACGCCCAGCCGGTCAGCGCCCCCGTCGCGCCGAATCAGCAGCTCGACGTCGCGCTGCAACGCTATCCGGGCGCTGTCTTCCTCGACTACCGATTGCCGGAACAGGCGGGGGATGCAGCCCTGATCCGCCTCTCGCTGGCCAACGGTGGCCCGGTGCGGGAAGTGTTCGTATCCCCTCGGGGCGATGTCCTGGGGGCAATTGATCCCGACCGGCGCATCATGGCGATCACCAAGCGCGTCCACAGCCAGCTTCTCGTGGGTGGAGAGGTCGGCAACCGGCTGGTGGAACTGGCCGCATGCTGGGCGATCGTGCTGATCCTGTCCGGTCTTTACCTCTGGTGGCCGCGCGGGCGGGGCGGGGCGGGCGTTGTCTGGCCCCGCCTCACGCGCGGCGGCCGCGTGTTCTGGCGCGATCTCCACGCCGTCACGGGTTTCTGGGTTTCCTCGCTGGCGCTGGTCATGCTCGTCAGCGGCCTCCCGTGGACCAGCGTGTGGGGCACGGCGTTCGGTGCGGTGCGGGCGGAACTGGGCTGGGTCAACGGCCCTGCTCAATGGGATATCGACGGCGCAAAGCCCTCGTCAGCCCCCGCCACCGGTCAGGGGCATGGTCACGGTCACGGTCACGGCTCCGGGCCGATGTCCACGCCCGATGCGCCGTTCAACCCGCAGGTGTTCGATCAGATGGTGCAGGATGCTCGCGCACAGGCGCTGGCCTTCCCCGCCATCGTCACCCCGCCGGGCGCACCGGGCCGTTTCGGCGCGCCGGGGCAGATGCTCTGGACCATCCGTTCAGACGCGCAGAACCAGCCTCTCCGCACAACGATCCGCTACGATCTCACCGGCCATACCGTGCTCTCGCGGGAAAGCTTCGCGGACGGCCATCCGATCGACCGCGCCGTTGGATACGGCATCGCCTGGCACGAAGGGCAACTGTTCGGCCTGCTCAATCAGATCGTCGGCCTGCTCACCGCATTGGCGCTAGTCATGGTGGCGATCAGCGGTGCGATCATGTGGCTCCGCCGCCGTCCCACGGGCTCTCTCGGCGCACCTCCCGCTCGCAGCGTCGGTAACCGACCCCTTCTCGCGGTATTGGTCGCCTGTCTCGCAGTATTGCTACCGTTGTTCGCATTTTCTCTCGTGGCGATAATATTGCTGGAAATCTTTGTATTAAGGCGATTTTCTTCCCTTTCACGCTGGCTCGGCCTGCGGTCCGCATAAAGGTCGTTCCGGCCCGTCTCCGTCATCCCAGCGGAAGACCGGTGTGAAGGACGGGGGCTCGGCGCCCCGGTTTTCCTGAAGGACAAGGAGAACCCATGAAGTATCCAGTTTTGATCGCCGCCGCCCTCGTCGCCACCGCCGCTCCCGCCTATGCGCAGGACGTGTCGGGCTTCCGCATCGAAGGCCGCGCCGCCTGGGAACAGACCGGCGCCAAGGCCACAATTCCGAACCCCGATTTCGATGAAGACGACGACGAAAGCGGCCCCGAATTCCTCACCGCCACCGACGATGACAGCGCAATCGCCTATGGCGTTGAACTGGGCTACGACCTCCAGGTCGGCCCCGGTCTGGTGATCGGCGCCTATGCCGGTGCGGAACTGTCCGACAGCCGCGTCTGCAACCAGTTGATCGAGGACGATCTGGCCTGCTCCGATCTGAAGCGCACTTTCACCGCCGGCGCGCGGGTTGGTGTTCCGCTGGGCGAATCCTCGCTGATCTACGCCAAGGGCGGCTATTCGAACGGCAAGTTCGACGTGGCTTACGATCCGGACATCACCGATAACGACGATGAAGAACCCGGCGACACCTACGGCTTTTCCAAAAGCCGCGGCGGCTACCACGTCGGGGCAGGCGTTGAAGTCGGGCTGAGCCAGGGCCTCTATGGCAAGCTGGAATACGTCTACACCGATTACGGCAAGGGTTCGTACCTGCTGGATGATGGCGTTACTGGCGCCGACCCGTCGGTAAGCATTGCTTCCGATCGCCATCAGGTTTCCGTCGGCATGGGCCTGCGGTTCTGATTTGCGTGCGGGAGGCTGCGCAGAGCGGCCTCCCGCATTCAACGAAGTGCGAAAGTCAGACGCTGCCTGAATCGTCCAGCGGCACTTTCGTTTTCAACTCATCCAGCCATACCGCCGCAGAGGCATCGCTTGGTGCCCGCCAGTCGCCACGCGGGCTCAGCGCGCCGGATGTCGAGACCTTCGGCCCATTGGGTATCGCGCTGCGTTTGAACTGGCTGAACGCGAAGAAGCGGCGCAGGAAGCTTTCCAGCCAATGGCGCACGGTCGCTAGATCGTATTGGTTGCGGTTTGCCTCAGGTAAGCCCGCAGGCCATATGCCCCGCGTCCGGTCACGCCATGCGTGCCACGCCAGAAAGGCGATTTTTGACGGCAACTGGCCATAACGAACCGTGTGGTGGAGGAAGAAGTCGTTCAGCTCGTATGGGCCGATCTTTGCCTCCGTGCTCTGCATCGCACCATCTTCGCCGGGGGGCACGAGCTCCGGGCTGATTTCCGTATTCAGGATCGCTTCCAGCACCGCGTCAGTCGCCTTGTCGAACTGATCGGTGCGCGTGGCCCAGCGGATCAGATACTGGATCAGCGTCTTGGGCACGCCCGCATTGACGGCATAGTGGCTCATCTGGTCGCCCACGCCATATGTGCACCAGCCCAGCGCTAACTCGCTGAGATCGCCCGTTCCGACCACGAAGCCGTTGTGCTGTCCGGCCAGTCGAAACAGGTAATCCGTCCTCAGCCCCGCCTGCACGTTCTCGAACGTCACGTCGTAAACCGGCTCTCCCTTTGCGAAGGGGTGGCCGATGTCTTCCAGCATACGGTTAGCGGCGGGGCGGATGTCGATTTCCTCCGCCGCGATTCCCAGCGCATTCATCAGTTTCCAGGCGTTGGATTTCGTTCCTTCGGAGGTGCCGAAACCGGGCATGGTATAGCCCCGGATCGTGGTGCGCGGCAGGCCCAGCCGGTCGCAGACCTTGGCCGCGACGATCAGGGCGTGGGTCGAATCCAGCCCGCCTGAAATACCGATCACCATCGTGCCACCGGCGGTCTGCTCGAAACGGCGCATCAGGCCATCGACCTGAATATTGAACGCCTCGTAACAGTCGGCGTCCAGCTTCTCCGGACGGTTTGGCACGAAGGGAAAGCGGCTGACCGGGCGGATCAGGCCGATGTTGCCGCGTGCGGGCTCATGGTGGAACCGCACTTCGCGAAAGTGGTCCTCCGGGCGGCCCGCAGCTTCCGCGGCATCGGCATAAGTGGGCAGCCGCTGGCGGTCGCCCAGAATGCGGGCCGTATCCACGTCCGCAATGGCGAGTTCGGGCGCACGGGCGAAACGTTCACTTTCCGCCAGCAGATCGCCCAGCTCGTAGATCACGCCCTGGCCGTCCCACGCCATGTCCGTGGTGCTTTCACCATGCCCTGCCGCTGAATAGACATAGGCGCTGGCCGTGCGGGCGCTTTGTGCGCGGCACAGCAGGTGCCGCTCATCCGCCTTGCCGATCACGATGTTGGAGGCGGATAGATTGGCGAGAATTGTCGCCCCCGCCAGCGCGGCGGCGGTGGAGGGGGGATCGGGCGCCCAGAAATCCTCGCAGATTTCCACTGCCAGCCTGAAGCCGGGAATCCGTTCCGACGCGAAGATCAGATCCACGCCGAACGGCACTTCCACCCCGGCGACGGAAATCGTCTGGCCCCGCACGGAAATGCCGGAGGAGAACCAGCGCTTTTCATAGAATTCGCGGTAATTCGGCAGGTAGCTCTTGGGCACTACGCCCAGCACTTTGCCATCGGCCACCGCCAGCGCGCAGTTATACAGCCGCCCGCCCCGGCGCAGCGGTGCGCCGATCAGCAGCACCGGCGAAAGCTCGGCGTTGGCGGCGGCGATTTCCGCCACCGCGCCTTCCACTGCGTCCAGCAGGGCCGACTGCATCAACAGGTCGTCGATGGCATAGGATGATACGCACAACTCGGGATAGACCAGCAGGTCCACATGGGCGGCATGGGCTCGTTTCGCCTGTTCGATGATGCCATCGCGATTGAACGAGACATCGGCGGTGCGGACCGGCGGCGTACTGGTCGCTACGCGAACGAATCCGTGTGTATGCAGGTCGAAGAAGGGATGCGCGGGTTCGCCATGCGGATCGGCGCTTTCGGTGGGTCCGACGGGCAGAAGCCAGTCCTCGGGTCGACATACGCCTAGTTCGGCCAGACGTCGCTGGGCAGCCGCGCGGGGTATCTTGCCCTTTGCCTCCCATCCATAGACCGTGCGGCTTGGCCAGGGGGAGGGGGCGCCATAACGTTCACCGAATTCGCCTGCGGACAGGGGCGGTTGGTGCGCTTCGCGCCAGGCGCGTATCTTCTGACCAGCTTTGTGCATGTGCGTTATGTATCCGAAAGGGATACCTAATGCAATAAAGTCACGCTTTCAACGTATCTTCCAGCATGTGCAAAGCAGTCCTCAATGCTTCGATGCGGACGCCCTGTCTCCCTATAGGGCCAAAGTGGGCTTCTCGATGCAGGGGGTCGCAGCCAGGTCGTTCACAGGCGAAGTGAACCAGACCTTCCTCCTCATTCTCGCCCGCAGGCCCGGCAAAACCGGTCACGGCCAGGGCAATGTCCGCGCGAGAGTGGCGTAAAGCGCCACCAGCCATCTCGATCGCCACTTCTCGGCTGACTGCGCCGCAGCGGTCCACTGTATGTCGCGCAATGCCCAACAGGTCGCATTTGGCGTCGTCGGAATAGACCACGAAGCCGCGTTCGAACACATGGCTCAGTCCCGGCACATCGGTCAGCAGGGCGGACAGCAGCCCGCCGGTGCAGCTTTCGGCGGTCGCAAGGCAAAGGCCTTTGGCCTGCGCCAGTTCCAGCACCGTTTCCGCCTGTTGCTGCACTTCCACGGGCAGGGCGGGATCGAGCGTTTCGGCCATAGGGCCACTACCGATGGAACAGGCCGCCAGTTCCCCGGCGGCCCTTCATCACGCCTCAGGCGGCTTCGCGCTCGCCGCCGATGGGCAGGCGCGCCCGCACCGTGGCCTTGGACAGGTCCAGCCCATAGAGCTTGGCCGCATTGCCGCCCACGATGCCGCGCACCGCTTCCGGGTCCATATGGCCCATCGTTTCCCCGATGGTCCGAACGGAATTGGGCCAGATCGAATCCGGGTGCGGATAATCGCTGGCCCACAGCAGGTTTTCCGGCCCCCAGAACTCGGTCAGGCGCATGGCCGTGGGGCTTTGCTGGAAGGTGCCGTAAACTTGCCGCTGGAACACTTCGCTAGGCTTCATCTTATGCGGGATGCCGCCCTTGTCGTCCCAGAAATCCTTGCATTCCCACAGGCGCCAGTGGCGATAGTCCAGTTCTTCCACCACCCACGGAACCCAGCCCACGCCGGATTCGGCGATCACGATCTTCAGCTTCGGATGCCGTTCCAGAATGCCCCACGCGAACAGATCAACGAAGGGATCGAGGAACTGTTCGATGAACATCTTGGCATGGAGGAAGGTCGCGCCGGGGCTGCCCTTGTATTTGTCGAACGCATCGCCTGCCTTGGGGAATACCGTGACGTGGAAGCTCAGCACGATGCCGCTTTGTTCCAGCAGATCGAACAACGGTTCCCAGCGCGGGTCTTCCAGTCGAGGTTCGGCCACCGCGATTTGCAGGTTCGCCTGCCGCACGCCGCCCCGCTGGGCAAGGCGCTTCAATTCGTCATAGGCGGCTTCCGGATAGGGCGGCAGCATGGCCACGCCGATCAGCCGATCCGGCGCGGCGCTGCAGAAATCCTCGTAAAGCCAGTCGTTGAAGGCGGCATAGCAGGCGCGCATGAATGCCTCGTCCTGCGTCCTGATAGATGTCACGGGGCCGAACACCAGATGGCCCCACACCTGATCGCGGTCCATGTCGGCAAGGCGCAGCGCGGGGTTGCCGGCGCGCAACTCGCTCAGGTCGTCGATCCCGCCGCGGTCATAGGCGGTGTGCAGCGGTTTCGGGCCGGGGCCAAAGCCGCGCCCTTTCGCGCCTGACCACATGCCCCAACGCTCTCCGTCCGCGATCCACAGGCCGGGACCCTGCTCAGGCACTTCGATATGCGGTGCGCGGTCGCCCCATTTGGCCGACATGCGCCGCGTCCACACGTCTGCGGGCAGCATGTTCAGGTCCAGATGGTCGTCGCAGGAAACCAGGGCGGTTTCGATCATGGTTCTCTCCGGAAAACGCTTTTTATTAGCTTGCGAACGAATGGCAGCGACGAGCCGCGCCCGCAACGAAAAAGGGCGCCCCCACGCTGAGGGGACGCCCTTTTAAGCTGTTTGATCGGCGGCTTGCGCTAGCTGGCGAGCCGCCCTCTTGAAGATTTCATCACAGGCGCGCGATCTCCGCCCGGGCGTCCGCCAGCGACTGTTCCCGTGCTTCGGGGCCGAAACCGATCTTGTCGGCACGGATGAATTCTACATCGTCGATGCCGATGAAGCTGAAAAAGTCGCGCAGAAAGCTCTGGTGGTGTTCGAACGGGGCATCGGTTTCGTAAACGCCGCCCTGCGACAGCACCACGATTACCCGTCGACCGCCCGCGAGGCCTTCCGGGCCGGCCTCGGAATAGCTGAACGTGACGCCGGGCACACCCAGCCGGTCCAGCCATGCCTTCAGCGAAGACGGGATGGTGAAGTTGTACATGGGCGCCCCGATGATCACCACGTCGGATGCAAGAAACTGGTCGAGGACCGCTCTTTCTGCCGGAAACGCCGCTTGCATCGCCTCATCCCGCCGTTCTTCGGGAAAGCGGATCGCGCCCATGGTCACGGGATCGATGTGCGGCAGGGGGGCGGTGGCGAAATCCAGTTCCGTCACTTCCGCCTGCGGGTGCTTCTCGCGGAAATGCTCGGTGATCTCCTGCGTCAGCACTCTGCTGGCGGATTCGCCCTGAGTGACGGAGGTATCGATGCGGAGAATCTTCATGACGCTGGAAATCCCTGGTTACTGATAATAACTAGGGGCCATATGGAAACTGTCACCTCACCTTCGCAAGAAGGCACTTTTTCGTCCCTTGGGCACACCGATGTGCCTGATGTCGCTCATTTTCCATCTGCCTGCCAGACGGTGACCGAGGTGCTCGCCCGGGTGGGTGACAAATGGTCGATGCAGGTGGTGATGAACCTTGCCGATGGCCCAATGCGGTTCAACGCGCTGCTGCGCGCGATTGCGGGGATCAGCCAGCGAATGTTGACCCGAACCCTGCGTAATCTTGAACGTGACGGACTGGTAAGCCGCACGGTGACGCCCAGCGTTCCGCCACGGGTTGATTACGCGCTTACGGAATTGGGTAAGTCATTGAGGGCGCCTGTCGCCGTGCTGGGCGAATGGGCCGTCACTCATCGCGAGGCCATAGCGGCATCGCGGCAGCGGTTCGATCTGGAAAACGCTGAAGAGTAACCTCCCCGGCAGCCTTGCCGCCGGGGAGGTTCGTTAAGTCAGAGCCCGATCACGCCGCCATCGTTGCGGGTGATGGCGACAATGGCAGAGCGGGGGCGGCCAGTGGCGTTGCCCGACTGGCTTTGCGGCCAGTTGCTGCCGGGCGCGGCGGCGTCACCGTCTTCACCAGGGTGTTGGATGCCGACGAACAGCGTGCGCCCGTCGGGCGTACTGTCCACGCCGGTGATTTCGCACTGCTTCGGCCCGACAAGGAACCGCTTCAGCGTGGTTGCCGTTGCGGCTGCACCGATAAACGTCGCCTGCGTGGCGGTGGCACCGCCAGTGCCCGTGTTGGTCACGGTGCGGGCACCGCCATCGCCCACTGTGCCGGGCAGGGCGGCGAGCATCTGGTTGTTGGTGCGATCGGTGAAGGCACCGTCGTCGGTCTGGATCCACAGCAGCGGCTTCACCTGACCCGAAGGATTGGTGTTACGGCCGAAGAACAGTCCGTCCGGGCTGGAGAAATCATTCTCCGCCGTAAGGCCAGACAGGTTCACCTCCGCTCCGGCATCGGCCGAGTCGGCACCGAATAGATAGATATCCCACTGGAAGGTGGTAGCTGCCGGTTCGTCACCCGTTTCGCGAAGGCGCACAATGTGCCCGTTTGCGTTGCCATAGCTGGTGGAGCTGCCCCTCACTGCACCGTAGTGTCGCGGGTTTGCACCGTTTGTGTCGTTCAGTGCGCGGCCAGCTGCGTTATTGTTCGTCAGCGTCAGGTAGATCTCGCCGGTCACGGGGTTTGCGGCGGTCCATTCCGGACGGTCCATCGGCGTTGCACCAACCGCGTCGGCGGCAAGGCGGGTGTTGACCAGAACGTCCGCCTGATCGGCGAAGACGTATTCCGGCAATCCCCCGGTAGCCGGCAGGTTCGGCACGCTGCCGAACACCAGCGGCAGCCAGGTGCCGGTGCCATCGGCATTGAACTTCGCGACGTAAAGCGTTCCGTTGTCGAGATATTTGTCGCCAACCGCCAGCCGGTCTGACGACTGTGCATCGGCCGGGTTCCATGCCTGGGCCGAAACGAACTTGTAGAGGTATTCACGGCGGGAATCGTCGCCCATGTAAACCGCCAGCTTCTTGCCGGAGGTCAACTTGCCCAGCCATGCGCCTTCATGGCCCATGCGCCCCAGCGCGGTCCGCTTACGCGGCGGGGCGGAGGGGGTGTAGGGATCGATTTCTACCACCCAACCCAGCGTATTGGGTTCGTTGCGATAGTCTTCCAGCGCTGAGGCGCCCGTCGCACGCGCATCCCAGCGGCGGAACACCGGCTCGTTGCCAGCGCTCGACCAGGAATAGTTGCCGGTGCTGCTCGTCACGCCATAGCGGCGCAGCGACGAAAGCTCACGCGGGGTCCGCGCCGCATCGTCACCGCTGCGGCGGAAGTATCCGGCCCAGTTTTCCTCACACGTCAGGTTCGTGCCCCAGGCACTGTGCCCGTTGGCGCAGTTGTTGATCGTGCCGTTGCTGGCGGTGCCGGCTGGATAGGCGACGGTCTTTACCAGATCACTGCCGCGCACCGGGCCGCGCAGATCCATCGGCGTGTTCGGGGTGATGCGGCGGTTGAAGGTGCTGTCCTGCACCCAGCTCCACTGGCGATTGCCCGCGTCTCGATACTCGATCACGCCGACGCCGTGGGCTTCGATCTCCTTGATCGCTTCTGCTGCCGGGCGAACGCCGCCGCTGCTGGTCGGGCCATTGGGGTGGAGGTACTGAACGTTGAGATTTTCGAAGTTCTGCACGATCAGACCGCGCGCTGAGTTGGCATCATCGCGGGCGCCAGTGGCGTTGAGGCCGAACCAGGCCAGTGCGTCACCGTGATCGCCGATGCGCTGGGCGAAATTGGTGTCGGTGCCGTCGTTGGCATAGGCTGGCACACCGGCAGCGAGCGGATCGCCCAGCCGAGTCATGACGGTCACGCTGTAACCGGCAGGAACGGTGACAATATCGGCCAGCGTATGCGGAACGGCGGTGAAGCCGAGCACGGCAGGCGTCACGGTAATGGTGGTGCGCTGCGAAGAGCTCTGACCGCCAGACCCCATTGCGCTGAATTCGAATACCAGCGGCGTGGAGGATGCGACGGCGGGAGCGATGAAGGTGGCGGTAGCGCTGTCGCCGCCGATCAGTTCGACCGTGGTGCCGCTAACCTGCGTCCACTTCACGCTGCTGGCCGTTCCCGAAACCAGCTTGCCGCTGAGCGTAACCAGCCGTCCGGCCGAAGCGGTCGCGTTTTCACCCGCATTCACGAAGAACGAACCGCCAGAGCTTTGATCGCCGTCGCCGCAGGCGGCCAGCAGCGAGGTGCCGAGGCAGGCGGCCACGGTGGCGCCAAGGCCGCCAAGCACCGTCTGACGGCGCGAATAACGCTCGGCAATCATGCTGCCGAGGTCACGCTGGGTGCTGAGATTGGTGTCGATATCACCGTCCGTATAACGGACGAGGTCGCTGCCCTTCATGTTGTAGATTCCCTGGAAAGGTTGGTTGCCAGGGATGGCGACTATCGAACGATTGTGACTGCTGCGGGTAGGGTTCGTGACTGTTGAGCGACGGGTTGGTCACACCTTGAACCCGTGGATGTAATGAAGGCGCCGGGCGGCAGAATTCAGCCTAGCGCAGCCTGTTTTTCGGCCGCCAGCCGATCCAGTTCTGCGCGGGTTTTCTTTTCTGCGGCGGTCTTGAGCTGGCCGCAGGCCGCATCGATGTCCCGCCCGCGCGGAGTGCGTACGGGCGCGGAGATACCGCCTTCGAACACGATTTCGGAAAACCGCCGCACGCGTTCCGCGCTGGAACATTCATAGGGCGCGCCCGGCCACGGGTTGAACGGGATCAGATTCACCTTGGCGGGCAACTTGTACTGCTTGATCAGCCGCACCAACTCGCGCGCATCGTCATCGCTGTCGTTCTTGTCCTTCAACATCACGTATTCAAACGTGATGCGCCGCGCGTTCGATGCACCGGGATAGGCTGCGCAGGCGGACAGCAGTTCTTCAATGCCGAACTTACGGTTCAGCGGCACGATTTCGTCACGGACGTCCTTGTTCGTGGCGTGGAGCGATACGGCAAGGTTGACACCAATCTCTTCCCCGCAACGTGCCATCATGGGCACCACGCCGCTGGTGGAAAGGGTGATCCGGCGGCGCGACAGCGCCAATCCGTCGCCATCCATCACCAGCTTCAGTGCGTCGCGCACGTTATCGAAGTTATACAGCGGTTCGCCCATGCCCATCATCACGATGTTGGTAAGCAGGCGCCCGTCCGCGGTATATTCCGCCTCGGTTTCCTCCTCGGCGAAGTCCATCTTGCCCTTTGGCCACTCTCCCAGCGCATCGCGTGCCAGCATGACCTGTCCCACGATTTCGCCCGGCGTCAGGTTCCGCACCAGCCGCATGGTGCCCGTATGGCAGAAGCGGCAATTGAGGGTGCAGCCCACCTGGCTGGATACGCACAGCGTCCCCCGGTCGGCATCCGGGATGAATACCATTTCAAAATCGTGGCTATCGGCGGTGCGGAGCAACCATTTGCGTGTGCCGTCATTGGAATGCTGCGCCTCCACCACTTCTGGCCGGCCGATAACGAACCGTTCCGTCAGCCAGGGGCGCATGGTCTTGGCGATATCCGTCATCGCTTCAAACCCGGTCGCACCGCGATGATAGAGCCAGTGAAATACCTGCTTAGCGCGAAGCTTCGCCTGCTTTTCATCCAGACCCGCTTGCGCGAACAGTTCGGCAATGCGTTTCTTCGGCAGCCCGATCAGGTCCACGCGCCCATCGGCGCGCGGCGTGATGTCACGTGCAACGGGCACCGGATCGATTTGTCCGGGGATAGACATGAGGGCAGTGTCGGCCATTCGGGGCGCATATAGGGCGAGTTGACGCGAACGGCAAAGGTTGCCGCCCAATCGTGTTTCTGTGGCGTCGAAATGTTGTGCGCGCGACGCGCGAACCCTGTTTTCCCTGTTTCGTTCCTGCCGCTGGTCGACCTGCGTCAACAGTTGGTCGATGCAAGTGTGGCGAAAAAACATCAATATTTTCGTTGTGTTAGGTTAATGAAACTTCTGCCGATCAATCCCCATTTATGCGGTTCCACGGCCAACGCGCCGTGGGGTTTGAATGATTGGAGCTTACAATGAAAACGCGTTTCGCAATCCTGCTGGCCGCCGGTGCGGCCGTGATCGCCGTCCCCGCCATGGCGCAGGATACGGAGTTCTCCGGCCCCTGGATCGCCGGCGTAGCCGGATATGACAGGAACCAGGCTGGCAGCTCGCAAGACGATGGCGTGAATGTCGACCTCGACCAGAATTCCGAAGGTCTGCTTTACGGTGTGGGCATCGGTTATGATGCCGACATGGGTTCGATGGTTGTGGGTGCAGAGGCGGAACTGACCGATTCCACGGCGGATTCCAGCTATAGCGATCCCTACACCAACTTCGGCCTTGGCACCGTTGATGCCGGCCGGGACATCTATGTCGGTGGTCGCGTCGGCTTCAAGGCAACCCCCACCACGCTGGTTTACGGCAAGGGCGGCTACAGCTTTGGTCGATACAACTTCATCGGCACCGATGGCACCACCAATTACGATGAAAACCTGGATGTTAACGGCTGGCGCGTGGGCGCGGGTGTCGAACAGAAGTTCGGCAGCAACGCCTTTGCCAAGATCGAATATCGCTACACCAACTACAGCCGTGGCGAGATCGACTTTGAAGCTGACGGCGTTGCCGACAGCGACCGTTTCGACATCGATACCGATCGCCATCAGGTGATGGCGGGCGTGGGCTGGCGCTTCTGATTCCGGCCATCTTCCCGGGCCTTAGGGTCCGGGAAGACCCTTTCTGTTATCGCGATCGCGCACAACCCACAGTGGCGGCGTCGATTGCGGTGGCAGCCCCTTCAAGACTATAGCGATCGGTAAAGCGGCGCCCGCTGCGATCGCGTGAAGTAACAGCCATCGTTCCGGAAGAACGCATCGCGGCCACGATGGCAGAATCCATTCCCGCATCCTGTGACCACGCGTTCCCCGCTGATCCTTTCAGCGCGAAACGACGGGAGCCTATGGTAAGGGAAACAGCGGCACTCGGTGCAATATGGCGCGATAGCCGCAGGTGCACCTCTCCGCGCACATTGTTCCGGGGCCAGTCGCCCACGGTGGCATAGGGGGCCTGTTCACGCACTTCGTTCTGTCGAGGGTTTTCCGCCTCTGCGATGGCATAGCAACGCGGCACGCCAGGATCACGGAAGGCGCCCCACTGGCCGAAAACGCCCAGACTGTCGCGAGCGATCCCGGCCAATGGCAGGGCAAGAACGATTGCGGAGCAGATAACGGCGAAGCGGCGGAGCATGGGCTGCGTGGTTAATGCGCCGGATACTCTATCGCCAGCACTTCCCATTCCTTCTCCCCGGCGGGAAGGCGAACCGTCCTGCAATCACCCACTGCCACGCCGCGCAGTGCCCGCGCAATCGGGGCGCTCCAGCCGATCCGCCCGGATGAAGGATCCTGCTCGTCATCACCGACCAGCGTTACCTTGCGTTCGTTGTCGTCCTCGTCAGCGATGGTCACAGTCGCGCCGAACCATGCCCGGTCGCGGTCAGGGGCCTGCGCCGGGTCGATCACGCGGGCCGCTTTCATCCGCCGTGCCAGATGGGCCAGTTCACGGTCGATCTCGCGCATTCGCTTGCGACCATAGAGATAATCGCCGTTCTCGCTCCGGTCGCCGTTGCCGGCCGCCCATGAGACGATAGCCACAATCTCCGGCCGTTCAGTGCCTAGCAGATGGTCGTAGCGCGCCTTGAGCGCGGCCAGACCGGCTGGCGTGATGAGATTTTCCGGCGGCTTCATACATGCGCGGCCTACCGGCGTGGCAACGATCCGGCAATCATCGCAACTGCGGAAGGAGGAAACTCAGCGCAGGAATTCGTTCAGCGCCCGGGGGCGGCCTTGCGTCGCCTTATCCGGGTGCAGATTCTCATAGACCACCGCGTTTTCCAGCACGCGCTGCACGTAATTGCGCGTCTCGAAGATCGGAATGCGTTCGATCCAGTCGATCCAGTTAATCGATCCGTTACGCGGATCGCCGTTCGCGCGCAGCCATTTGTTCACGTTGCCGGGCCCGGCGTTATAGGCTGCCACCGCCAGCGGATAGCTGCCATAGGTGTTGAGCATCCGTACGAAATACCCGTTGCCCAACTGGATGTTGTATTGCGGGTCGCCCATCACCGACGCCGACATATAAACGATGCCCAGCTTGCCCGCCTGCTCGCGCGCGGTGCCGGGCATAAGCTGCATCAGCCCCTGCGCGCCGGCATGACTCACCCGATTGAGGTCGAATTCGCTTTCTTGGCGAGAGATCGCGTGAACCATTGTCCAGTCGGCGCCACCGGGGGTGGCCACGGCGGGGAAGCCGATCTGCGTCAGCGCCGGGAAGCCCTTTTCCGGCGCGACGCGGCCAACTACCACGGCCAGTTCAGGCAGGTTTAGCGTCTGTGCCAGTTCGCCGACCAGCGCCAGTTCTTCCGGGCTTCGCGCCTGGGCGGAAAGCTCCGTGTAGAATTTGCGTTTGGTCTGCCAGGGGTAGCTTGCACCGGCCATGACGCGGATCGCCTGAGCCAGCGGATTTTCAGATATCGCGGCGCGTTGTTCCGGCGTTGGCTGAACAGGGGGCGCGGCGGCGAAGGATGGCGCGGGCCGCCCGAGCCGTTCCAGCGCCAGCAGCCCATAGAAGTATTCGGGATAGGCAGCCGCCATTTCATAATAGCGCCTCGCTTCGGCCTGATCACCGGCCTGAGCGGAGGCGTTGCCCGCCCAGAAGAAGCCCTTCGACCGGGTCTGCGGCGTACGTGCCGCCGCGCCATAGTGGTAAAACAGCGGTGCGGCCGCCCGGCCATCGCCCAGATCCCACAGGGCGCGCGTGCCGCCCAGCCACATCAGCGACGTGTAATCATCGCGCAGCTTGTAAGACCCTTCTGCGATTGCGTCAGGGTTCGCGAATGCATCACCGGCACGCGCGGCGATCTGGTGCGCCGATCGTGCGTCGGCCATGCGGGCGACATTCAGGTGTTCGTCCACCCATGCGGTGGGGTTGAGAGGCTCGGCCGAAAGTGCGGGGCGTGAGGCAAGCAGCATGACCGCTTCCAACGGCCTGCCCTTGGTGCGCAATTCACGGCTGCGGTTGTAAAGGTAGCCCGGATCGCTGGCTGCTCCAGCATCTGCAATGGTGCCGTCGCCGCCCTGGATGATCGCCAGCCGGGCGCGGAACCGCACTATCTTGTCTGGCGAGACATAGGGCAACTGCCGCGCAGCCGCTGCCGCATCCCGCTGCCACAGCAGGGCATCCATCCGCGCGTCATGATCTTCGGGCGTGAAGCTGCCGGCATATGTCGCGAAAATAGTGGCATAGGCGGTTTCGCTCATGCCTCCGCCGCGCCACGCTTCCCGAGCAACTGTGGCCGCTTCCGTGGGGCGTGATGCCATCATGGCCAGGGCAAGTTGCGCCCGACCGCCGTTGGTCAGCGGGGGGAAGCGGTCGAAATAGGCCAGCATCCGGTCGGGCGTGGGATAATCGCGCGCCAGCCGATCCTCTGCAAAACCGCGCAGTTTCGCTTCATCGGGAAAGCCAGGATTAGCCAGCAGGAAGCCGGCATATTCGTCGAAAGTAAAATTCGGCCCGGCGGAAAGCATCTGCCACTGGCTGATCGCGCTGGCGGCGCGCGGCGAGGGTTGGGTGGCGACCATGCTGGTGCGGCCAAGATCCCATTCGCTGCTGCCTTGCGCAGCGACGTGCGGTGAGCCTAAGGCGGCTGACGCGAGGAGGGCGGTGACGATGACGTTGCGAACCATGCTGGACATCGTGCCAAGCCGCTCCTTATCAGGCGCTTAACGGATTTTCCCGGACCACCGCGGCCCCCCGTGGACCGGATACACAATATGACTGGAGCGGTGTAAATGTTCTCTGGCTCGATTCCAGCCCTGGTGACTCCTTTTCGCGACGGAGCGTTGGACGAAGCTGCCTTTCGCCGTTTCGTGGACTGGCAGATAGAAAACGGCTCGTCCGCGCTGGTGCCATGCGGAACGACCGGTGAAAGCGCCACGCTGGATCGTGTGGAGCATCATCGCGTGATCGAAATCTGTGTTGAACAGGCGGCAGGGCGCGTCCCGGTGATCGCCGGATGCGGTTCCAACGATACGCGCGTTGCACTCGACCATCTCCGTTTCTGCGAGCAGTTGGGCGGCGTGGCGGCTGGCCTGTGCGTTGCGCCCTATTACAATCGGCCGGGGCAGGCCGGGTTGATCGAGCATTTTTCGTATCTGGCAGAAAATTCTTCGCTGCCGATCATGCTCTACAACGTGCCGGGCCGCACGGTGACGGATATTCTGCCTTCGACGGTGATTACTCTGGCGAAGTGCTATCCGGATAAGATCGTTTCGCTGAAGGATGCGAGCGGTGATCTGCAGCGCGTGGTTCAGCAGCGCGCAGCCCTTGGGGGCGGTTTCAATCAGCTTTCGGGCGACGATCCGCTTGCTCTGGCCGGTTATGTGCTTGGGCAGGTCGGCTGCATTTCGGTGACCGCAAACGTCGCGCCCCGGCTGTGCGCGGATTTTCACGCTGCTGCGGCGGCCGGAGATTACGAGACCGCCCGCACGCTCAACGAACGGCTGTTCCCACTGCACAAGGCGATGTTCGCCGATGCCAGCCCGGCACCGGCCAAATATGCGCTTGCGAAGCTGCATACTTGGATGACCGACGAGGTTCGCTTGCCGATCGTTTCCTGTGGCGATGAAGGTCGCGATGCGGTCGATGCGGCGCTGGGCAGGTTGGGGCTGATCTAGCGGGGCCTTTGCTTTCGCACGGGCAGCGCCTACATGCGCCAGCCCTATGGCTCGTCCCAAACCCTCGACTTTCGACAAGCAGAAGACCGTCGCCGAAAACCGGCGCGCGCGGTTCGACTATTTTATCGAGGATACGTTCGAGGCCGGGATCGCCCTCAGCGGTACTGAGGTCAAAAGTCTGCGCTTCGGCGAAGGTTCGATTGCCGAAAGCTATGCTGCGGTTGAAGATGGCGAGGCATGGCTGATCAACGCCAACATTCCCGAATTCAGCCACGGCAACCGTTTCAATCACGAGCCCAAGCGGCCGCGCAAGCTGCTGCTGCACCAGCGCGAGATCGAGAAGATGATCGGCGCCGTGGAGCGCAAGGGGATGACGCTGATCCCGCTCAGCGTTTACTTCAACGCGCGGGGCAGGGCGAAGGTGGAACTGGCGCTGGCACGCGGCAAACAGACCCATGACAAGCGCCAGTCGATCAAGGAACGCGACTGGAAACGGGATAAGGCGCGCCTGATGCGCGATCGCGGTTGAGCGCGCTATTTCGTAAAGATCGATTGTTCCGGGCGGCTCGTCTCAAAGCGGCCTTGCAAGCCCTCGTTCACCCGAGCAAGGCAATCTTCAGGCCATGACGCAGAAGCGATCCAAGACTTTTATGGCGGACTTCATCCGCCGCAACATGCCCACCCGCGAACAGCTGGAGGGAAACCGCTTCGTGCGCCCGTTCGCGCATCGCGTGCTGCGTTCTGAACTATGGCGTTTTACGCGCCGGTCCGTTCCCCGTGGCGTCGCGCTGGGTCTGCTGGTCGGGATCATCGTGCCGTTCGCGCAGATATTCTTCGCGGCGCTGCTCAGCGCGACGGTGCGTGCCAATGTCCCGATTGCCGCGCTGATGACTTTTGTGACGAATCCGGCCACGACACCGGCCATCTGGATAGGCGCCTACTGGGTCGGCAAATGGCTGCTGCATATCGATGCGGCGACGGTGGCCGCGTTCAATACCGCTATGGAGAAGACAGACCTTCAGCGGTTCCTGGAATGGCTGACAGGCGCGACCATGGTCACTGCCTTCGGCCTGGTTGTTATCGGGATCGTTTCAGCCGCCATCAGTTATGTCATCTCGGGATGGGTATGGCGGGCGATGGTGGGGCGTAAGTGGCTGCGCCGGCGCCGCCATCGCGCCCATCGCACGACGGGGCCGATCGAATGAGCCCGCTGTTCCGTCCGCAGGGTTCGCGCGGGCTGGCCGACACGCTGGCCGTGGCAGCGGCCGTGCTCGCCAGTATTGCGATGATCCGCCTCGCCACCGGCAGCACTGTGGTGACGCTTGCCTATAGCGGCGGTCTGGTTGTGCTCGCTCTTACGGCGTTTGCCGCTGCCCGCAGGCGCGCGGCGCCGACGGAAAAGGCAGAGGCTGGATTCCCCGACTGGTCGGTTACTGTGGCCGCACTCGATCAGCCCGATCAGGCGATAGCGATCACTGATCGCGCCAACCGGCTCGTGTGCGCGAATGCCGCTTACGAGCAATGGTTCGGCTCATCCCACGCGCCGCCGCGCATGCCGGTGGATGTCGCCTCTGCAGAGCACCTCGCCCGCGCATCGCGCGCCGCATGGCGCGAAGGTGAGAGCGAGGGCGCGATCATTTCCGACGACACCCGCTCTTGGTCCGCCTCGGCGCAGCGCGCCGGGCGGGGCGATGCCTATCTGATTTGGCGCTTCTCTCCCATTGTCCGGACGGAACCGCTCGTGGCCGTCAGCAAGTACATAACGGGACCCTTCGGCCGCATTCTGAGCGCCGCCGGTATAGAGGTCGCGCTTGTCGGGCCTGACGGTGCGATCCGTGCGGCAAGCGCGGGTTTCGGCCGCCGCGCCGCGGGCGATGAGAACGCCAGCATGGCCGGTCAGGATTTCGTGGCGCTGCTCCGCTCTGACGAGCGCGACCGGATCTATTTCGCGCGGGAAGGGCGCAAGGGCTCGCCGCAGACTCTGGTCAACGTTCCGCTGATCGATCCCGAGCCGGGCGATGTTGGTGCGGGACCCTCCATTGGCGATGCGCCCCAGTTGATGATGTTGCTGGACAGCGGAGTTGGGCTGGGTGGCTGGAGCACGGACGCACGCGGGCATACCCCGCAACTCGAAGCTTTGGTGGAACAGCTTCCGCTTGGTCTGGCGATGACGGATCGCGACGGGCACTTCCTCTTCGCCAACCCTGCTTTCCGCCGGGCTGCGGGCATCGATGGCAAGATGCCGCCTTATCCATCCGATCTCGTCGTGCGGCAGGACAAGACTGCGCTGTCCGACGCGGTGCGCCGGTACGGGCAAGGGCCTGCTGCCAGCGGCGATATCGCCGTGCGCCTGCGTAACGAGCCGGAAGAACCGGTTTCGCTTGGCCTCGCCGGCGTGCGGGGGCTGGGGGAAGCGGCGGTCCTGCTCAGTGTCGCTGACACGACCGAGGAAACGCGGCTCAAGCGACAGGTCGCACAGGCCACCAAGATGCAGGCGGTGGGCCAGCTGGCGGGCGGCGTGGCCCACGATTTCAACAACGTGCTCACCGCGATCATCGGTTACTGCGATCTCATGTTGCTGCGCCACTCGCCGGGCGACAGCGACTACGATGACATCCAGCAGATCAAGGCCAATTCCAACCGTGCGGCTTCACTCACGCGGCAGTTGCTCGCCTTCAGTCGCCAGCAGACCCTGCAGCCTGAAGTGCTCCAGCTTCCCGATGTGATCAGCGAAGTCAGCCAGATGCTGAAGCGTCTGCTAGGTGCGCGCATCACGCTCAAGACGCATCATGACCGCGATCTGGGCGCCATCCGCGCCGATCCTCGCCAGCTTGAGCAGGTGGTGATGAATCTCGCGGTCAACGCGCGTGACGCGATCCAGTCGCGCGGCGGGGAACATGCTGCGGGAACGCTCAGCTTCTCCACCCGGCGCGTAGGGGCCAGCGACGTGCGCCGCACGGGGAACGAGATCATTCCCGCAGGCGATTATACCGTGCTGGTTGCCGAGGACACCGGCGGCGGCATCCCGCCTGAAAACCTGCCCAAGATTTTCGAACCCTTCTTCACCACGAAGGAACTGGGCAAAGGCACCGGGCTGGGGCTTTCCACCGTTTACGGCATCGTCAAGCAGTCGGGCGGCTTCATCTTCGCGGATAACGTGCCGGGGCCGGAAGGCAGGGTGAAGGGCGCGCGCTTCACGATCTATCTGCCCGTCCACCACGCGACAGAAGAAGAGTTGCGCAAGACCGATGTGGTCGAAGAAACCCGGGAATGGTCGGGCGGCGGCCGCATCCTGCTGGTGGAGGATGAGGACATGGTCCGCGCCGTGGCCGAACGCGCGCTTACGCGGCAGGGATATACCGTCGTAACCGCCGCCGACGGCGACGAGGGCGTGGAAGCCGTGCGCAACAATGCCGATTTCGATCTGGTGGTGAGCGACGTGGTCATGCCCAGCATGGACGGACCTGCGATGGCCCGCGAAATTCGCCAGCTTGCGCCGGGCATGCCGGTGCTGTTCATGTCGGGTTATGCCGAGGAACAGCTTCGTCGCGAAATCGACATTGAAAGGATGCACTTCATCGCCAAGCCTTTCAGCGTCCAGCAGATTGCCACGAAAGTGGCGACCGTGCTGCGATCCAGCCAGCGATAGCCTGTTCGCTTCATTGTTCGTTCACCCATTCAGGGTGAAGTCGCGTAATATAGTATCATTGCCCAGGGGAGAGTTCCGATGCGTATAGTCAGCTTCGCCGCCGTCTCCGCCGCCGCGCTTCTGGCGACGGGCGCATCGGCGCAGACCGATCCTGACGCCACGGCGCAAGGCGATGTGGCCGTGACAATCTACAACAACGGTCAGGGGCTGGTGCAGGATGTGCGACAACTGCCGATATCCTCTGGCCGCAGTACGATCTCCTTCCCGGACGTTTCGGCCCAGATCCGTCCTGAAACGCTCAGCTTCAATGCGGCCGATACCGCGATCGTCGAACAGAACTTCGACTTCGATCTGCTGACCCCTGCCAAGCTGATCGAAAAGGCCATCGGCCAGACGGTTACGCTGGTTCGCACCAATCCCGCCACCGGGCAGGAAACGCGCGAGCGGGCCACGGTGCTCAGCACGGCGGGCGGCACGGTGGTGCAGATCGGCGACCGGATAGAGGTCTTGCGCGACGATGGCCTGCCGGTGCGTGTGATCTTCGATCGAGTCCCGCCGAATCTGCGCGCGCGGCCCACGCTTTCGGTCACGCTGGAAAGCAACCGTGCGGGTACGCGGCCCGCGTCCTTGCGTTATCTCACGCCCGGCCTTGGCTGGTCGTCCGACTATGTGGCACTGTATGACGAAGGGAAGAACACCATCGACATGCAGGGCTGGGTCACTCTGACCAACAGCACCGGCACCACGTTCCATGCGGCCAATACGCTGCTGGTGGCGGGCAATCCCAACCGTGGCGGCGGTTCGCGCGTGGCGCGGCCGGTTTCGCGCCCCGGCGCGCAAGTGAACCCCGGCACCGAAACGGCCGATCGTGAACGACTGGGCGATTTCTATCTCTACCCCATCGCTGAACGCACCACGATCGCCAACAACCAGACCAAGCAGGTCAGCTTCCTTGACGTGCAGGGCGTCCCGGCGCGCAAAATCTATGGCCGCACCGTGGGCTGGCTTGCTTCCGACAGTCAGCCGGTCAACGTCGCCAGCCAGCTTGCCTTTTCATCCAGCCGCGATGGTGGGCTGGGCGATGCCCTGCCGGCGGGAACCGTGCGGTTCTATCAGCGCGACAGTGCGGGCAACCCCCAGTTCATCGGCGAAAACGGCATCGGCCACACCCCGATGGGCAGCGAACTGACGCTTTCCACCGGCGACGCCTTCGACATTTTCGTGCAGGCCGAAGTGGAGAAGCGCGACCGTATTACCGCCGCCGATTACGAACGCAGCGCCCGCTACCGCGTGGTGGTCGATGGCCAGACGGTGCGCGAGGTCGAGATCGATCGCGCCGTCGATTATTACCGCACGACGATGCGCTATACCTTCACCAACGCCAAATCCACGCCGGCAGAGGTGGAACTGGTGCAGGCCGGGCTTGACCGGGGGTGGTCGTCGCAAGACCTGCGCGTCACCAGCGAGGATGTGCCCGGCACCCAGATCAATGCCGATCAGCGCAAGTATGTCGTCAGCGTGCCCGCGAACGGCAAGCGCGAGGTCCGCGTCACTTACGAGACGCGGTACTGAGGGAGGGCGCGATGCGCCTCCGCCCGACTTGCTCCCGGACATCTCCGCGAAAGCGGGGGTATGGTGCGATGTTGCTTATCGCCCTCGCGTCCTTCTGGGTGAACCCTGCTTTTGCGCGGGAAACGGTCGAAGCTTCCACCCCGTCCGCGCTATCCGTCACCCTCTATCGCGACCCTGATCGCAGGCCGGATGGCGAGATGAACCGCGACTGGCCGCGCGGCTTCGCGATGATCACGGAGACCCGGCAGGTCACTCTGCCTCCCGGCGAATCGACCATTCGTTTCACCGGCGTGGCGGAAGGCATGGTCGCGGTCAGCGCCATCGTCACCGGACTGCCCGGCGGCACCATAGAGAAGAACCGCAACGCCGATCTGCTCAGCCCGGCGGCGCTTGTGGATGGATCGCTCGGTAATCGAGTGCGCCTAACCCGCACCGATCCCGCTACCGGGCAGGAGACGGTCGAACAGGCGATCGTCCGCACCCGCGCGGATGGCGGTATCGTGTTGCAGACCAGTCAGGGGTTCGAGGCGGTGCGTTGTTCGGGCTTGCCCGAACGGCTGACCTTCGATCGCGTCCCGGCTGGCCTTTCGGCGCAGCCGGTGTTCTCTATCAATACCCGCGATGCGCGCGGCGGCACTTATACCGTGCAGCTTACCTACCTCGCCTGGGGCTTCGACTGGCAGGCCCACTATGTCGCCCATCTTGAAGATGGTGGGCAGGGCGATGCCGTGAACATGCGGTTGATGAGTTGGCTCACGCTGCTCAACGACAATGGCCAGAGCTTCGAAAATGCAGAACTGCTTGTGGTCGCGGGCCGCCTCAACGTGGTCAGCGATTTCGATGCGTTGTCCGATCCGCCAGTGGCACGGCCACTCAGCCTGACCTGTTTTCCGCTTGGCAGTACTGCCGCAGGTACGCGGATTCCCGCACCACCTCCGCCGCCGCCACCTCCGCCCCCGATGGCCGCGCCGATGATGGCACAGCGAGCGATGGCGCTGGAGGCGGATTCCATTGTCGCTACAGGCTCGGCCATGAAGGCGGTCGAGGAAGCGCTGGGTGACCTGAAGCTTTACCGCGTTCCCGAACGGGTTACCGTTTCGGCCAAGGGGCTGAAGCAGGTGGCCTTCCTCGATAAAGATTCTGTGGAGGGACGCCTTCTCTACAAGGCGCGATGCGCGCCTTACGACGGCTCGGATCAGGCCATACCCGCAGGTATTCTGCTGACGACCGTGAACGATCGCCAGCACGGCCTTGGTGCGGCTTTGCCAATGGGCGGAATTACCGTTTTCGAACCGTCGGCCTACGGCGATCAACTCGTGGGTGAACAAACCCTGCGCGATTATGCCGAGGGGCAGGACATCGAAATTCCCATGGGCGAAAGCGCGCAGGTGCAGCAGCAATGCACAGTTGTCGCTCAGCCGGAGGGCAAGAAGTGGGGCCGGATTAGCAGCGTGCTGACCAACGCCAACCCCGCGCCGGTCACGGTAAGGCTGGTTGTCGGCGCGCCGGGGGAATGGGATCTGCGCGCATTGCGCGGAACCCGCGTCAAGGATGGCGAAACGGTGGTCGAACTGACGGTCCCCGCAAATGGCCGCAGGGAAATCTCGTGGCAGGTGCGTTCTACCCACGCTGGCGATTGAATGTTCCGTTCGTCAAAAATTTTGTTCCCCTCTTGTTCGTATAGAACAAATAGGATACGAACCCGTCAGTTGAAGAGTTAGACGCAACCCTAGGCAACTGACGGAGGCCATGTCATGGCGGCGGGATTGAAGCTGGTTGAGAAGGAATCCAACGTGGACCGTCAGAAGGCGCTCGAAGCAGCACTCGCGCAGATCGATCGCGCATTCGGCAAGGGTTCGGCGATGAAGCTGGGCCAGAAGGAAGCGATGCAGGTGGAAGCGATCTCCACCGGGTCGCTGGGGTTGGATATCGCGCTCGGCGTCGGCGGTTTGCCGCGTGGCAGGGTGATCGAAGTCTACGGGCCGGAAAGCTCGGGCAAGACCACGCTGGCGTTGCATGTCATTGCCGAAGCGCAGAAGACTGGTGGCACCGCGGCTTTCGTCGATGCCGAACACGCGCTCGATCCGGTTTATGCAAAGAAGCTGGGCGTCGATATTGATGAACTGATCGTGTCGCAGCCCGATACCGGTGAGCAGGCGCTGGAGATCGTGGACACGCTGGTGCGATCGAACGCGATTGACGTGCTGGTGGTCGATTCGGTTGCGGCGCTGGTCCCGCGTGCGGAAATCGAAGGCGAGATGGGCGATTCGCATGTCGGCCTTCAGGCTCGTCTGATGTCGCAGAGCCTGCGTAAGCTGACCGGTTCGATCAGCCGTTCGCGCTGCATGGTGATCTTCATCAATCAGCTGCGGATGAAAATCGGCGTGATGTACGGCAACCCGGAAACCACGACGGGCGGCAACGCGCTGAAGTTCTACGCCTCGGTTCGCCTCGACATCCGCCGCACCGGACAGATCAAGGACCGGGACGATATCATCGGCAACGCGACCCGCGTGAAAGTGGTCAAGAACAAGGTCGCCCCACCGTTCAAGCAGGTCGAATTCGACATCATGTATGGAGAAGGCATCTCCAAGATCGGTGAGATACTCGATCTGGGCGTCAAGGCAGGGGTGGTGGAAAAATCCGGTTCCTGGTTCTCTTATGATAGCGTGCGGATCGGCCAGGGGCGCGAAAACGCCAAGCAGTTCCTCAAGGACAATTCCGAAATTTGCGACCGTCTGGAAGCCGCGATTCGCGGCCGCACCGAGGCGGTGGCAGAGGAGATGATGACGGGTCCGGACGCGGACGACGATATCTGACCCTCAAGCGGCGCGTCCCCTGCGGGCTTTAAGCTCGCGGGCCGGGCGCGGATGCGGAACCGGAGCCGGCGCGGTAAGCCTTACGAGGCCCGCGCCGGCTTCTTCGCGTTTGACCGGCTTTGTTCTATGATCTCTCGTTCTTGCGACTGGAGGGAAGATCATGGTGGATCACGCGGCGGTGGGCGCGGATGAATGGTTGGGTCGGACGGGTCAGAGCTGGGCCGAACAATGGCGGCGAACCGATCGCAGCTTCGCCATGCTTACCGAACGCCTGCTTCAGCGTGCGCGTGAATTCAGCTTCCGGTCGGTATTGGACATTGGCTGCGGCGCCGGCGAATTGTCGCTCGCGATTGCGCGCATCAATCCGCACAGCCGGGTTACGGGTGTCGACGTATCCCCCTCTCTCACCGCGGTGGCTGCGGAGCGTGGGGCCGGAAATTCCCATGTATCCTTCGAAGTGGCCGACGCAGCGACCTGGCAGCCGGTCGAATCGCTTGAACCCGATCTGCTGGTATCACGCCACGGGGTGATGTTTTTCGATGATCCCGTTGCCGCGTTCACCAACCTGCGCGAAGCTGCGGCCCCACGGGCGGAACTGATGTTCTCGTGCTTCCGTGATCGGCGGGATAATCCGGTTTTTACCGATATCACGCGCCTGCTGCCTGATCCGCCAGCGCCTCCCGCTGATCCGCGTGCACCGGGCCCCTTCGCTTTCGCTGATCGCGACTACGTGGAAGGTATACTGCGCGGCGCGGGGTGGAACGGTATCGCGTTCGAATCCTTCGATTTCGCCATGATCGCAGGCGCCGGTGAAGATCCCGTCGAAGATGCGCTCGGCTATTTCAGCACGATCGGCTCGGCCGCGCGGGCGGTGCGGGAACTGGACGATGATGCGCGTGAAGCCTTCGCGGATCGTGTGTGTGATCATGCGCGGCGCAATTTGCGCGAAGGCATCGTATCGCTGCGCGCCGCGGCGTGGATCGTCACTGCGCGCAAGCCATAAAGCGCCTGCGCGATGTTTCCGGCCGTGTCATTGACGAACAGCAGCGTGTCTGACGCCTTAATCCGCTTGTCGACGGGGGTTCCCGCCCCTAATTCGCCACAATGAACTCGACCAACGACATCCGCAGGACGTTCCTGGATTATTTTGCGGCTAACGATCACGCGATCGTGCCGTCCGCGCCGCTCGTTCCGTATAACGATCCCACGCTGATGTTCGTCAACGCGGGCATGGTGCCGTTCAAGAACGTGTTCACCGGTCTTGAAACGCCGCCCGCCCCGCGCGCGACCAGCAGCCAGAAGTGCGTCCGCGCTGGTGGTAAGCACAACGATCTGGATAACGTCGGCTATACCGCACGGCACCTGACGCTGTTCGAGATGCTGGGTAATTTCAGCTTCGGCGATTACTTCAAGGAACGCGCGATCGAATTGGCCTGGGGGCTGGTTACGCGCGAATACGGCCTGCCTGCCGACCGTCTGTCCGTCACCGTCTATCACACTGATGACGAGGCGTGGGATCTGTGGAAGCGGATCGCCGGGCTGCCTGATGAACGCATTATCCGCATCGCCACGAAGGATAATTTCTGGGCGATGGGTTCTGATGGCCCATGTGGCCCCTGTTCGGAAATCTTCTGGGATCACGGCCCGGCGATCCCCGGTGGCCCCCCGGGTTCGCCGGACGAAGACGGCGATCGTTTCGTAGAGATCTGGAACCTCGTGTTCATGCAGCACATGCAGGAAAACGATCAGATTATCGGCGATCTTCCCCGGCCCAGCATCGATACCGGCATGGGGCTGGAGCGCATTTCAACGGTGCTGCAGGGCGTCCACAGCGTGTACGAAACGGACACGTTTCGCCACCTGATCGAAGCGAGCGAAAGCCTGACCGGCACTCGTGCGGAAGGTGATCGCCGCGCCAGCCATCAGGTGATCGCAGACCACCTGCGTTCCACCAGTTTTCTGATCGCGGATGGCGTGCTGCCCGCCAACGAAGGCCGCGGCTACGTGCTGCGCCGCATCATGCGCCGGGCCATGCGCCACGCCCATCTGCTGGGCGCGAAGCAGCCGCTGATGCACCGGCTCGTCCCTGCGCTGGTGCAGGAAATGGGGCAAGCCTATCCAGAGCTGCCGCGCGCGCAGGCGCTGATCTCCGAAGTGCTGGAGCGTGAGGAAACACGCTTCCGCCAGACGCTGGAAAACGGCCTGCGCCTGCTGGATGAAGCGACCGTCGGTTTGGGCGAGGGCACCAGCCTGCCGGGCGACACCGCGTTCAAGCTCTACGACACGTTCGGCTTCCCCTACGATCTGACCGAAGACGCGCTTCGCGTGCGGGGCATCGGTGTGGACCGCGCTGGCTTTGACGAGGCGATGGCCCGTCAGAAGGCCGCCGCGCGCGCCGCGTGGAAGGGTTCAGGCGCCGCGGCCGAAGGTGAAGTCTGGTTCGACATTGCCGAGCGCGAAGGCGCGACCGAATTCACCGGCTATGCCTCAACTGTCGGTGATGGTCAGGTCGTTGCGCTGGTGGTGGACGGCAAGGAAGTGCGCGAAGCGGGCGAGGGCGCCGACGTTACCGTTCTGACCAACCAGACGCCGTTCTACGGGGAAAGCGGTGGCCAGGCTGGCGATGTGGGCACGATCTCTACCGAAGGTGGCTTGCGGATAGATGTCAGCGACACCTCGAAGCCGCTGGGCCGTCTGCACGCGCATCATGGCAAGGTGGCAAGTGGCAGCATAACGGTGGGCGACACGGTGCACCTCGCGATTGACGCCGATCGCCGCGATCGCATTCGCGCCAACCATTCGGCGACTCACCTGCTCCACGCCGCGCTGCGCAACCGGCTGGGCGATCATGTGACGCAGAAGGGTTCGCTGGTGGCAGAGGATCGGCTGCGTTTCGACTTCTCGCACCTGAAGCCGCTGACGGCAGAGGAAATCGCCGACATCGAAGCCGAAGTGAACGCCGAAATCCGCCACAACGCGGAAGTCGGCACCCGGCTGATGAGCCCGGATGATGCCGTGGCGGCGGGCGCGATGGCCCTATTTGGGGAAAAGTACGGCGACGAAGTCCGCGTGCTTTCCATGGGCCGCGCGGGTGAGGGCGGACGTTCCTATTCCGTTGAACTGTGCGGCGGCACGCACGTTTCCGCCACTGGCGACATCGGCCTGTTCCGCATCGTTTCCGAAAGCGCCGTCAGTTCCGGCATCCGCCGTATCGAGGCGTTGACGGGTGAGGCCGCGCGCCGGTGGGTCGTGGGCCGCGAGGAGGCGCTGAAGTCGGTTGCCGCTGCGCTCAAGACCGCGCCCGAAGATGTCGAGGCGCGCGTTTCCACGCTGCTGGAAGAACGTCGGCGGCTGGAACGTGAACTGGCCGAAGCGAAAAAGCAGCTCGCCCTCGGCGGCGGTGGCGGCATGGCGCAGGGGCAGGCGGACGAGGAGATCGCCGGGGTCAAATTCTCCGGGCAAGTCCTGCCGGGTATGAATCCCAAGGAACTGCGTGGCTTGCTGGATGAAGCCAAGAAGCGTCTCGGTTCCGGGGTCGCTGCGATCGTTGCCGTCAATGATGGGCGGGCGACCGTGGCCGCTGGTGTTACCGACGATCTGACCAGCCGCATAAGCGCCGTCGATCTCGTCCGCGCGGCGGTGGCTGCGGTTGGCGGGCAGGGCGGTGGTGGGCGGCCGGATATGGCGCAGGGCGGTGGGCCTGATGGCGACAAGGCCGACGATGCGCTGGCTGCTGTCAGGGCGGTGCTTGCCGGGGAAACGGTGGCGGGCTGATCCGAAAGGCTGCGGGTAAGTTCGTTAGCGGCATCAGCCGTTTCCGCCTTACCGTTCCGGCGAACTGGTCCGCAGCTTGGGTTTATGATCCAGCGCGCCTTCTTCCATGATCTGCTCACGAAATTCGTCACGCTTTTCATGGATGGAGGCGATTACCGGACCCATCGGCACGCCCAGATCGACCAGCACCGCCTCTGAAAGCTGAAGCGAGGATTCCAGCGTTTCCGGCACCGCTGTGCTGGCACCGGCGCGATAGAGTTCGGACGCATGCTTGCTGTCGCGGGCGCGGGCGATGATCGGCAGGTTGGGGTGCGCCGCGCGCAACTTGCGGACGACACGCTGCGCCAGCACCGGCTCGTCCATGGTCAGGATCACCGCGGGCGCCTTGCCTACGCCCATTCGCTCCAGAACGTCCATCCGCGCGGCATTGGCGAACACGGAGTTATAGCCGCTGCGCTTGCACAGGGCGACCTCGTCGGCATCGGAATCGAGCGCGATATAAGGCTGGCCGTGGCGGGTGAGCATCTGCGCCACCAGCCGCCCCACACGCCCGCAACCCAGAATGATCGACGGCGGCTGGTCGCTGGCGGGAAGCATCGCATCTGTGCCGGGTAGAGATTCTACTCGCCGCGCCAGAATACTGCCCAGCTTTGCCAGCAATGGCGTCACAGTAAGGCCGATTGCGGTCACAATCTGCCAGAATTGCGCGGTACCAGGCTGGATAAGCAGCGCGGTCGTGGCGGCGGCGAGCACGATCAGGGTCGTTTCCGATGGGCTGGCCATCAGCAGGCCCGTTTCCACCGCAATGCCCCGCCGGGCGCCCATGATCCGCAACAGCAGCCCTGTGACCAGCGCTTTCAGGACCAGAACCCCGGCCACCGCCGCAGCGATCATGGCGAAATTGTCCCAGATCGTCAGCAGATCGATACCCATGCCGACAGTGATCAGGAACACGCCCAGCGCCAAGCCCTTGAACGGTTCGATGATCCCTTCAACTTCCGAATGATATTCTGTTTCAGCGATCAGCAGGCCAGCCAGCAGCGCGCCCACGATGGGGGAAAGGCCCGCCAGCGTCGTGGCCAGGCTTGCGCCGATTACCACCAGCAGGCTGGCGGCGAGGAACAGTTCAGGGCTTTTGGTGCGCGCGGCCTGGGCGAACAGTTTTGGCAGGGCGTAACGGCCGATCACCATCATCGCCAGCACCACCAGCGCACCCAACCAGATCGTGTCGAACAGCCCTTCCAGCCCCTCTGCCTCCGCAAAAGGGGCCAGCGCGCCCAGCACGAAGATGATCGGCACGATGGCGATATCTTCGAACAGCAGCATGGACAGCGCCGCGCGCCCCGTTGCGGTCTGGGTGCCGACTATGGGTAAAACCAACGCGGTGGAGGATAGGGCCAGCGCCAGCCCCAGTCCCAGCGCGCCGGTCCAGTATTGGCCGAACATGGTCAGGAACGCCGCGATCAGCCCCGCGCTGATCGCCAGCTCCAGCGCGCCCAGACCGAACACCAGTTTGCGCATGGACCACAGGCGGTTGAACGAAAGTTCCAGCCCGATGGTGAACAGCAGCAGCACGATGCCGAATTCGGCAAAGGGTTCCAGTCCCTCGGGATCGGTGATGGTGACGTAGGTCAGCCATTCGTGCTGATAGACCAGCCGACCCAGCCCGAACGGGCCCACCAGCAATCCTACCAGAATGAAGCCGATCACCGGCGTAATGCGGAACCGCGCGAAGACGGGGATGACGATCCCCGCAGAGCCAAGTATCACCAGCGCATCGGACAATGTGGAAGTGAGTGCGGGCGCCCCGTGCATCGGCCCCCTATGTCAGACGAAAGATGATTGCTGCAAGTACAGATGTCGTAGTCGTCGGCGGAGGGCCGGCTGGCATGATGGCGGGCATGCTGTTCGCCCGGGCGGGGGTCAGCGTGCGCGTGTTGGAAAAGCATGCCGATTTCTTTCGCGATTTTCGGGGTGACACCGTCCACCCTTCCACAATGGAAATACTGGACCAGCTGGGGATGCTGGGCCGTTTCCTCCAACGCCCGCATGACCGGGTGACGAGCGCCATGGTCCGCGTCACGGGGCATGATTACACCGTGGGCGATCTGTCCCACCTCGACAGCCCGGCGCCCTTCATCGCCATGATGCCCCAGTGGGATTTCCTCGATTTTCTGCGGGAAGAGGCGGCGGCATTCCCGGCTTTCGCGCTGGAGATGGAGGCAGAGCTTGCCAGCCTTGTGGATCAGGGCGGGCGGGTGGCAGGCGTGCGATTGAAGGATGGGCGAGAGCTGCGCGCGCGAAAGCTGGTCATCATGGCGGATGGCCGTTCGTCTCTGGTGCGGCGCGAGGCGCTGTTGCCGGTGCGTCAGCTGGGCGCGCCGATGGATGTGTTCTGGTTCCGGCTGGATAAGGCGGATGCTTCCGCCAAAAGACTTGTCGGCGCGGTCGACACCGGGCGCATGGCGGTGCTGATAGACCGGGGCACTTACTGGCAGACCGCCTTTCTGATTCCGAAAGGCGCCGCGGAAGAAGTGAAGGCGCGCGGTCTTGGCTGGATTCGCAGTCAGATGCAGGCGTTGTTCCCGGAACTGGATCTGTCAGGCGGGTTGGAAAGCGAGGGGGACCTGCACCTGCTTTCGGTTTCGCTGGATCGGCTGGAAACATGGCACCGGCCCGGTCTGCTGGCCATTGGTGACGCCGCACATGCGATGAGCCCGATCGGCGGGATCGGCATCAATCTGGCCATTCAGGACGCGGTGGCGGCAGCCAATGCGCTGGCCGGGCCGCTGGCGCGGGGCGGCGATGCCGATCCGCTGTTGCACAAGGTGCAGGCCCGGCGCCTGTTTCCCACCCGCGTAGTTCAGGCTGGGCAGAAACTGGCGCAGGATAACATCATCGGCGCTGTGCTGGCGGGCCGCCCGATAGTGCGCGCACCGTGGCTGTTGCGGATGCTTGATCGTTTTCCGTTGCTGCAACGGATACCCGGCAGGATCGTCGGGCAGGGCGTGCGGCGGGAACGGGTGAGATCGCCGCTAGCCCAATAAAAAGCCCGCCGGAATGCGGCGGGCTTTCGATGTTGCGATCAATGTCGCGGAATATCAGGCAAAACGCGGTTGCCGGGTGCGGCGCCGCATCACGCCGCCGATCAGGCCGAAGCCGACAATCATCATTGCCCAGGTCGCGGGTTCCGGCACAGCCGGTGGCGGAACCAGATCGCCGTAGCCGGAGAAGCGGCCCTGATAGAATTCAGAACTGCTGGTCACATCGCCCGCGATCAGTGACCCGAAGAAGCCACCGTTCTTCACATCGACGCTTGCATCAGGGGCCAGAATGTTGCCGGCCCAGCTGCCCGAAATCGAAATGTCCTGCGCTTCGCCGAAGTTGAACAGCAGCGAAGACGCAAGATCGGCCGAGCTGTTGGAGATCGTCTGCCCATTCAGGGTAAAGCCCCCGGTGTAGGCCGCATTGAACGAAGCGCCGGTGACATTGATGATGGCAACAGAGCCATCGGGAATGAACACGGCAAGGCCGGAACCGACCAGCAGATCGCTGGCATCGATCGTGAAAACGTTGAGCGCGGCGTCAGTGCCGGTCAGCGTCAGGCCACCGCCGTTGGAAACGGTGCCGTTTGCTTCCAACCCGGAGATCAGGGCGGAAACGCCCTTCATCCTCACCAGTTCGGCCGCAAAGTCGATCGGAACGGTGCCGTTCGCCGTCTTGGTGCCGTTGTTGACCGTCAGACCACTTCCGCTGATGCTGCCGCCGGCAACCACATCGCCGTGGGACACGGTTCCATTGTTGTATGTCAGGTCACCGCCGACCACCAGCGAAGGGCCTTCGTATCCGGGGTTCAGGCTGGTGCCGACGCCAAAGCTGCTGACGTTGGCGTCGCCGCCCACGGCCAGCGTTCCGTTCACTTCTGTGTTGGCGGATGAAAAGCTGCCGAACGATACGACGTCATAGTCATATACCGATGCTGCCTGGACGGAAGAAACGCCGATGCAGGAGAGCAAGGCGGCTGCAGCCAGCGCGCCACAACGCGGGATAGAAATCAAGGTATTCATCCTTAGGGAAACTCTGCGCGGTGTGCCGCTAACAGCCATGTAAGCAGACTTCAATCGAGCTTGTCCCCGGTTTTGCGGACAGAAGAGAATGTACCACAATGGGGCAGAATTCCGCGCCGTCGCGAAGGCCGCAGACCCGCGTTTGATAGCCCGAAAGCAAAAGGGCGCGGCGAATCCGGTTGCCCGGAAATTCGCCACGCCCCTTTTATCCTCTCCGGCTCAAGGCCGGGGGAGATTTGCTCAGGCCCAGCTGGCCATTTCCTTTTCGAGGTTCACGACGATCGCCTCGAAGAACTGTTCGGTGGTCATCCACGCCTGATCCGGACCGATCAGCAGCGCCAGATCCTTGGTCATCTGGCCGCTTTCGACGGTTTCGATGCAGACCTTTTCCAGCGCCTCGGCAAAGCGGACGACATCGGGCGTGTCGTCGAACTTGCCGCGATACATCAGGCCACGCGTCCAGGCGAAGATGCTGGCAATCGGGTTGGTGCTGGTCGCCTTGCCCTGTTGATGCTGGCGATAGTGGCGGGTCACGGTGCCGTGGGCGGCTTCGGCTTCCACCGTCTTGCCGTCCGGCGTCATCAGAACGCTGGTCATCAGGCCCAGGCTGCCGAAGCCCTGTGCGACCTGATCGGACTGCACGTCGCCGTCATAGTTCTTGCAGGCCCAGATGAACTTGCCGTTCCACTTCAGCGCGCTGGCCACCATGTCGTCGATCAGGCGATGTTCGTAAACGATGCCGGTTTCGGCGAACTTTTCCTTGAAGCCTTCGCTGTCGAACACTTCCTGGAACAGGTCCTTGAAGCGGCCATCATACTTCTTGATGATGGTGTTCTTGGTCGAAAGATACACCGGCCACTTGCGGTCGAGGCCATAGTTGAAGCTGGCGCGCGCGAAATCGCGGATCGAATCGTCGAGGTTGTACATCGACATCGCCACGCCGCTGGCCTTGAACTGATAGACCTCACGGTCGATCGTCTCGCCATTTTCGCCTTCCCAGACCAGGCGCAGCTTGCCCGCGCCGGGTACGAGGAAGTCAGTCGCGCGGTACTGGTCGCCAAAGGCATGGCGGCCGACCACGATCGGGTCCGTCCAGCCGGGGATCAGCCGGGGCACGTTCTGGATCACGATCGGTTCGCGGAAGATCGTGCCGCCCAGGATGTTGCGGATGGTGCCGTTCGGGCTCTTGTACATGTCGTGGAGGTCGAATTCCTCCACCCGCGCTTCGTCCGGAGTGATGGTGGCGCACTTCACGCCCACGCCGTGTTCGCGGATCGCCTCTGCGGCGTCGATGGTGATCTGGTCGCGCGTTTCATCGCGCTTCTCGATACCGAGGTCGTAATACTTCAGGTCGATGTCGAGGTAGGGGAGGATCAGTCGTTCACGGATCCATTGCCAGATGATCCGCGTCATCTCGTCGCCATCGATTTCGACGACGGGGTTCACGACCTTGATCTTCGCCATACGGGAATTCCTGAATGCTGCTTGTCGGTTGGAACGTCGCGTCCCTTACGGAGCGAGCGGCGGCCATGCAAGCGCGGCATCCTTCTGGCACGCGCGCCTGGATCGGAGGCAAAGAAAAACCCCGCATTTCTGCGGGGTTTCATCGGCTCGCCGGATGGTGGGCGTAGCAAGGATTGAACTTGCGACCCCTACGATGTCAACATAGTGCTCTACCACTGAGCTATACGCCCGAACCATCGCGAGCCGCCCCATCGGGGCAGGCGGGCCATCTAGCGTCGCCGGCCCGTGGTGACAAGGGGTCCAATCGCGGAGATTTCAGATCAGGGGCGGAACTGTGCTTCTGTCTTCGCGTCTTCGAAAATGCGATCCACTTCCATCACCAGTTCGCGCAGGTGGAACGGCTTGGACAGCATCTTGGCGCGCGGCGCCTCCTGACTGGCCTTCAGCGCCACGGCGGCGAATCCGGTGATGAACATCACGCGGGTGTGGGGGCTGATTTCCGAACAGCGCTGCGCCAGCTCGATCCCGTCCATTTCGGGCATCACGATATCTGACAGCAGCAGATCATAATCCGTCTGTTCGATCAGCGGCAGGGCAGCCGTGCCCCGATCCACCGCATCTACGGCATAGCCTGCCTGTTCGAGCGCGCGGGCCAGATAGGCGCGCATCGCGTCGTCGTCTTCGGCAAGCAAAATGCGGATCATGGTCATCTCCAGCCCTGAATCGTCGTTGCGCACCCCATATGCGCTCGATGCCGGGCCCGCTCTTGGAATCTCGGGAATGGCCAGCTTTGACACAGTGCCGATTCCGGGCCAGCTTCGCGCAATGGCGGAGACTGACCGAATGGGAGAAAAGGCGTCTGGCAATGAGGGCGGGAAGGGCGGTGGCGAGATTCCGGGCGCTCCGGGACAGCCAGCCTATACTCTGATCCAGCGCCACTCCGCCCCCGTGCCGGTGCTGATTGCAGTTCCCCATGCGGGCAGGGTCTATCCTGCGGAATTCATCGGCACGATGCGGAACGGGGAAGCGGCTGCGTTGCGGCTGGAAGACCGTTTGATCGATCTCGTCGCCACGCGAATCGCGAAAGATACGGGCGCGGGCCTGCTGGTGGCCCATGCACCGCGGGCGATGATCGATCTCAATCGGGCGCCCGACGATATCGATTGGGAAATGGTTGCCGGCGCAGCACCCGATCGCCGGGCACGATTTGCGGCGGGGCGGCGGGCGCGCAGCGGGTTGGGGCTGGTGCCCCGCCGTTTGCAGGGGCTGGGCGAACTGTGGCGCAGGCGCCTGACAGAGGGGGAACTGACGGCTCGACTCGAGGGGGTCCATCAGCCGTATCATGCGGCCGTGGCCGAAGTGCTGGAGGCGCTGCGCGACCGCTGGGGTTCGGCGCTGCTGATCGATCTGCACTCTATGCCGCCGCTTGGGACGAAGCGCGGAAGCGAGCCGGCGCCCGATTTCGTCATCGGCGATCGTTTCGGCACATCCTGCGATACGTCGCTGAGCGCGGCTGCGCTTGATTTCTTCGCATCGGCGGGATGCCGCGCCGCGCACAACCGGCCCTATGCAGGGGGATATGGGCTGGAGCGCCATGCCTCACCCGCTCGCGGTATCCATGCCATGCAGATAGAAGTGTGCCGATCCGCTTATCTCGATGCCGCCTTGCGGGAACCGGGGCCGGGCCTGGCGGCGGTTTCGCGCATCATGGGCCGATTCGTGCGGCGGATGGCGGATGAACTTTCCGCCGGGCACAGTCTGGCGCAGGCGGCGGAATAGGGCAGGGCTTACCGCCCATAAAAAACCACCTCGTGCGGATCGCACGAGGTGGCCAAGGTTCAGGGAGGAGATGCGCAGAGCGCATCTATCCAGCCGGGCCATGAGGGATGCGCCGACCGGACAACCCTCATTTAAGCGATATTGCAGATGCATCAAGGGGTGCGACGCGCAAACGTCGCACCCCTCGGCTTTGTTTTTTGATTTCGGCTTACGCGGGCGTCAGTTCGCCGCGCCGCCAACCTGCTGTGCGCCCGGGCCCTGACCCTTGGCCGTCTGCATGGCGAAAATCACCCGCATCAGGTTGAGAGAGAACAGGTGGGCATAGATCAGCGGCAGCAGGCCGATCTCGTTCCAGTTCTTCAGCGTCTTCTCATCCAGTTCGCGCAGCTTGTCCTGGTTCACCATCTTGAAGCCGCGATAAATGAAAGGCTGATCGGGCTTGTCGTTCTGCGTGATGGCCACTTCGCCGTCCATCAGCAGATCGGCCTTCTTCAGTTCATCAACGAAAGCCTGCGTGCGGGCACCGGCTTCCTCGAACTTTTCGCAGAAATCGAGCACGCCCTTGGTGTGGTCGGTCGGCTGGCCATCGGCGAACAGGGTTTCGCCTTCGGAAAATTCGCCCAGAACATCGGCTGAGGGATCGAAGCACAGCGACATTTCGTCCGCATCGGGGCGCAGCTTCGCCAGCAGGAACGGATAGCGGCGGATATAGGCGGGCACATAGTGGTCGCCCTGCAGCCGGCCTTCATCGTCGAAGAACACGTTGATGCCTTCGTTCAGGCCCATCAGCGCCAGCGGCACGGGGTTTTCGCCCGCCGCGAACACGATCGGATAATCGCGCTGCGCCAGCGGGAATTCCTCCACCGTCAGCGGAATGGCGTGCTGGTTGTTGATCCACGACGCCTTGTCGACGGAGCGCGCGCGCCACGAACCATGATCGCGGCTGTTGAGGGGCATCAGGTCTTTGTAGAACAAGGGAAGCTGGGGTTGCGGCGCGCTGGCCATATCTCTCTCCGGTAAAGCTGGTCGCCGGGCTCAAATACCAGGCGCCTGAAAATGCGTCGGCGGGCTTTAGAATGGCATCATGTCAGGCGCAAGGCGGCACGAGCTTTCCCGGATTGAGCAGATTCAGCGGGTCGAGCGCGCGCTTCACCGCCTGCATCATCGACAGTTGCACCGGATCGCCTAGCCGGGCCAGTTCGCCCACTTTCATCTGACCGATTCCGTGTTCCGCGCTGATCGATCCGCCCCACTGCGTCACCAGATCATGCACACGGGCGCTGATCGCCTTGCCGTCCGATCGCTCCCACTCTCCGCGCACAGAACCCGCCGGGGCCAGCACATGAAAGTGCACGTTGCCATCGCCCAGATGGCCGAACGCCACCCCGCGCGTGCCGGGAAAGCGTTGCTCCACATCGGGCACCGCCGCTTCAACGAAGGCGGCCATGCGGGCGACGGGTACGGAGATATCGTGCTGCATCGCAGGCCCGATGGCGCGCTCCGCAGGCGCGATCTCATCCCGCAGCAGCCAGAACTGTTCCGCCTGCGCTTCATTGGCGGCGATCGTGGCGTCTTCCACCAGACCGGCGTCGAACCCGCTCGCCAGCAATTCCTCCGCCAGGCCGGGCAGGGCGGGCGCTCGGGCTGCGTCGGCGGCCAGTTCGATCAGCACATTCCATTCGTGCGGGTCAGCCAGCGGCGCGCGCGATCCGGGAACATGGGCCAGCACCGCCTCAAGGCTATGACGCGGCATCACCTCGAAACCTTCCAGCGCGTCCCCCGCCAGCGCCTCGCTCTGCAACAGCAACTCGCGCGCGGCGGAAATCGAACGCAGCCCGGCCCACAGCACCGCGCGGTCCGCCAGCGCTGGCATCAGTCGCAGAGTAGCGGCGGTAACGATGCCCAGCGTGCCTTCGGAACCGATCAGCAGCTGTTTCAGATCGAACCCGCGATTGTCCTTCTTCAGCGGCACCAGTGCATCGAATATGCGGCCATCGGCCAACACGGCTTCCAGCCCTAGTACCTGCGCCCGCATCGATCCGTGCCGCAGCACCTGAGTGCCACCCGCATTGGTGGAAATCAGACCGCCGATCGTTGCCGAACCCTTGCCGCCCAGCGTCAGGGGGAAACGCAGGCCCTCTGCCTCTGCCGCCTCATGCAATGTCTGGAGGATCACGCCAGCCTCGCAGGTCACTTCACGAGCGGCCGGGTCGAACCGCCGGATCGCATTCATCCGCCTGAGCGAAAGGAGCAGGGCCTGCCCGCTGTCATCAGGCGTGGCGCCGCCGGACATGCCGCTGTTGCCCCCCTGCGGAACCACAGGCACGGCATGGCGGGTGCAGAGGGCCATCAGCGCCGATAGTTCCCCGGTGGAGGCGGGGGACGCCATGGCCATCGCGCGGCCGGTATATCGCCCGCGCCAGTCGGTCAGCCAGGGTAGCAGGAGATCGGGGTCGCGGGTCAGCCCGCGTTCGCCGAGCAGGGCCTGGGCTTCGGCCAGGAATGCGTCGTTGTCCGCCATGGCGCGCCTTTGCCAGTGACGGGGGATGCTTGCAAAGAGCAATTGACGGGTTAAGCAATCATTCAATCGGGGAATTACAGGGGGAAGCATGGCCGCGCGGAACGGTCGCGGGCATCGGTCAACCCATTGATGAACAGCCTTCTGCTTCTCCTCTCGCCGCTTACGCTGCTGCTGCCGCCCCTGCTATCGGGCGATCGGCCGCGCGCCGCGCTTGACGAGGATGTGGCGCGGCAGGTGCGGATAGAGGAGCGGGTGATCATCCGCATCGCGCCCAGTTCCCCCTCTACCAGTCAGCGAGCTTTCTCCCAGATTCCCCGCCAGCAGCAGGATGAAGGACGGACCACTTTCCGCGAACAGAAGATCGGCGATTGCATCCCCGTATCGGCCATCGCTGCCGTGCAGCCGGGCGAACGTAACCGCCTGCTGCTGTTCATGCGCGACCGTTCGATCTTTTCCGCCGCGCTGGAGCGGACGTGCAGTTCGGACGATTTCTATTCCGGCTTTTACGTGGAGCGGCAGCCTGACGGGCAGCTCTGTTCGGGCCGTGATCACTTGCAATCGCGTTCCGGCGCGAATTGCCGGGTGGCGCAGTTCAACCGCCTCGTCGTGGTACGCGACTAAACGATACGATCGAATCCGTGACCGATTCCTTGACTTTCGCAGGGTGTGCGCCCTAGGGGCCGCCACGTCATGGCAGTGCTTTCGCGCTTGCCTGAAACAGGGGGCGGCCATTCCGCTCACGACCCGGACATTGTGCACCCTATGAATTTTGCCGATCTCGGCCTCTCTGATGAATTGCTGCAGGCGGTGGAAGCCGCCGGCTATACCGAACCCACGCCCATTCAGGCGCAGGCGATCCCGCAGGTCCAGATGATGAAGGATCTGATCGCGATCGCGCAGACGGGCACGGGGAAAACGGCCAGCTTCGTCCTGCCGATGATCGACATCCTCGCGTCCGGCCGCCGCCGCGCGCGCATGCCGCGCAGTCTTATTCTGGAACCTACACGCGAACTGGCGATGCAGGTCGCCGAAAACTTCGACAAGTACGGCAAGAACCACGACCTGAAGATGGCGCTGCTTATCGGCGGCGTGCAGATGGGCGATCAGGTCAAGGCGCTGGATGAAGGCGTGGACGTGCTGATCGCAACGCCCGGCAGGCTGATGGACCTGTTCGAACGCGGCAAGATTCTGCTGACCGGCTGCGACCTTCTGGTGATCGACGAAGCTGACCGGATGCTCGACATGGGTTTCATCCCGGATATCGAGTTCATCTGTGAAAAGCTGCCGGCCAATCGCCAGACGCTGCTGTTCTCGGCCACGATGCCGCCGCCGATCAAGAAGCTGGCCGACCGCTTCCTGAGCAATCCGAAGTATATCGAGGTGGCGCGGCCTGCCTCCGCCAATGCCAACATCGCCCAGCACAAGGTTTTCGTGTCGAGCCGCGCCAAGCGCGAGGCGCTGCGCCAGCTGCTCGAAACCGACGATGTGCAGACCGCGATCATTTTCGCCAACCGCAAGACCACGGTGCGCGAACTGAACAAGAGCCTGCGCCGCCACGGCTTCCGCAGCGGCGAAATCCACGGCGACATGGACCAGTCCAGCCGCATAGCCGAACTGGACCGGTTCAAGAGCGGTGAGGTCAATATCCTTGTCGCGTCTGACGTTGCCGCACGCGGGCTGGACGTCAAAGGCGTCAGCCACGTGTTCAACTTCGACACGCCGTGGCACCCGGACGATTACGTCCACCGCGTTGGCCGCACGGGCCGCGCCGGGGCAAAGGGCCGGGCGTTCACGTTCGTCACCCCGGAAGATGCGGAAGCGATCGCCAACGTCGAGAAGCTGACCGGCATCGAAATCCCTGTTCACGAGATGGGTGGGGCAAAATCGAACGAAGAACCCGCCGAAAAGCCGAAGCGCGAAAGCCGCCGGCGCAAGGCGGAAGACGCTCCGAAAGCTGCCGTCGAGGCGGAAGAACGCAAGCCGGAACGCACCCGTTCCGCACCGCGCCGCACCGAAGCCCGTCGCCCGGAACCTCGCCGCCCGGAACCGGAAGACGAACCCACCGCCCCCGGCGAATGGAACGGCCCCGTTCCCAGCTTCCTCGGCCTTTCGGCACTGTAGGGGGTGACGGGCGCCCGTTGCGGAGCGCCCGTTTGATTTCCGCTGCTTCGGCAGCCCATGCAATCGCTCCACACTTGCGGAAATGGCGTGCGTGGAACTTCCCTGCCTGTGCCGGGCCTATCTCGCCAGATCCGCCATCGGGCGTTAGCTCTGGGCCAGCTTCACGAAGCTGTCGATCACGCGCTTCGTTCCGGCCTGCTCGAACTCGATTTCCAGCTTGTTGCCTTCCTGCCCTGTGACCACGCCGTAACCGAACTTTTCGTGGAACACGCGCGCGCCCAAGGCGATGTCGGCGCGCGGTTTGGCGGCGAAGCTGGCGGCGCTGCGGGTGGATTCCTGCACTCGCCGGGGTGTTTTCTCGTAGCCGGTGGTCAGTGCCCGCTGCCAGCCGGGGCCGCGGGTGCCGCTGCGATCCGGGCGGCTGGTGCTGACATGGGGGAAGGGGTCTTCCTGTTCACGCCAGTTGGCCCGCCATAGCGACGCGCCGCCGGTCATCGTGGTTTCCACGTTTACCGCATCTTCCGGCAGTTCGGCGATGAAGCGGCTGGGGATGGAACTGGTCCATTGGCCATAGATGCGCCGGTTGGCCGCGTGCAGGATTGTGCAGCGCCGCCGGGCGCGGGTGATGGCGACATAGGCCAGCCGCCGTTCCTCCTCCAGACTCGCCAGCCCGCCTTCGTCCAGCGCGCGCTGGCTGGGGAACACGCCTTCCTCCCAGCCGGGCAGGAACACATGGTCGAATTCCAGCCCCTTGGCGGCGTGGATGGTCATGATCGTGACCTTTTCCGTGTCGTCCGCCGCGTCGTTGTCCATGACCAGACTGACGTGTTCCAGAAAATCGCCCAGCGTCTGGTATTCTTCCATCGCGCGGGCCAGTTCGACCAGATTGTCCTGCCGCCCCGCGCTTTCCGCGGTGCGATCAGCCTGAAGCATGGCGTTGTAGCCGGTTTCTTCCAGCACGGTGCGCAGCAGCTCGGCGGGCGACACCTGCGTCTCCAACTCGCGCCAGCGGACGAAGCTGGCCATCATATTGGCGATCGTGGCGCGGGCGCGGGCGGGCAACTCGTCGCTCTCGGCCAGTTCCAGCGCGGCGGCGGCCAGGGGAATGCCGTGGCGGCGGGCATGCAGGTGCATCGCCTCCAGCGCCTTTGCGCCAAGGCCGCGCTTGGGCTGGTTATGGATGCGCTCGAACGCCAGATCGTCGGCGGGCTGGGCGATGGTGCGCAGATAGGCCAGCGCATCGCGGATTTCCGCGCGTTCGTAGAATCGGAAACCGCCCACGATCCGATAATTGAGGCCGATCTGTATGAAGCGGTCTTCGAACTCACGGGTCTGGTATTGGGCGCGCACAAGGATCGCCATGCGTTCCAGCGGCGCGCCTTCGCGTTCCAGCCGTTCTATCTCCTCACCCACGCGGCGCGCTTCTTCCGGCGCGTCCCACACGCCGACAACGCGCACTTTCTCCCCCGCGTGCGCTTCGGTCCACAGCGTCTTGCCCAGCCGTTCGCTGTTGGCCGCGATCAGGCCGGATGCGGCGGCGAGGATCTGCGGGGTGGACCGATAATTCTGTTCCAGCCGGATCACCGCCGCGCCGGGAAAATCCTTTTCGAAACGCAGGATATTGGCCACTTCTGCGCCGCGCCATGAATAGATCGACTGATCGTCGTCCCCCACCACGCAGATGTTCTTGCGCGCTTGCGCCAGCAGCCGCAGCCACAGGTACTGCACCGCGTTGGTGTCCTGATATTCGTCCACCATCACGTATTTGAAACGCTGCTGATAGCTTTCCAGAATGTCCCGCTCACGCCGGAAGATGTTCAGCATATGCAGCAGCAGGTCGCCGAAATCGCAGGCGTTCAGCGTTTTCAGTCGTTCCTGATACAGCCGGTACATCTGCTGGCCCCGGCCATTGGCATAGGCCTCGTTCTCCAGCGCATCGAGATCGTCGGGGTTGAGCCCCCGGTTCTTCCAGCGGTCGATCAGTCCGGCCAATTGTCGCGCTGGCCAGCGTTTTTCGTCCAGATCCTGCGCGGTGATCAACTGCTTCAGCAGGCGTATCTGATCGTCGGTGTCGATGATCGTATAGTTGCTCTGCAACCCCACCAGTTCCGCATGGCGGCGCAGCATCCGCGCGCAGATGGAATGGAACGTGCCCAGCCACGGCATCCCTTCCACCGCATCGCCGATCAGTTGGCCCACGCGGTGGCGCATTTCGCGCGCGGCCTTGTTGGTGAAGGTCACGCACAAAATCTCACTCGGCCATGCGCGCCGGGTGCGAATCAAGTGGGCGAGACGCGCCGTCAGCGCAGCGGTTTTGCCGGTGCCCGCGCCGGCCAGCATCAGAACCGGCCCTTCGGTAGTCAGCACCGCTTCCCGCTGAGGCTCGTTCAGCCCGGCAATCCAGGGGGCGGTTTCGTCGGTTGCGGAACGGGCGGGGGGCAGGCTGTCAGTCACCGTGAACAGCTAGGGAACATCGACCGGGCGCGCAACCCTTGGGCACTAGCGCGAGTGGCCGGGGCTTGCGCACCCGCGCGCCATCCGCGAAAGGCGCGACACCATGTTTGATGACGCACTGATCTCCGCCGCCCGTGTTTCCAAGGCCTGGCCTTTTCAGGAGGCGATGAAGCTCGTCAAACGCTTCCCCGATGGCAAGCCCGATGGGGCGCCTGTGCTGTTCGAAACCGGCTATGGCCCCAGTGGCCTGCCGCACATCGGCACCTTTCAGGAAGTGCTCCGCACCACACTGGTGCGCCGCGCATATGAAATCGTCAGCGGCGGCGCGCCGACGCGGCTGGTTGCGTTCAGTGACGATATGGACGGGCTGCGCAAGGTGCCCGACAACGTTCCGAACAAGGAAATGATGCAGGCCAATCTGGGCAAGCCGCTCAGCCGCATCCCCGATCCGTTTGCCGCCGGGTTTGAAAGCTTCGCCCATCATAACAACGCGATGCTGCGCGATTTCCTCGATCGCTTTGGCTTCGATTACGAATTCGTCGCCGCCAGCGATCGCTACAATTCCGGCGCGTTCGATGCCGCGCTGGTGCGCGTGCTGGAAAAGTACGACGCGATCATGGACATCATGCTGCCGACGCTGCGGGCGGAACGGCAGGCGACCTATTCGCCGGTCCTGCCGGTCAGCCCCACCAGCGGCGTGGTGCTGCAAGTGCCGGTGACGGTGCTCGATGCCGCAACCGGTATGATCCGGTTCGAGGATGAAGGGCAGACTGTCGAACAGAGCGTGTTCGGCGGGCAGGCCAAGCTGCAATGGAAAGTCGACTGGGCGATGCGTTGGTATGCGCTCGGCGTCGATTACGAGATGTGCGGCAAGGATCTGACCGACAGCGTCACCCAATCCGGCCGCATCGTGCGTGCACTGGGCGGCCGTATGCCCGAGAACATGATCTACGAGCTGTTCCTTGACGAAAACGGCGAGAAGATTTCCAAGTCCAAGGGCAACGGCCTGACGATCGAGGAATGGCTGACCTACGGCAGCGAGGAAAGCCTCGGCCTTTACCTCTATCGCGAGCCGAAAAGCGCCAAGAGCCTGCACATCGGCGTCATCCCCAAGTCGGTGGACGAATACTGGCAGTTCCGGGCGAAGATTCCTGAACAGCCGATTGAACAGCAATTCGGCAACCCGGCGTGGCATCTGCTGCGCACCAATGGCTACACGGGCGGTGATGGTGACACGCTGCCTGTAACTTATGGCCTGCTGCTCAATCTGGTCGGTGTGCTGGGGGCAGGGGCGACGCGCGATCAGGTGTGGTCGTATCTCGGCAATTATATCGAGAACGCTTCGCCGGAAGACTGGCCGGAACTTGACGGGCTGGTTGGCAACGCGCTCGCCTACAACCGCGATTTCGTGGCTCCCACGCTGAACAAGCGCGCACCCGAAGCGGGTGAGGCGGAGGCGTTGCGTGCGCTGGATGCCTATCTGGCCCATGCGCCTGCCGGGGCCTCCGCAGAAGAATTGCAGACAGCGGTTTACGAGATCGGCAAGAACGAGGCTTTCGGCTTCGCCAGCCTTCGTGACTGGTTCAAGGCGCTGTATGAAACCCTGCTCGGCTCCAGTCAGGGCCCGCGCATGGGCAGTTTCATCGCGCTCTATGGCGTGGAAAACACCCGCAACCTGATCGCCGAAGCACTGGCCAAAGCCTGACCCGTACCTCGCGAAGGCGGGAGGGCTCAGGCAGCCGATGCAATCGCAGCCCGGTTCAGTACCAGCGCCTGCAACGATACCACTTGGTCACGACATATTTCACGCCGCGAACCACTGGGGTCCCGGCGTGGACCGTGAAGGGGTTGGGCACGCCGTTGGGATCGGCGTTGTTCCAGATCAGCAGAGTGCCCGCCCGCGGTTCGAACGACAGGCCAAGGCGCGGGAAGTCGGTCGATCCGCCTTCTTCCACCGCATTGAGATAGGCCATCGCGGTGAAGGCGCGTTGCCCGCCGCGTTCCTTTTCCTGTTCCCAGTAGGGGGTGTTGGCGGGGAACCAGTCGGTGTGGGCCTGAAACTGCTGGCCGGGCAGATAACGCTGCGTCTGCAATGTTTCGCCATAGCTGGGATCGATGCCCAGCAGGTCGTCGATCCGACGTTGAAGCTTGCGGATGAACGGATCGTGGGGATCCACGTCACCGGAATAGGATGTGCGATAGCCGTATTCCGCGTCAAAGGCCCGGCTGGGTTGCGCGACAGCGTCGGTTATTGCCATCAGGCGTCCACATTCGACGGGATCGAAGAAGTCGCCGATGGCGTATATTTCCGCCTTCTCCGTCGGCACTTTATAGACCGTGTCGTTCCCGCCGAGCCGCTCCCGCACTTTGCGGCCCATGCGGCGCAGACGTTCGCGATCGGGGTTCTCGTGCGCCAGCGGCGCTGGTACCAAAGCCATGGCGTCGGCTTATCAAGGGCTGGCGTGGCGAGGCAAGCCCTCTCACGCTGCATAAGCATACGAAAAACCCCGCCCTTTTCAGGACGGGGTTTTCTGTTGCTCCGGCAATGACCGGTTTGGATCACCAGAAGAAGTTGTGGATCACGTCGATCACTTCGCCGCTGTAGACGTCCACCAGCAAGGCATCGTCATAGTAACGAACCCAGCGATAGGGGCCATAAGCCTCTGGCAAGCGGTACTGCCATGGATCGTTGATCCAGTAACGGCTGCCGAAGAACAGGCTGTCCAGACGGTAACCGACGCTCAACCGACGATAGCTGTAGTTCCGATAAGGCGCGTAATAGACGCCTACATGGAAAACGGTGCGGTTGGCGTTGCGATAACGATGCCAGTCATAGCGATTGTTGTCGCGCCAGCGCCGATCCCACTGCCGGTGATTGCCACGGTTGTCGTTGCGCCAGCCGGGGCCGTTCCGCCAGTTGTTGTCGCGGCGATCCCGGTCGGCATAGCTGCGGTTACGGTCGCGGTCGGCGTAGGAACGGTTGCGGTCATCCGGGCGCACCTGCCCGCCGGGCTGTCCGGGGCGCACCGCCGGACGTTCGGCTCTTTGCTCGCCACGCCAGCCATTCTGCGGATTACGCGGGTCACCGGGGCGGGGCATATTGGGCCGCGCCTGTTGCGGATTGCCGGGGCGCTGAGGCAGGCTCTCGACTTGGCGGGGCGGCGGGCCGGAAGGCCGCGTACCCTGCTGCGCCTGAGGAGGCACGGGGCGTTGCACCTGCGGAGGTGCGGGCCGCTCGCCGCCTTGCGGTCCGCGCTGTTCCGGCGTTCTGACCTCACGCCGTTCCTGCTGACGCTGGGCTGCGCGCTGCGCCATCTGCTGACGCTGTTCCACCCCATTGCGCGGCGCGGCCTGTGGCCGTTCACCAGTGCGCGATTGCTGGGCCGAACGCTCGGGGCGATTGCCGCGATCCTGCGCGAATGCGGATTGGGGGAGGGCCGAGGCAACCATCGCCATGGCGATCGCCGTCCATCCGCTGTTCTTCATGAAAGTTCCGACAGACATCCGCCGCTTCTCCTGACCTGCTGCCGATTGGCTACGGCCGCTTAATACCGTCCGAATTAAGCGAGTCGCGCTTTCCGTTCACTGAACGGGTCAGTTACCTGAACGTTCAGGTTGTCGAATAGGTAAAGATACTCGGTCTGTCGGTGGCGGCAGGTGGGTGCGGTGCCGCGCCTCACCCCGGCCACGATATTTTTGGCCAGAGTGAGGCGGCTGGTGTCAGCGTGTCAGCTTCTTGTAGGCCAGTCGCGTGGGCCGATCGGCGGCATCGCCCAGACGGCGGCGCTTGTCTTCTTCATAGGCGGCGAAGTTGCCTTCGAACCATTCGACGTGGCTATCGCCCTCGAACGCCAGAATGTGCGTTGCCAGACGGTCGAGGAAGAAGCGGTCGTGGCTGATGACCACCGCGCAACCGGCGAAGTTCTCGATCGCGTCTTCCAGCGCGGCCAGCGTTTCCACGTCGAGGTCGTTGGTCGGTTCGTCCAGCAGCAGCACGTTGCCGCCCTGCTTCAGCATCTTGGCCATATGGACGCGGTTGCGTTCACCGCCCGACAGCTTGCCGACGTTCTTCTGCTGATCCGCACCCTTGAAGTTGAACGCGCCGACATAGGCACGCGTGCTCATGTCGTGGCCGTTGACCTTCATGTAGTCGAGCCCGTCGGAGATTTCCTCCCAGACGTTATGCTTGTCGTCCAGATGGTCGCGGCTCTGGTCCACATAGCCCAGCCGCACCGTCTCGCCGATTTCGATCTTGCCGTCGTCGGGCTGTTCCTTGCCGGTGATGATCTTGAACAGCGTGGATTTACCCGCGCCGTTCGGCCCGATCACGCCCACGATGCCGCCGGGGGGCAGCATGAACGACAGGTCTTCGAACAGCAGCTTGTCGCCATAGGCCTTGGAAATGCCCTTGGCCTCGATAACCTTGCCGCCCAGACGTTCCGGCACCTGGATGACGATCTGCGCCTTGCCCGGCTTACGTTCGTTCTGCGCTTCCTGAAGCTGTTCGAACTTGCGGATACGGGCCTTGGACTTGGTCTGGCGCGCGGCCGGGGTCTGGCGGATCCACTCCAGTTCTTCCTTGAGAGCCTTGGAACGGCCGCTTTCCTCGCGGTCTTCCTGCTCCAGCCGCTTGGCCTTCTTCTCAAGATATGTGGAATAGTTGCCCTCGTAGGGGAAATACCGCCCGCGATCGAGCTCCAGAATCCAGCCGACCACGTTGTCCAGGAAATAGCGGTCGTGGGTGATCATCAGCACCGCGCCCGCATATTCCTTCAGGTGGTTTTCCAGCCATTCCACGCTTTCGGCGTCGAGGTGGTTGGTCGGTTCGTCCAGCAGCAGGATGCTGGGCTTCTGAATCAGCAGGCGGGTGAGGGCGACGCGGCGCTTTTCACCACCGGAAAGGCTTTCGACGCTGGAATCCCCCGGGGGGCAGCGAAGCGCTTCCATCGCGATTTCAAGCTGATTGTCGAGCGTCCAGCCGTCGACCGCGTCGATCTTCTCCTGCAACTCGCCCATTTCTGCGCCGAGAGCATCGAAGTCCGCGCCGTCCTCCCCCATCTCGATGCCGATCTGGTTGAAGCGTTCGACCATGTCGGCCGTCGCGCGCGCGCCGTCCTTCACGTTTTCGAGCACGGTCTTGGTGGGGTCCAGTTCCGGTTCCTGCGCCAGATAGCCCACGGTGATGTATTCGCCCGGCCATGCTTCGCCGGTGAAATCGGTATCCAAGCCGGCCATGATCTTCATCAGCGTGGATTTACCCGCGCCGTTCGGCCCCACGATGCCGATCTTGGCACCCTGATAGAACTGGATGTTGATGTCACTCAGCACCGGCTTCTGGGCACCGGGGAAAGTCTTCGTCATGTTCTTCATGACGTATGCGTATTGCGCGGCCATCGAAGGTCCTTCGGCGTGTTCGGGTGTGCTTGGAATTGCCGCGCAGATAGGCGGTGAAGCGGCGGGGGGCAAGGTGAAGCTGGCGCGCCCCGCCGCTGGTGTTACCTGCCCACGGCCACGTAAGTCAGTCCGGCATCTTCTACCGTATCGCGCTCGTAAACATTTCGCAGATCGACCAGAACCGGTTCTGCCAGAAGCGTCTTCAGCCGGTTGAGGTCCAGCGCGCGATAGGCGTCCCATTCGGTCACGATCACGGCGGCCGCCGCGCCTTCCGCTGCTTCCCACGGTGAAGTGCAGTAAATCACATCGTCCAGAACTGCGCGGGCCTGTTCCACGCCTTCCGGATCACACGCGGCGATTTGCGCGCCGGCATCCTGCAGGGTCTGGATGATCGCGATGGAGGGGGAATCGCGCATGTCATCGGTGTTTGGCTTGAAGGTCAGGCCCAGCACCGCGATCCGCTTGCCGCGCACATCCCCACCGCAGGCCGCGATGACCTTGCGCCCCATCGCGCGCTTGCGCTGTTCGTTTACGTCGACAACGGCTTCCACGATGCGTTGTGGTGCGTCGCTGTCCTGCGCGGTCTTCAGCAGGGCCAGCGTATCCTTGGGGAAACAGCTTCCGCCATAGCCGGGCCCGGCGTTGAGGAATTTCGATCCAATGCGGTTATCCAGCCCGATGCCGCGCGCCACGTCACGCACATCGGCGCCCACGCGTTCGCACAGGTCCGCCACTTCGTTGATGAAGGTGATCTTGGTGGCGAGAAAGGCATTGCCCGCATATTTGGTGAGTTCGGCCGAACGGCGGCTCATCTCCAGGATCGGCGCCTTGCCGCCCAGGAACAGCGGGCGATAAACCTCGCGCATCACATGCATGCCGCGCGGCTCGTCGCTGCCGATAACGATGCGGTCGGGATGCTTGAAGTCGCTGATTGCCGCGCCTTCGCGCAGGAATTCGGGATTGGACACCACGGCAAAGTCAGCTTGCGGGTTGGTCTCGCGGATGATCCGCTCCACCTCGTCGCCGGTGCCTACGGGGACGGTCGACTTGTCGACCACCACGGTGAAGCCCTGCATCGCTCGCGCGATCTCTTCCGCGGCGCCGTGGACGTATGACAGGTCCGCATGCCCGTCATCCCCGCGTGACGGGGTGCCCACCGCGATGAAGACCGCATCCGCCACGGATACGCCAGCGGCAAGATCGGTGGTGAAAGACAGGCGGCCTGCTTCCACGTTTCGCCTGACCAGTTCGTCCAGCCCCGGTTCGAAAATCGGGATGCGGCCCGCCTTCAGGGCGTCGATCTTGCGCTGGTCCTTGTCCACGCAGACCACGTCATGCCCGAAATCAGAGAAGCAGGCCCCGGAAACGAGCCCGACATAGCCCGAGCCGATCATCGTAATCCGCATTAAAAGATTCCATTCCTGTCATTTACCGGTCGGCCGGACTGCACGTCTGAGGGACGGGCCGGCTGCCATTCGCCGGAAGTGGCGGGGTTTTCCTGAACAGGGCTTCTCTACAACAGGAAGTCAGGCATGGCGAAGCTGGCGCCTTTCCCGCTTCTGCTCATGAATTCAGCCCGGTAACTCAGCATTGCCGAAGTCCGCCCGTTTGCGATCCCTGGCGTATTGCCGCCTCGCCGCAGGCAGATCAAGCCCCGCGACCCGATAGCATGCCGGACAGGTTGTTCTGGAACAGAACGGCACATTTCCGGACGGTGTCGTAAATACGACCGCGCTATCATCGCCGTTTCAATATGGTTAATCCCGTGCGAGATAAGGACCAGGTTGACGTTCTAGGGGGCAAAGCGATGGCAAAGGGTAAGTCCTATCTAAGCTGCTTGTTGGGTCTCGCTATTTTCACCGGTGGGGCAATCGTGTCCTCTCCCGCCTCGGCTGTGATGACAGACAACGGCTTCCGGGACGGCGGCTTCGAATACATCTTTGGCAGTTACGCACCCGGCGGCGATTGTTCGCGTGAGCCACGGCTGACTATTGACTCTGCAGGCATGACGTTTCGGGCCAATGGCCGCACGGTGCAGGTTTCGCGCTTCGAATATGCCGCCAGTTTTTTCGGCATGACGTACGACGGTATTATGCTTGCCTTCTATCCGTTTCCCACGGGTGAGTACGAAATGGGCGACCTGCTCATGTACGTTAACAATGACGAGGTGGCGGGAAACATCCTGATTGAATCCAACGCCGCGCCCGGCAATCGGATGGACCCGTTTCATGCGGCGCTGGTGGGCAGTTACAGGCTTTGCGCCGGTACGGGCAGCGGTGTTGCACCCCCTCAGTTGGCGGAGGCGGAACCTGTCGCGGGCGTGCCGCTGGGCTGGGCCAACCTGCGTTCGCTGGTCGGCCGCTATCCGGGCAGTTATTCCGAAGACAATATCGACCTGTTCGACAATGGAGAGGTCGCTGCCGCCTTGCGCGCCATGCTGGGCGCGAAGATGGATGTGCTTGAAGTCAACCTGTCCACCGTCGGGCCGCTCGAACGGCAGGGGGATATCTATTACATCTCGGGCAATGCGCCCCATCGCGGCGGAGAAGATCAGGCCTATATCCTGATTGATGGTGCAAAGCGCGCCGTGCAGGTCGGCTTGTGGGAACAGGGCAAGCTTACCGTTTATGCCCCCGCCAGCGGCCGCCTGCCCGTTCCGCCGGACATTCAGCGTATGCTGAACAACAGTCCCGGTGAGGCGGCCAATGCCGCGCCCGGAACGCCGTGGGAACTGCTGCCCGTGCAAGGGCGCGCACCGGTCGCCTATGTAGAGGCGGCGGCTTCGACCAGCATCACTTCGCTCTCGCTCTATTGTGAGAATGGCCGGCCCTACATGGCGATGCTGTTGGGACGGGGCGCCGCGGGAACGCGTATTACGCTGACATGGAACTTTGCCGGGCGGCTGGTCGATATTCCCGTGCAGAGAGCCAACAACGAAGGCACATACTGGGTAGGCGGTATCGCCAACACGCCACTGGTGCAGCATCTCATGACGCAGAAGGATATGGTGTACCTGCGCATCGACGGGCGGTTGGAAGGCGAAGCCTCGCTTGCAGAGGCGCCCGCCGTGCTGCGATCCTCGTTGCAGGGATGTGTACGGTTTTAAGGAGAGGATTTTGATCAGGCCAGAACTTGAATTCGTTTATGAGGCGGGGGGCGATCTGGAGCCGCCGCGTGAGATCGGCAAGGTAGTCGATGGTACGCGGCGCATCATCCCGATCCTGGCTGGCGGCTATGTCAAAGGGCCACGGATCAGTGGCCGGCTGATGGGTAATTCCGCCGACTGGCAATTGACGCGGCCTGACGGCGTGACGGTGGCCGATGCGATCTATGCGATAGAGACCGACGATGGGGCGCTGATTCAAATCCGCAACAAGGGCCTGCGCCATGGCCCGCCGGAAGTGATGGACCGGCTTCGCCGGGGCGAGGATGTGGACCCCGCGGAATACTACTTCCGGACCGTGCCCGAGTTCATAGCCCCTGAAGGGCCCTATGATTGGCTCAACCGCTCAATCTTTATTTGCAGCGGCGCCCGTTACGCCAGCGGAATCAAGCTGTGGGTTTGGCGGGTATTGTAGTGGTTCCGGCCTGCCAGTGTGGTGGCCGCACAAAAAAGGGGGGCAATGCCCCCCTTTTCCGTATTCAAGGTGATTAACGGCTTCAGGCGAAGTCGTAACGCACCCGCTGCTGCTGGCTGCGGCGCATGACACCGCCCAGCAAGCCGAAGCCAACGATCATCATCAGCCACGTCGCCGGTTCGGGAACGGGCGCGTTGATCGTCACTCCGTCGAGGCGGAAGCTGTTCGAAGTGAGGGAGTTGGCGGCGAAAAAGAACTGGGTGCCGGTGAAGGTGCCATTGAAGGCTCCGCCCACGACCGACAGCGCATCCAGAGTTTCACCTTCATTGAGCGGGCTGCCCCATTCGAAGCCGACGTTATCGTTGGAACCGAAGTTGCCGAACAATGCCTGGGTCAGGGTAACTTCCTGATCGAAGGTCAGAAGGATGCCTTCGCCCAGCGACAACAGGCCGTTGTCGTTGATCTGGTCGCTGTTGTTGCCACGGACGCCCAGACCGGCTGACGAATGGGTAACGTCTGCCTGGCTGCCGTAGCTCACCTGATTCAGCACAGCCGAAAGGCCGGTATAGGCGCGAGCCGTCACCGTCAGGCCGCTGACCGAGAGCGAGTAGATGTCAGGATTTACGCTGGTATCGAGCCCGCTGGCGTTGGCGCCGAAATCGAACACGATCGAAGCTGCGTTGGCTGGAGCTGCCGTCGCAAGAACGGCAGCAGCGGCGATACCCGCCGCGAACACACTTTTCATATTCAAAGCCCCTTAGGTTTGAAGTTAACCCTTTTTGCTAACGCAATTTGGCCATTCCGGATGATGGCGCTGCCCCTGTACAAACTATGCGAAAAGCGACTCCGTCGCGAGCAGTGACGGATGTTTACCATTTTTCTTAAGAATTTGAAGCAAAAGGACGCACTTATTGACGGAAATTAATGTCTCGGAATGATACAGTTTGGGCATGAATTCTGCGCGAAGCCACGTTCCCTCAGATCAGGGAATTCTTGTGACCTCCGAGTGATCGAGCTGCGGGTGTCCTCGCCGGCCGTGTTCAGCGAATCACGGCGCTAAAAAACCTGCCTTGGCGAACGCGACAGCGCGGTTGATGGCTTCGTCCACTGATTGCGCGCAGGCCCCTTCGGACATGATTTCCAGCCGGTCGTAATCCCACTGGTGCATCCGCTCTATGCCCAGGGTGAAGTGCAGCCGCCAGCAAACGTCCACGCGGCTGAGGTGCGGTGCGGCACGCTGCGCCAGATCGACGATCTGGGTCAGTCGGCCTGCACCCCGGTCGATCTCGTGCTTGATCTCCGGTACAGTGCTGATCAGCACCCGGGCCAGAAACAGGCCCGTGATCTCGCCATCCTTGCCTCGTTTGCGAAGCAGACTCAGCGGTGCGATCATCGCATATAGCAGCTCTTCAAGCGAGGGCTGCGCCTGCGCTTCCAGCCGATCGATCATTGGCTGACGCAGGCAGAACAATTCCCCCAGGCGCCGTTCGATCAGGGTTTTCAGCAGGTCGATCTTGGAGCCGAAGTGGTGGTATATCACCGACAGGCTGACCCCGGCTTCGCGCGCTATGTCGCGGATGGAAACCAGTTCCAGCCCGCGTTCAGCGCATAGCCGTTCCGTCGCGGCCAGCACCCGTTCCGATGTGCTTGCGTCCCGCTTTCCAGAAGGGGGCGCCAGCGTTTCATGCTCCATTTCCAATCCGTCCTTCGCCGGCTTTCGCGCCGCCTGCTGCTTTCCTCGCATCATAGGCGGGCGACACTGCCTGTATAGCTTGCTTGTTGTCTAGAACGAACGTTCGAACTATCAAGTCCAGACGTCAGGCGAACACTGACGGGAATGGGAGGATGTCAATGAACGGATATCTTGGGGCGGCCCGGGGTGGCGAAAGCACGCGCGATCAACGCAGAAAGTCGCGCGGGATAGCAGCGGTGAGATTGGCGGCCATGCTGGCCACGGTGATGCCATGCGCCGTATTCGCGCAAACCGAGTCAGCGGACGGCGGGGATCAGGCCAGTGAGCCGCCGGTGATCATGGTCACTGCGGAAAGGCGTTCCACCGATGTGCAGCGCACGCCTATTTCCGTGTCTGTCATCAGCGGCGATCAACTGGCGGATCGCCAGATTACTGAAATCCAGTCGCTCGAAACGCAGGTGCCGGGGCTGTCCTATACGCAGAACGGCTTCACTTCGAACATCAACCTGCGCGGGCTGGGTAATACGACCACCTCGCCCAATATCACCACCGGCGTGGCGGTGTTTCACGACGGCCTCTATCAGCCGGAAGCGATCCTGCTGAACACGCCGTTCTACGACATCGCCAGTGTGGAGGTGCTGCGCGGGCCACAGGGCACGATCATCGGGCAGAATTCCACCGGCGGTTCCCTGCAGGTCAACTCGCGCAATCCGGAACTGTCGGGCGGGGTGAACGGCTTCGTGGATGCCACAGTGGGCAATTACAACCTGCTGCGGCTGCAAGGGGCGGTGAACCTGCCGATTTCACAGACAGTGGCCGCGCGCGTGGCCTTCAACGTGGACAAGCGGGACAGCTTCTACACCAACCTGGGCAGCGCCAACGGGGCGGGGACCGATCCCGGCGATGCGCCCGGCAGCTTGTTGCAGCAGAACCTGCGGCTGGGTCTGTTGTGGGAACCGAGCGATTCTTTCCGCGCCCTGTTGAAGGCAGAGTTCAACTATCTCGACGGTGGCGGGCTGACACCGCGTCCGCGCCCTGCCTGCGCCACCTGCACTCCGTTCAGCAGTTTCTACCAGTTCGGTTACGATGGCCCCAGCGCCCTGAATGGCAACCGCACGCCGGGGCCGTTCGATCTTGTCTATAATACTCAGGAAAAGCTGAAGGACACGGCCAACCGCTTCAGCCTGGAACTGCGCTATATCCTGCCCGGCGGGGTGACCCTGCGTTCGCTCAGCGGTTACCAGCATCTGAAGGAAGACCGGATAGACGACAGCGACGGTTCCGCCGCGCCGGTCGGGTCTTTTCCGGCGGGCAGCTTTTCGCATCACCTGATCGGTCCGAAAAACGACTACTACAGCCAGGAATTCAACGTGATCTCGCCAGATGGCGAACGGCTCACCTGGCTGGTCGGCGCGTCCTATTTCCATCGGGAAACGCCGGTGGATCTCGTTGTCTACCCCGATGGCACGACTCCCAGTCACGATGCGACCGGGGCCTCGCTGATCCTGCGCTCCAATTCACGGCAGGAACTGATCGGGGTCTTTGGCCAGATCGGATATCAGCTCACTCCGGCCCTGCAGATTCAGGCTGGCGGACGTTACAGCTTCGATCGGGGTGAACAGAGCGGGCTCTTGCAGATATCGCCGTTCCCCGGCGTTGTGATCCCGGTTCCCATCGATGGTGTTTACAAGGGAGAGGAGCCTACCGGAAAGATCGCCCTCAACTGGGACGTGGACGATCGCAACTTCGTCTATGCGTTCTACGCCCGTGGCTACAAACAGGGGGGCATAAACAGCGCGGTCAGCAACTTTGGCCCGGAAAAGGTCGACGATTACGAAATCGGCTGGAAATCCAAGCTGTTCGGTAATCAGGCTCTGTTGCAGATCGGCGGCTATTACATGCGCTATGCCGGGATGCAGCAGCAGGTTTTCGATCCGCAGACCACGCTCAGCGAAATCCGCAACATCGGCGATTCCAAGATCTACGGGGTAGAGGCCTCTATCCAGTCGCGTTTCGGGCCGGTCAGTTTCGATGCGGGGCTGGCCTACAATAAATCGAAACTCGGCGCGATTTCCGCAGTGGCGACGTACCAATTGCCAGCCGGCCAGCTTGGCCCGCAATGCGCCCCGGGGCAGACGGTGGGATGCTTCGATTACACGCCGTACATCGTCAATCTAGCGGGCGAGGATAATCCTTATGCTCCGAAGATAACCGCCAATGCCTCGCTCGGCTACACCATCGAACTGGGTGGCGATGCCCGGATCACGCCACGCGTCAGCGTGTCGCATAGCGGGGCCCAATATGCGTCTATTTTCCAGAACACGGACTATTTCCGCATTCCGGCCCGAACGACGATGGACGCCACGCTTGAGTTCCGCTCCGGCGATTGGGGTGCGGAAGCCTTCGTACGCAATGCTACCAATAAACTCTATGTAACGGGTCTGGCGAACGCCGCGGAATTCTACGGCGCGCCGCGCACGTTCGGACTCAGCGTTTCGCGCGAATTCTAAGGGCTTCCTGCGCGCTCCTCGGGCGGGGTCGCCGTTTACCCGGCGGCTCCGCTCTTTTTGTGTGCGAGATGCGGTGCCGTCCAAGGTCCGAATGGTCGGGGAGACAGGATTCGAACCTGCGACCCTCTGGTCCCAAACCAGATGCGCTACCAGGCTGCGCTACTCCCCGACCTGTTCGGACCGGCTGGTGGCCGGCTGTCCTTGCGGACTTGCGCGTGCGGCGTGGCTGGTGGGCCCGGCAGGATTCGAACCCGCGACCTAGCCGTTATGAGCGGCCAGCTCTAACCGCTGAGCTACAGGCCCCGAGGAACCAACCGGTGCGCCGCTTGCGCGGGGCGGGAGGTAGCTTCGCTTATGCGCTATGGCAAGAACCGTGCGGGCTCAGGCGAATTTTCCCGGCAGATCGTGCTGCTCACCCTCTTCTGAAGGCGCGGGATAGGCCAGGACCGGCAGGTCCAGGCACAGCAATTCGCCCCGCTGTTCCATCTTGCCGCCCGCGGCAACGGCTTCGGCGCGGGCCAGCCGCAGGGAAAAGCCGCTGCCGAACATGCCTGCGGATACGGTTCGGGGCTGCACCGTTGCGGATGCCGCGAACAGATCGTCATTGTCCAGCAGTGCGGTGGGAAGGTCGGCTGAAAGGGTTGCGCGCCTGCCATCGCTTTCCAGCGTCAGGTCGATCACTTCGCCGGGACCGAGCGTCCCCGCCAGAGTCGCCAGCAGGCGCCACAGCAATTGCTGGGCTTCCCGCTCGTCCAGCGCCAATGTGAAGGGCCCGCCCCGGATCGCCAGATCGATGCGCGCGCTGCGCGGCCTCAGCGCGCCTTCCAGACGGCGCAGAAGCTGCCCGGCCACATCGCGCAGATCGCAGCGGCCTTCATCCAGTTGCATCGATCCGGATTCCAGCCGGGCGAGGCGGTCGATCTCGTCAAACCCGGCCAACAGGCGCGCGGCGTCCACCGCGATCCCGGCGGCGAGTGCGCGATATTCATTCGGCGCCGGGCCGAACATCTGCTGCTGGATCAGCTCGGCAAAGCCCTGGATGGCGCCCACCGGCGTGCGCAATTCGTGCAGCAATTGCCGCATCCGGTCAGCCCCGGCAGCAACGGCGGCCGCGGAAGGCCGGCTGTCGAAACGGCGCATCCTGCCGCGATATCCATCGAACGCCCCACCGACAGGGGAAAACGCCGGAACAGCGTCTATCCGCCAGTCCCCGGCGATTTCCGCGGGCCCGGAAAGCGTGATGCGGGCGCCGCGCAGGGGCTGCCGCAGGGAAAGTGCGCGGGTTGCCCACGCGTCCGCCAGTCCCGTCGAACCGTGGCCAGTCGCCCCCAGCCGCAGGCCAACCGCCAGCGGCGCCATCGCGGGGTCCGCCCATATGATCGCACCTTGTGGATCGGTAGCAAAATCGAACGCTCCGCGCCGGTTTCCTGCGTCTGCGAAATCGGTTTCGGGCCTTACGTCGCCCAGAGGCAGGCGCGGTGCGGAGGCGGCCTCCCGCCGGGCGCGTTGGAACGCCTCGATACGGCGGACGAGCGCACCAATGCCTGCCTCGGCTTCCGGCGCCTGTTCCTCTGCGACTGGGGCGCCTGCCTCAAGCTCAGGCCGGTGGTCGGTGCCTTCCAGCCATGCCTCAGGTTCGGGCAGCACCAGATCGCGCACACCCAGTCGTTCCAGCACCTGCTGGGCCGCGAAAGGCAGGTCGCGCCGATGGCGGAGGAACCCTCGCGCCGTCATCGACAGCCGGGGGATGAGGTTCAGCCATTCGCCTTCTTCAAGCTGTGCGGTTGCCATCGCCGCCGCTGCCGCCTGCGGATCGCGGGTGGAAAGCCAACTCGCCAGCGCAGCATTGCGCAGCCGCAGCCCGGGCGCGCGCAGGATCGCCGATTGCAGTGCAGGGGGCAGGGTGTCAGCCAGTTCGCCAAGCCGTTCATAGGCTGCTTCCACCAGTACGCCCTCGGCGTCGGCCGGCATCGATCCCAGCAGGTCGAGCAACTGCCGGTATTGCGTTCGCGCCGCAGCCTCGCTCTGCGCGGGTACGCGCAGCACGGTGGCAAGGCGATCGTCGAACTGCATCGATTCTCCGGCGAAAGGGCGGCGGCGTACAGGGCGCTGCGCTTTGGCCCATAGCCCGTCCGACGCAGGGCGAAACGGCTTCCCTTTGGCGCGTTGCAAAGCGGGACAATTGCCGTCATACACAATAATATTTCGGGGCAACGGGGCTGGGCGGCCGATAATTTCAACGGCCGGTTATTCCGTTTTTATCTCAGACGCGGGGGTGAAATGTCATGTCAACACTGGACAGCATCGATCGTCACCTTCTCGCCGAATTGCAGGCTGAAGGCCGGGTAACCAACGTCGATCTCGCGCGCCGGGTGGGGCTCACCGCTCCGCCGTGTCTGCGCCGCGTCCGCGCGCTGGAGGAAGCGGGCGTCATCCGCGGCTACCACGCCGATCTCGATCCTTCGAAGCTCGGCTTTGCGATCACCGTCTTCGCAATGGTCAGCCTGAAAAGTCAGGCGGAAGAAGACCTGCGAGCGTTTGAGAACCACATCAAGGCTTTGCCCGATGTGCGCGAATGCCACATGCTGAATGGTGAGATCGACTTCATCCTGAAGATCGTCAGCCGCGATCTGCAAAGCTTTCAGGAATTTCTCACCAGCAAGCTGACGCCTGCCCCCAATGTGGCCAGCGTCAAGACATCGCTGACCATCCGTACTTCCAAGAGCGAACCCGGCGTTCCGCTGGGCTGATTTCTGGCCGGGTTCCCCTTCCACCGGGCCCGGCCAGGATGTAGGCTGGGAAAAAGAGAGAATAGAGGGGAGTTTCGATGAGGAGTCGCGCGCTTTCCATTGCCGTGGCGCTGGCCTGCATGGCCCCGGCCGCCGCGCTGGCGCATCATTCGTTCGCGGTCTTTTTCGACCCGAGCAGGGACGTGACCATCACCGGCAAGGTCACGGCGTTCCGCTTTACCAATCCTCACGGCACTGTGGTGATGGACGTCACCGATGCGCAGGGCAAAGTCACGGAATGGCGTGCGGAAACCAATGCCCCGGTGGTGCTGATGCGGCGCGGCTGGGCGCGGGACAGTATCAAACCGGGTGAAACGATAACGATCGACGGATGGGCCAGCCGTGACGGGAAGCCCTATATCCGCCTGCGCCGTGCGGTCCGCGCTGATGGGCGCCTGATCGGTTCCGCGCCGTTCGGTCACGCGGACCAGAGCTGACCATGCGTACATGGCTTATCGCAACCGCCGCCCTGATCGCGGCACCTGCCACCGCGCTGGCGCAGGCCGATCTTCAGGGCTTCTGGAACCTCAGCTTCGATGCGGGCGATCCGCCCGCCGATCTGGTGGAAAAACTGCCGCCCGACACCGTTATTATCGACGATACCGGCGTCGCGGAGTTTCCTCAGCACGAATACGGCGGCCTCAAGCTGAAGCCCGATGCACTGGCCAAGGCAGAGGCGTGGACGCCGGAAACTGATATGAGCGTGTCACGCGTGTGCCTGCCGCCATCCATCGTCTATGGCCTGCAGGGGCCTTTTCCGTTCGAGGTGTTCCAGACGCCCGAACTGATCGTCTTCAAGTATGAATACTTCGATCAGGTCCGGCTGATCCATATGGACGGGCGAGGGCATCCGCCAGAAGACGCGCCCCATTCCAAGATCGGCCATTCGATCGGCCATTGGGAAGGTGACGAACTGGTTGTCGACACCACGCACCTGGCCGCGTCCACCATCACCAACAACGGCCTCGATCACAGTGACAAGATTCACATGATCGAACGCTATCGGTTAAGCGACGATGGCAAGGACCTGCTGGCAACGCAGTGGTTCGAAGATCCGGAGGTGCTGGAAAACAACGGCGCGCGCTACATCAAATGGACGCGGCAGCCGGGCCAGTATGTCTATCCCTATGAATGTGACCCCAGCTTCGCTCTGGAATATGAACGGATCGGTGAAGGTGCAGGAGAATGACCGTGGAACATGAAGCGGAAGGGATCGAGGGCATCCGCTGGGGCCGCGCGTTGTTGGCGGCTTTGCTGGTCGAATTCGTTCTGGCCGTTGTCGCCGCGCCCATCGCGCTGAGTTCTCCCGCCGCCGTCCCCACGCTTAACGCGCTTGTGCCGCCCGCCTCTTTCGTCGCGGCCTTGCTGGTCGTCCTCTGGCTGTTTCGCCGCTCTGACCGTCCGATAGCCAACGGCGTGGTTACGGGTTTGATGAGCCTGCTGATCTACACCATTCTCGCGCTCACCGCTTATTGGCTCGCGCCGGAAAAGACGGATTTCAGCCAGGCGATGGATCTGCCCTACCTCTCATCTCACCTGCTCAAGATACTGGGCGGCGCGGCGGGCGGATATCTGATCGCGCGGCGGCAGGGCGCAGCTTAGTTGCGCCACCGTACTCACGGGTCATTCGGTATATCGCACTTCCTGAAGGTCCAGTTCGCGAACTAGCTTGCGGGCCGTCGCGCTGCCCAGTTCGCGGTGGCGGACCATCCTGAATATGGCGGTGCGTTCGGCCTTCAGTCCGGCGAGCCGCAGTTCCCGTTCGATGCTCTCGGCCTGACGCGCTGTTGCCTTCCCTTCGTCGTCCGTCTGCCGTGCTTCGATCCGCGCGCGGTAACCATCCATGACGCGCCCGGCCGCGGCGATATAGGCATCCGCGTTTGCCTTCCCTTCGGCCATGCGATGTTCGGCGAGCTGAACCGCGCCGATGGCCGCTTCGGCGGCGGCCACGCGGGCGTTTTCCTCTTCCACCAGATGCGCGGGATCATCGGGCAATTCCAGGCCGCGCAGCAGCAGCGGCAGCCCGATGCTTGCCACGACAAGCGATACGATAATCACGCCCATCGCCAGGAAGATCGCCAGATCTCTGGCGGGGAATGCCGATCCATCGGCCATTGTCAGCGGCAGTGTCAGCACACCGGCGAGCGTGATGGCTCCACGCACACCGGCAAAGGACATCGCGGCGACTATCCGCCAGTTCGGCTTTTGCCGCCATTCCCCCTGGCGGAACAATGTCAGGCGGAAGGACAGCCAGACCCACAGGAAGCGCAGCGCCGCCAGCCCCGCGTTGATTGCCAGCACATATACCGCCAGCCACCATTCGTCATGGTGGCCGGTCATCCTCACGGTTTCCGCCGCACCGCTCAGGATGCCGGGCAATTGTTCGCCCAGCAGCACGAAGATGATGCCGTTCGCGGTGAACTGGATGGTGTCCCAGATGCTGTTGCGGCGTATGCGCGTTGTCGCGGCGATGTCGCCCCGCGTTTCCACGAACCCCATGGTCAGCCCCGCCGCCACCGCCGCAAGAATGCCGGAACAGTGCAGGTGTTCGGCCACCAAATAGGAACCGAAGGGGATCAGCAGGCTGATAAGCACCTGCGCCCCGCCATCCTCGCCATAGTGCCGGGTGACGAAGCTCTTGGCTTTCGCCACGGCCCAGGTCACGCCGACGCCCACCGCTATGCCGCCCAGCGCCACCCATACGAAGTTCAGCGCGGCGTTCTGTATCGAGAATACGCCTGTCAGGGCCGCCGCGATCGCAAAGCGAAGGCAAACGAGGCCGGACGCATCGTTGAGCAGCGATTCACCCTCAAGGATGTGCATCATGCGCCGGGGGATCGGCACGCGCTGGGCAATTGCGGATACGGCGATGGGGTCTGTCGGGGAAACCACGGCCGCCAATGCAAAGGCCACCGCCAGCGGCATCGACGGGATCATCCAATGGATTAGCAGCCCCATGCCCAGAACCGTGAACACAACCAGCCCAAGGGCCAGTTCCAGAACCGTCTTTGCGTCCTTGAACAGTTCCTCGCGCGGGATGCGCCAGCCATCCAGAAACAGCAGAGGCGGCAGGAACAGCAGGAAGAAAATCTCGGGATTGAGCGTGACCCGCCAGTCCGCAACCATTCCGATCAGCGCGCCCAGCGCGATCTGGAACAGCGGGCGCGGCAAGGGCAGGGGCAGCACCCTCGACACGATCCCGCTGACGATGACCGCCAGCAGAAGCAGAAGAACAATCGTGATGGTTTCCAAAGGGCGATCCTGCCGGTGAGGTGTCACCCTTTTTTGGGGTCATGATCCGACGCGTCAACCGCGAAGGCATAAGGCCACCCACGCCACCGGCGACGGGCAGGCCCCAAAGCTGTTAAAGCCGCAAAGCCTGCAGGCTTTACGCCTGACCGGAAATGCGGACGGAAACGTGCATCCCGCGCACCAAGCGCGATCCGCAGTTGTTTCCTCGCGCCTTATCCCTCGCGACCGGCCAGCCAGTCTTCCAGCCACTTGATCGAATAGTCGCCGTTCAGCACGTCCGGCTCGCGCAGCAGTTGCTGGTGCAGGGGGATGGAGGTCTTCACGCCTTCCACCACCATTTCTTCCAGCGCGCGGCGCAGGCGCATGATGCAGCCTTCGCGGGTGCGGCCATAGACGATCAGCTTGGCGATCATGGAATCGTAATAGGGCGGGATGCGGTATCCCGCATAAAGCCCGCTATCCACGCGCACATGCATGCCGCCCGCCGCGTGATAGGCTGTCACAAGGCCGGGGCTGGGGGCGAAGGTCCATGGGTCTTCCGCGTTGATGCGGCATTCGATCGCGTGGCCGGTGAACTGGATGTCGTCCTGCGTCACGGAAAGGGGCTTGCCTTCCGCCACGCGGATCTGTTCGCGCACCAGATCCACGCCGGTGATCGCTTCCGTAACGGGATGTTCCACCTGCAGGCGGGTGTTCATTTCGATGAAATAGAACTCGCCGTTTTCCCACAGGAACTCGATCGTGCCTGCCCCGCGATAGCCCATGTCGGCCATCGCCTTGGCCACGATGCCGCCCATCCGCGCACGCTCTTCGGGCGAGATCACGGGGGAGGGGGCTTCTTCCAGCACTTTCTGGTGGCGGCGCTGCAACGAACAGTCACGCTCGCCCAGATGGATGGCATTGCCGTTTCCGTCGCCAAACACCTGGAATTCGATGTGGCGCGGGTTGCCCAGGTATTTCTCGATATAGACGGTGTCGTCACCGAACGCGGCTTTCGCCTCGGTACCCGCCTGCTTCATAAGCGTTTCCAACTGGTCCGGGCTGTTGCACACTTTCATGCCGCGCCCGCCGCCACCGCTGGCCGCCTTGATGATCACCGGATAGCCGATTTCGTCAGCGATCTTCGCCGCCACTTCGGGGTCGGATACCGCCCCGTCGGAACCCGGCACCAGCGGCAGGCCCAGCGCGCCCGCGGTGCGCTTGGCTTCCACCTTGTCGCCCATCGTGCGGATATGTTCGGGTTTCGGCCCGATCCATACGATGTCGTGCGCTTCCACGATTTCCGCGAACTGCGCGTTTTCCGACATGAAGCCATAGCCGGGGTGGATCGCGTCGGCGCCAGAAATTTCGGCTGCGGAAATGATCGCGGCCGTGTTCAGATAGCTTTCGCTGGCAGGCGGCGGGCCGATGCAAACCGCATGGTCGGCCAGCCGCACATGCATCGCATCGGCGTCTGCGGTGGAATGCACCGCCACCGTCTCGATACCCATCTCGTGCGCGGCGCGATGAATGCGTAGCGCGATTTCGCCGCGGTTGGCGATCAGCAGCCGGGTAATGGGCATCAGTGCGCGCTCAGGCGATCACGACCAGCGGCTGGTCGTATTCGACCGGCTGGGCGTTCTCGATCAGGATGCTCTGCACGGTGCCGTCCTTCGTGGCGGCGATCGGGTTCATCACCTTCATCGCTTCCACGATCAGCAGCGTGTCACCGGTCTTCACCTTGTCGCCCACTTTCACGAACGGGGCCGCGCCCGGTTCGGGGAAGAGATAGGCGGTGCCCACCATCGGCGAGCGTAAGGCATTGGCCAGATCGGCCACCGGCGCGTCAGGCGCGGCTGCGGCAGGGGCGGCGGCTGCCGGGGCCGCGACCGGAACGACAGGCGCGGCGGCCACTGCGGAAACGGGGGCCGCGCCACGCGAAACGCGGATGCTGCGGTCGCCATCGGCCACTTCAATTTCGGTGAGGCCGGTTTCGGCCAGCATTTCGGCGAGCTGGCGCACCAGCCCGGTATCTACGTTCAGCCCGCCTGCGCTCTTGGCGCCGGCTTTACCCTTGTTGACGCCTTCGTCGGCCATCTATGTCCCTCGCGAGATTGTCTCGTGGCCGCGCGCTATGCGTTTTGCAGCGCGCCAAGGCAAGGGGGCAAGGCTCTGGCGCGTCTGCCGGGTTTTGCTCAAAGCCGGGCCGCAGCCTCCAGCGCCAGCTCGTATCCATAGGCTCCCAGCCCGGCAATGGTTCCCTTGGCGGCCATCCCGACATAGCTTTTGTGGCGATAGGCTTCGCGCGCCAGCGGGTTGGAAATGTGGACTTCTATCACCGGTGTGCGGATCGATCGGATCGCGTCGTAAAGCGCCAGGCTGGTATGCGTCAGCGCCCCGGCGTTCAGCAGCACGGCTTTCGCGTTGACGGCCTGCGCTTCGTGCAACCAGTCGCACAGGTGGCCTTCGTGGTTGGACTGGCGCAGGTCGATTTCCAGCCCCAGCGTGCGGCCCTTGTCCTCCAGCCGCGAGGCGATGTCGTCCAGCGTATCGGCCCCGTATATTTCCGGCTCGCGCGTGCCGAGCAGGTTGAGGTTCGGGCCATTCAGGACGAAAACGATATCGGACATCAGGTATTTCCCCTTGCGACGCGCGGCATAGCGGGAAGGGCGGGGCAGCGCAAAAGGTGAAAGGCTCGCGCCTGCAACGGGCCATCCGGCGATGGACGGGGCAATCGCCCGCCCGTCGCCCTGTCGCTGCCCCGCGATCAATTCTCCACGCCCTTCGCTTTGCCCCACTGGCGCGCGGCGGTGTAGCCTAGGTAACCCGTGCCGAAGAGGGCGTAGAGCGGTTCGGGCAGGCCGTTCAGATAGGCGTTCATGCCATCCGCGATCGCCCGCGCGGCATCCGGCCGGAACACCGCGATAATGCCCATGGGCACCGCCCACAGAATCATGGCGTACATTACATAAAGGAAACTGGGCCGGGCGCGGCTGGTCCACGGATCGGGCGATTTCGCCTCTGCCAGAATTGCGGAAAGGCGCGCCTGCACGCTTTCCAGTTCCTGCGACCCTTCCAGCCGCAGCAGTTCCAGCTTGGCCTTTTCGCGGGCCGCTTTGTCCGGGATCACCTTGTCGATGATCGATGCCAGCGGGCCGATGATTGATTCGAGAGGCATGGCGCGTCTCCTGCCTGATTGGTGAGTCGCGCCAATGTGAACCGATATGGTTCATGTAGGAAAGTAAAAACGGCTTATGCGGTTCTCTTTGCCGGCGGCATCCGTGTCCTTAGTGCTACCAGCACGCCCGATCCGGCGATCATGGCCATTCCCAGCAGGCTGACGGCATCGGGTACATCGTCGAACACCAGCCACCCCAGCAGCCCTGCCCACAGCAATTGCATATAGTTCAGCGGGGCCAGCAACGACGCGGGGGCAAGGCGGAACGCGGCGGTGAACAGGAAGTGTCCAGTTCCGCCCAGAATCCCCAGGCTCAGGAACAATGCCGCTTCCAGCAGGCTCGGCGCGTGGTCCTCGATGAACCACGGCATGGCGATGCCATAGATCACCGATCCGGCCAGCGCGGTGTAGAACAGCAGGGCAAAGGTGTTCTCGCTTGCCGCCAGCACGCGCGAAAGCAGTTGATAGCCAAGGTTCATCACCACGGCGATCAGCGCGAAGACCACGCCCATCGTCACCATCCCGCCGCCCGGCCGCGCGATCAGCAGAACCCCGGCGAATCCGGCCAGAGTCGCCGCCCAGCCGATCCATCCCACGCGTTCACCCAGCACCGGCCCTGCCACGACCACCAGCAGAATCGGGGCCAGAAATGTCATTGCGGTCGTTTCCGCCACCGGCATTCGTTGCAGGGCCAGGCCGATGAACAGCGACCCGATCGCCAGACATATTGCGCGCAGCACCACCAGCCGCGTCCGCTTGGTTCGCACCATGCGGCTGCCGTGAGTCGGGCCCAGCAGGGCGACCATCAGCAGGAAGTTGCCCAGATAGCGCACGCCCACGATCAGCGGCACCGCATGGCTTTGCGACAGGTATTTGGTCGTCGCGTCCATGCACGCGAACAGCGCCAGCGCCACAAGGCAAAGCAGCGCGCCACGAAGGGGATGGGCGGGAGGCATGCGGCCCCTCTGCGCCCGGCGGGCGGGAATGGGAAGGGGGTGGAAAACCACTGGTCGGGACGACAGGATTCGAACCTGCGACCCCCACACCCCCAGTGTGATGCGCTACCAGGCTGCGCTACGTCCCGAGCCAGTGGAGCCGCGCCTATAGGCAAGCGATTCCGGGGTGGCAAGCGCCGCTGATTGCACCCCCTTTGCTTTGCTGCTAGGCGCGGCGGCCACCGAGGGAGAGGGCGGCCAACGGGCGTCCCGAACCTGTCATTCAGCCGTTGCGATAGGCCGTCATCATGCTCGATTTCCTTGCCGCCGGCGCCGCTGGCGCTGCACCTCCCGGATGGATTCAGTTCCTGCCGATCATCGGTATGGTGGCGATCTTCTGGTTCCTCATCATCCGTCCGCAGATGCGTCAGCAGAAGGCGCACCGGGAAAAGGTCGCGGCTGTGAAGCGCGGCGATCAGGTCGTCACCGCCGGCGGTCTTGTTGCCAAGGTGACGAAGGTGGACGACGATTATGTGGAACTGGAAATCGCGCAGGGTGTGAAGGTGAAGGCCGTCAAATCCACGCTGGGCGATATCGTCGCCCCGTCCGGCAAACCGGCTAACGACTGATCGGGGGCTGAAAGGCGATGCTCGATTTCCCCCCTTGGAAACGCATTTACCTGTGGGCCATCACACTGTTCCTGGCGCTCGCGTCGGTTCCGTCGCTGGTCACTGTGGCAGGCGTGCAGTGGCCTTCCTTCCTGCCCCGGCCGATGGTCAACCTCGGGCTCGACCTCGCGGGCGGCAGCCACATCATGCTGGAGGCGGAACCTAGCCAGGTCGCCCGCCAGCGTCTTGAGACTATGGAAGAGGCGGTGCGCGCCGCCATGCGCGACGCCAAACCGCGCATTCGCATCGGGGAAATCTCCACCTCGGGCGGTCGTCTGTCGTTCCTGCTCGAAGATCCCTCGCAGGTTGATGCCGCGCGCGGCCTGATCGAACCGTTCACCACGGGTGCGGGGCTGACGGGACAGCGCGACTGGACGATTCAGGTCGTCGATGGCAGCCGCTTCGTCCTCACGCAGACGAAGGCCGGGCTGGATCTCGCGATCAACAACGCGATGGAATCCGCGACCGAAGTCGTGCGCAAGCGTATCGACGCGCTCGGCACGCGCGAACCGACGATCATCCGCGCTGGTTCTGACCGTATCGTGGTCGATGTGCCGGGCCTGAAGGATCCTCAGGCGCTCAAGGATCTTCTCGGCCAGACGGCGGAACTGGAATTCAAGCTGGTGGATATGGACGCCCTGCCGGCCAACGTCGCTCAGGGCATTGCCCCTCCGGGCAGCGAGATCGTACCGTATGCGAAGGGCACGCCGGGCGAAGGCACGGCGATCGCGGTGAAGCGCCTTGGCGGTATTCGCGGCGATTCGCTTACCAACGCGCAGCAGACTTTCGAACAGCAGACCAATTCGCCGGTCGTTTCGATCCAGTTCGATCCGCAGGGCGGCGCCCGTTTTGCGCGGCTGACCAGCCAGAACGTGGGCAAGCCGTTCGCCATCATCCTCGATGGCGAGGTCATCTCCGCGCCCAATATCAACGAGCCCATTCTGGGCGGTTCGGCGCAAATCTCGGGTAGCTTCACCGTCGATACCGCCAACCAGCTCGCCATCGCGCTGCGGTCGGGCGCGCTGCCGGTGGATCTCACCGTGATCGAGGAATTCTCGATCAGTGCTGAACTCGGCGCCGATTCGATCACCAAGGGCGCTATCGCCATGGTGGTCGGCCTCACCGCCCTGATGGTCTTCATGTTGGTGACCTATGGCCGCTTCGGGTACTACACCTGCGCCGCGTTGATCCTGAACTTGCTGATGGTTCTCGGCGTCATGGCGCTGCTCGGCTCGATGGCGGCGCTCACGCTGCCGGGCATCGCGGGTCTGGTGCTCACCGTGGGTGCGGCCGTGGACGCGAACGTGCTTATCAACGAGCGTATTCGCGAAGAACGGGCGCGTGGCCGCCGCGTGGTTCAGGCTGTGGAGCTTGGCTACAAGGAAGCGAGCCGCGCGATTTTCGACGCCAACATCACCAACACCATTGCTGCCGTGATCATGTTCATGTTCGGCACTGGTCCGGTTCGCGGCTTCGCGGTCGTGCTGATGATCGGCATTGTCACTTCGGTGTTCACCGCCGTGACGCTTACCCGCATGTGGGTGGCCGGCTGGCTGCGCCGCAAACGCCCCACCGATATCGTGCTGTAAGGGCTTAATCGGATGAAACTGCTCAAGCTCATTCCCGACAACACGAACATCCACTTCCTGCGCTGGCGGGTGCCGTTCTACTCGATCAGTATCCTGCTGATGGCGGCCTCCATCGCGCTGGCCTTCATCAACGGCCTCAATCTGGGCGTGGACTTCGTTGGCGGGCAGTCGATTCGCGTGACCTTCCCGCAGGGGACCACCGCCCCGATGGCCGAAGTGCGTGAAGAGATTGACGCGCTCGGTTATGGCGAACCTACGTTGCAGGCTCTCGGCCAGCCCAACATCATTTCCGTGCGTATGGGCCTTCCGGACGAGGAAGAGCCGGCGCTGACCGAAAAGATGATCCGCGATATCCGCGCGACTCTGGAACAGCATCACCCGAACGCCGAAATCGGCTCTGCCGAATCGGTTTCCGGCAAGGTTTCGCAGGAACTGTTCACGACCGGCATGGTCGCCCTGCTGCTGGCGATGATCGGTATCTCGATCTACATCTGGGTGCGTTTCGAATGGCAGTTCGGCGTGGGCGCCCTGTTCGCGCTGGCGCATGACGTGACGCTGACGATCGGCCTCTTCGCGCTGACGCAGATGGAATTCGATCTGAACATCGTCGCCGCGCTGCTCACACTGATCGGCTATTCGCTGAACGACAATATCGTCGTCTATGACCGCGTTCGCGAAAACCTGAAAAAATACCGCAAGATGCCGCTGCCGGAACTGCTGGATCTTTCGGTCAACGAAACGCTGTCACGAACGGTCGTTACGTCCACCTCGCTGCTCATCACGCTGGTGGCGCTGCTGCTTCTGGGGCCGGACGTGATCTTCGGTTTCACCGCGGCGATTACGCTCGGTATCTTCGTCGGCACCTACAGCTCGATCTTCATGGCCACGCCGATCCTGATCTGGCTGGGGGTGAAGCCCGACAGCTTCGTGCCGAAGGAAAGCGCCATCGACGCGCAGGAACGCCGCGCGCGCGGGGAAGCCTAAGGTTTCACGCGAAGGCGCGGAGAGGTTAAACTACCAAACCGGTCAGTAGCTGGCCGGTTTGGTGGAAGGCGATCTGCGCCAGCGGCGGCGAACTGAATATCTCAGCGCCTCCGCGCGGAACCAAAGAAACAGCCTCCGCCAAAAAGCCGTGATCTACAGCTTGCGGACCAGCATTTCTGCCACCGCCAGCCAGGCGGGGTTGTCGACCACGATCTGCCGCTGTCCCGTTCCGGGCGGCAGCAGGCCCACCATCTTTCCCTGACGATCGATCAGCCGCCCGAAGGCAAACCGCCCGCCGGGCCGGGGCACCAGCACGTCACGGTTGATCAGCTTCGATGCGTCCTCCGGCGAAAACTGCCGCAGCCACAACTGATCGCCCGTGCGGTATTCCCCCTGCGGCGCATCGATGGCCATGCAGACCAGCGGCGCGTCTCCGCCCAGCTCGCTCGGCAGGATCGCGTCGCGGGGCGAAGGGAGGGCGTCGGCGCCGTTTTCGGTCAGCCGCGCCACGATCTTCGGCCCCTCAGTCTCTTCGCCTTTCACCAGCAGTTCGGGATCGACCCCCAGCGCGGCGGCGATGCGGTTCATCCACACCAGCGACAGGTTGCGCGTGCCGGTTTCAAGCCGACCGATGGTCTGCGCGGTCGTCGGGGGTTCGCAACGCTCGGCCACTTCGGCCAGTGTCATCTGCTTCTGCTTGCGAATATCGCGAATGCGATTGATCACGGCGCGACCACTCCTAACCCATTTGGTTTTTCGGTTTTCCTACAGGTGCCTGCTTTTGGCAAGGCCACTGCCAGTAACTGTAGGAGATTCCTGTGAAACGCAAACTTGTGGAAAGAGAGCTCACCTCGGAAGGCCCACGCAAGCGGCGGGGCGTTACGGCAAAGCGACGCAGCGTTACGGTCAATCTCGCCGAATCGCCGCTCGGCTGGCTTCATGCTCACGGACATCTGGAAGATCGCCTGTTTGATGCGGGCGAGCGACTTCGCGCTGATTACGAGGCGGCGCAGCTTTCGCCCGGCATCACCATGCGTTGGGAGCCTGTGCGTGTGCGCGGAGGGGCTGGCACGGGGCTTTCCCCAACAGAACGTCAGATTTCCGCGCGCTCACGTTTCCATGGCGCGATCGGGGCGGCGGGCAGGGGGCTGGACGATATCCTGTGGCGCGTGGTCTGCGCCTGCGAAACGCTGCCCGCCGCCGAAAAGGCGCTTCAGTGGCCCTCTCGCAGCGGCAAGCTGGTGCTCCGGCTTGCGCTGGACCGCGTGGCCGATTTCTACCGCATCACCTGATCCGCGCTTCGTCGCTCAGCACAGTGCCGACACCGTCAACACCGCGTCAGCCCTCGACCAGCTCCGCCAGTTCCAGCCAGCGCAGTTCGGCGGCGTCCTTCTCTTCGCGCGCTTTCTCCAGCGTGGTGTTCACGCTGGCGAAGCGGGCGGGGTCGCGGGTGTAGAGCGCCGAGTCGGCCAGCACTTCCTCGCCCTTCGCGATTTCGGCTTCCAGTTGTTCGATCCGCGCGGGCAGCAGATCGTAATCGCGCTGGTCCTTGTAACTCAGCTTGGCTGGCTTCTGCGTCGGGGGAGGGGGCGGGGCCTGCGGGGTCTTTGCCGCCTTCTTCTCCGCCGGGGCGCTCGCTTTCTTCCGCTTCGCTTCCCAGTCCGCGTATCCGCCCGCGACCACGTCCACCGTACCGCTGCCATCCAGACCCAGCGTGATGGTCACGGTGCGGTCCAGAAAGTCGCGGTCGTGGCTGACGATCAGCACGGTGCCTTCGTAATCCGCGATCACTTCCTGCAACAGGTCCAGCGTTTCGAGGTCGAGGTCGTTGGTCGGTTCGTCCAGCACTAGCAGGTTGGATTTGCGGGCGAACTCGCGCGCCAGCAACAGGCGGCTACGCTCCCCACCCGAAAGCGCACCCACCGGGGAATCGACCAGTGACGGATCGAACAGGAAGTCTTTCAGATAGGCCTGCACATGCTTGCGCACGCCGCGCACGTCCAGCCAGTCGCCCCCTTCGGCCAGGATATCGCGCACTTTCTTTTCCGGGCTCATCAGGCTGCGCTGCTGATCGATCATCACCCCGCTCAGCGTTTTCGCCAGGCTCACGGTGCCTTCGTCTGGCTCCATCTCGCCGGTCAGCAGCTTCAGCAGAGTGGTCTTGCCCGCGCCATTGGCACCGACCACGCCGATCCGGTCGCCGCGCTGGATACGCAGCGTGAAATTGCGGATCACCGTGCGTTCGCCAAACTGCTTGCTCACGCCCTCGGCCACGATCACGGACTTGGTGCGCACCTCGTCATCGGTGGCCAGCGCCAGCTTGGACGTGCCGGCCTTGCCGATCATCGACGCGCGTTGCGCCCGCATCCGGTGCAGGGCTTCCAGCCGGCCCTGATTGCGCTTGCGGCGGGCGGTCACGCCGCGTTCCAGCCAGTGCGCTTCCAGCTTCAGCTTCGCGTCCAGTTTCTCCGCCGCGCGCGCCTCTGACGCATAGACTTCCTCTTCCCACGCCTCGTATCCGCCAAAGCCCACTTCCTTGCGGCGCATGGACCCGCGATCCAGCCACAGCGTCGCCCGCGTCAGGCGTTTCAGGAACGTGCGGTCGTGGCTGATGACCACGAATGCGCCCTTGTATCGGTTCAGCCAGCTTTCCAGCCAGTCGATCGCGGCCAGGTCCAGGTGGTTGGTCGGCTCGTCCATCAGCAGCAGGTCAGGCTCCATCGCCAGCCCGCGCGCGATGGCTGCTCGCCGCTTTTCGCCGCCGCTGGCCGTCCTGGCCGGGCGGCTCATATCGATGCCCAGTTGCCCGGCGATCGATTCCACCTCGTGCCGCTGGGGCGCGTCCTTGCCGGACAGCGCAAAGTCCATCAGCGTTTCGAACGGGGTGAAGTCCGGCTCCTGCTCCAGCATCACGATGCGCGTGCCGGGCTGGATGGATCGCTTGCCGGTATCGGCCTCGATCATGTCGGCGATCAGGCGGAACAGCGTGGTCTTTCCCGCGCCGTTGCGGCCGATCAGGGCCAGCCTGTCGCGCGGGCCGATGTGCAGGTCCAATTCGCGGAACAGCCAGCGGCCGCCCTGTTGCAGGCCCAGGTTTTCCCAGGAAAGGATCGGTGCTTCAGCCATCTCCGGGGCACCTAGTGGCGGTTATGCGTTGGGGCAAGGTAAGGGCGGAACGTCTCCGTCCTTCTGTTCAGGGTTCACGCGGTTCAGCCGCCCGCAAGCGGCGGCTACGCATTTCACGTGGCAATCAAGGAGACAGATATATGATCCGCTACGCCATTCCCCTCGTTGCCGTTTCGGCGCTCGCCGCATCCGCCGCCGCTGCGGAGGTGCAGATTCCCGCCACTGGCCCCGTCGTCGAACTGACGGTGCAGGAAAATGTGGAGGCGGAACCGAACCTCGTCACAGTGGGGGCGGGCGTCACCACTCAGGCGAACAGCGCCGTCGCCGCCATGCAGGCGAACGCACAGGCGATGACTGCCGTGGTGGCGCGTATCAAGGCGCTCGGCATTCCGGAACGGGATATCCAGACCACTGGGATCAGCCTCGGCTCGCAATACGATTACGATCAGGAAGCGCGCCGGCAGGTGTTCCGTGGCTATCAGGCCTCCAACCGCGTCAGCGTGAAGCTGCGGGACGTGCCGCGCACTGGCGAGGTGTTGGATGCGCTCGTTGCCGCCGGGGCCACAGACATTTCCGGCCCGGACTTCTCGATAGAGGATGACACCGCCGCTCGTTCTCAGGCGCGCAAGGCCGCGCTGGAAACCGCGCAGAAGCAGGCGATGGAATATGCCCGTGCGGCCGGTTTCACCGGCGTGCGCCTGCTTCAGATCAGCGAGATTGTCGCCGCGCGGCCCCCGATGATGTTCGCCCGTGCCGTGGCACAGGAAGCCGCAGCCGATTCCACTCCGGTCCAGCCGGGGCTGGTGCAGGCGGGCGTCACGGTGAACGTGACCTATGAACTGACGCGATAGATTGAACACGGGCAGGGGTGTGGCGCGCGGCGATCGCGCCACACCTCGCGCCAAATCCGGCTGAACGGCGGCGCACGGCCGCATTCACATCTTGTTCAATGGCTTGGGCCTAGGCAAACCCTTGTCATGCGTAAGCCCTTCGCCCTCGCTATTGCTCTCACAGCGCTTGCCGGCACCGTTGCCGCGCCTGCGGATGCGCAGCAGCGCCTGCGTGACAGCGGGCAGCGTCAGGGCCAGCCGCGCGGCGATCAGGCCAGTGCGCGGGAAGAAATGCTCGCTGGCCGTACGCTTTCCTCGCGAGAGATAGAGCGGCGGGTGATCCCGCAGATGAAGGGGCAGGATTATCTTGGCTTTGAATATGATGGCGGGGCCAGCGCTTATCGCCTGAAGTTCATGAAGGAAGGCCAGGTTACCTGGGTCGATGTCGATGCACGCACCGGCCGCGTGATGCGTGTTTCCAGATAAATTGGCGGATTTGACCGGCTCCGGGATATTGCCGCCCCGTTGACGCGTTCATTGCAATAGCCCACATCGGGCCCGCGTTACAGCAGGGGAAAGGCACAGGTTCTATGCGCATCCTGATCGTCGAGGACGAGCCGACCCTCGGCCAGCAGTTGAAGACCACGCTCGAACAAACCGGCTATGCGGTCGACCTGTCGGCCGATGGCGAAGACGGGCATTTTCTGGGTTCTACCGAAGATTACGACGCCGTGATCCTCGATCTCGGCTTGCCAGAGATCGATGGCCTCACCGTGCTCGGCATGTGGCGCAAGGAAGGGCGGAACTTCCCGGTTCTGGTGCTCACCGCGCGCGATTCCTGGTCGGACAAGGTCGCCGGGCTGGATGCGGGCGCAGACGATTATCTCGCCAAGCCATTCCAGACGGAAGAACTGATTGCCCGCCTGCGCGCCCTGATCCGCCGTGCTTCCGGCAACGCCAGCTCGGAACTGACGGCGGGCGAGGTGCGGCTCGATACGCGCTCCGGCCGGGTCACGCTGGGCGGTCAGCCGGTCAAGCTGACGGCGCAGGAATATAAGCTGCTCAGCTACCTGATGCACCACAAGGGCAAGGTGGTCAGCCGCACGGAACTGATCGAACATATCTACGATCAGGATTTTGACCGCGATTCCAACACTATAGAGGTGTTCGTCACTCGTATCCGCAAGAAGCTGGGTGCGAATGTCATCACGACTATCCGTGGCCTCGGTTACAGCCTCGACGACCCCGACGAACCCGGCCGCGGCGAATAATCCCGTAACCGCGAACGCGCCGGTTTCCGGCGTGAACGCTGTTGACGGGGCATCTGCCGCGCCGGACGCCCCGCGTCGCAACACGGGCAGTATCGCCCGCCGCATGATGTTCATCGCGGCGGGCTGGATTTCCATCCTGCTGCTGGTCGGCGGCCTGGCGCTCAACCGCACGCTGACAGACCTTCTCACCCGCCAGTACGACGAACAGCTCCATTACATGCTCACTTCGCTGATCGTCTCGGCGGAGATCATCGATGGAGAGGTCTGGCCCAATCGCCGCCTGGCCGATCAGCGTTTTCTGGAACCCAACAGCGGCCTCTATTATCAGGTCAGCGGGGAAGGGGTGGAACCCTACACCTCCCGCTCTCTGTGGGATCGCACGCTTGAACCGAGCGGGCGCAAGGCGCGGCAGGAACCGATCTACTACGATTCCGACCAGTTCCAGGATGAACCGCTGCGTATCGTGGAACAGACCGTTCGCCTGCCGGACAGCGACGTGGAATGGCAGTTCATGGTCGCGGGCGCCCGTGCAGAACTGGACGAAGACATCAGGGATATCCGCGCGATATTGAACTGGAGCTTCGTGGTTCTGGGCCTCGGCCTGTTCATTCTGGTCATGCTGCAAACCTGGTACGGCCTCAGCCCGCTGCGCCGTGTGCGGCTGGCCATCGCGCGCATCCGCACGGCTGGGGCCAACCGCGTCACCGATCCGCTGCCGCTGGAAGTTCAGCCCATGGTGGAGGAGCTGAACGCCCTGCTCGCCCACTCGGAAAAGCAGGCGGAGGAAGCGCGCACCCATGCGGGTAACCTCGCCCATGCGCTCAAGACCCCGCTTACCGTGCTCACCAACGCCGCCAGCGCCCACGCGCCTGATCTTGATGACACGGTGTTGCGCGAAGCGGCGACCATGCGTCGGCAGGTCGATCACCACCTCGCCCGCGCCCGCGCGGTGGGCCGTCGCGCGGCGGGCCATGCGCACACCAGCGTGATCGAATCCGCGCAGGGTGTGGAACGCGCCGTGTCCCGGCTCTACCCGTCCGTGCGCTTCGACATCGCCGGATCGCGCGAGGCGCGCGTCACGATGGAGCGGCAGGACCTCGACGAAATCCTCGGCAACCTGATCGAAAATGCCGCCAAATACGGCGGTGGCAGCGTGTTCGTCACCGTAGATCCTGATCCGGCGGCGAAGCTCTGCGCGATCTGGATCGAGGATGACGGCCCCGGCATTTCAGAGGCCGATCGCGAAAAGCTGTTCTCACGCGGCGCGCGGCTGGATACCGAAAAGCCCGGAACCGGCCTCGGTCTCGCCATCGTGCGCGACGTGGTGGGGATTTATGGCGGTGAGGTGGAACTGGCCGAAAGCGAGGATCTCGGCGGCCTGCTTGTGATGCTCAAGGTGCCACGTTCGGGTTAAGTGCCGCTGGATTCCCGCGTAGGCGGGAATCCAGCGCGCATAACACCTGCTAACCGCAAAACCGGGTTACTTCCCCGCCGCCTGCCGATGATGCCGGATCACCTCGTCAATCACGAAGCGGATGAACTTCTCGCTGAATTCCGGGTCCAGATCGGCATCGATCGCCAGCGCGCGCAGCCGTTCGATCTGGCGCGCCTCGCGGCCCGGATCGCTGGCCGGCATTCCCGTGCGGGCCTTGTGCTCCCCCACGGCCTGCGTGATGCGGAATCGTTCCGCCAGCATGTGAATCAGGGCGGCGTCGATGTTATCGATGCTCTTGCGAAAGCCCGCGAGAACGGGATCGGGCGGGGTAGGGTTGGGCTGACTGGCCATCCGCGACACGGTTAGCAGGGATTCCGCACTTGCCAAGGTGCGGGTGAATGGCCATGCCCACGGCATGAGTGCCGAGGTCGTCCCGCTCCCCGTTAAGCAGCCTTCGCTTTCCCCCATTCTTGGCCTGACGGCCACAGCGATGAACGCCGTCAACGCCATCATTCTGGATCGGATGCAAAGCGAAATTCCGCTGATTCCCGCGCTTGCCGGTCATCTGATCGCTGGCGGGGGCAAGCGGATGCGCCCCATGCTGACGCTCGCGGGTGCGGAACTGGTCGGTTATCAGGGCACGCGCCACCACCGCCTCGCCGCCGCTGTGGAATTCATCCACACCGCCACCCTGCTGCATGACGATGTTGTCGATGGCAGCGAGGTTCGCCGGGGCAAGGAAGCCGCCAATCTGGTGTTCGGCAACCCGGCCACCGTGCTGGTCGGCGATTTCCTGTTCGCCCGCGCGTTTGAATTGATGGTGGAAGACGGCAGCCTGAAGGCGCTGAAGATCCTCTCGTCCGCCAGCGCGATTATCGCGCAGGGCGAAGTCGATCAGCTTACTGCCCAGCGCAAGGTTGAAACGACAGAGGAACGCTACCTCTCGATCATCGGCGCCAAGACGGCGGCCCTGTTCGCGGCCGCTAGCCGCATTTCCGCCGTCGTTGCCGAATGTGGAGAGGCAGAGGAACGCGCGTTGGACGATTACGGTCGCAATCTGGGCATCGCGTTCCAGCTTGTTGACGATGCCATCGATTATGACGGCAGCCGTGCCGAAATGGGCAAGGACAGCGGTGACGATTTCCGCGAAGGCAAGATGACGCTGCCGGTGATCCTCGCCTATGCCCGCGGCAATGCAGAGGAACGGCGCTTCTGGGAAGAGGCGATCGCCGGCTTCCGCACGGATGACGAAGATCTGGCCCACGCGATCGAACTGATCCGCCGCCACGATTGTGCCAGCGCCACGCGCGAACGTGCCCGCCATTTCGCTGAACGCGCTTGCGACGCTCTATCGATCTTCCCCGATGGCTCCGCTCGCCGGGCCATGGTGGAAGCTGCCCAGTTCGCCGTCAGCCGGGGTTATTGACGCCCCGGATCGGGCGCGGGCACTCTGCGAAATCAGCTTTCCTATGACCCGCCCGATGTGGCAGCGCGTCACCATGCGGTTCACCCGGCTCCCTCTGCAAAAGCGACACCTGCCCCCCGGTAAAGCGACACTCTCGCCAGAAGTTGACGCTTTTTCCGTGAAAGGCGACGTTTCGGGGCCGGAAAGCGACTTTCCGCTCTGGACCGTGTCACAGGTGTCAACCTGTCACCTTGGCGGCATGGCATGATCGGCGATCTGCCTATCCATGCCGTGCTGCCGGACCTGCTGGGCGCTCTCGGCAGGCAAAGCTCCGCCGTGCTGATCGCCCCTCCCGGCGCGGGCAAGACCACAGCCGTCGCCCCCGCGCTGATTGATCAGCCGTGGTGTACGGGGCAGGTGATCCTGCTTAGCCCACGCCGTGTTGCGGCCCGCGCTGCGGCGGAACGGATCGCGGAACTGCTGGGCGAACCGGTGGGCCAGCGCGTCGGCTATCTGACCCGGCTCGATAGCAAGCAGGGCGCGGCAACCCGCATCCTCGTCGTGACAGAGGCGATCTTCGTCAGCCGCATCCTCGGCGATCAGGAACTGGATGGCATCTCCGCGGTGCTGTTCGACGAAGCGCACGAACGGCATCTCGACAGCGATCTGGGCCTCGCGCTGGCGCTGGAAAGCCAGTCCGTGTTGCGCGACGATCTGCGCATCGTCGTCATGTCCGCCACCATCGACGGTGCGCGCTTGGCCCGCCTGCTCGGCCCCGATGCCCCGGTGATAGAGAGTGAGGGCAGAGCGCACCCGCTTCGCATCGAATGGCTCGGCAGCCGTCCGGAACTGCGAACGGACGAGGCGATGGCGGGCGCGATCCTCACCGCATGGCGCGCTGAACAGGGCGATCTCCTCGCCTTCCTGCCGGGTGTGGGGGAGATAGAGCGCACGCGCGAACGGCTGGCGCAACGTCTGCCCGATGTGCCGGTGCTGCCGCTGCACGGGCAGGTCGATCCCGCGATGCAGCGCGCCGCGATCCGCCGCGATCCGCAGGGGCGTCGTCGGATCGTGCTGGCTACATCCATCGCCGAAACCTCGATCACCCTCGATGGCGTGACCGTGGTCGTGGACAGCGGCTTGTCCCGCCGGGCAGAGTACGACATTGCGGCTGGCGTCACTCATCTCGCCACCCGCCGTGCCAGTCAGGCCGCCGCCGCGCAGCGCGCCGGGCGTGCCGCGCGGCAGGGGCCGGGCGTCGCCTATCGCCTGTGGGAAGAGGCAGCGCATCCGGGCCGCGAAGCCTTCGATCCGCCAGAGATACTTACCGCCGATCTGGTGCAACTGGTGTTGGCGCTGGCGCAGTGGGGAGCGGCCGATCCGGCCTCGCTCCCATGGCTCGATCCGCCGCCCGCCGCCGCCGTCAGCGCCGCGCGTGACCGGCTGGCGAAGCTCGATGCGCTGGACGGGGAAGGGCGCGTCACCAAACGTGGTCGCCGCATAGCCTCCCTGCCGATGGAACCGTGGCAGGCGGCCATGCTGCTGTTCGGCGCGGAACACGGCGCTGCGGTGGAGGCGGCCAGCCTTGCCCTCCTGCTTCAGGAACGCGGCCTTGGCGGGAAGGGAGAGGATCTGGCGCAGCGCCTTGCCCGCTGGCGCGGTGACCGTTCCCCGCGCGCCAACGCCTCGCGCAAGCTGGCGGAAGGCTGGGCGCGCCGGGCGGAGAAGCTGGCTCGGCCAGACGGGGGGCAGGTTCCGCCACCGGGCGCGATTCTCGCGCTCGCGCTCCCTGACAATCTCGCCCGCCGCCGCGATGCCTCCGGCGAATCGTGGCTCTCCGCTGGCGGACGGGGGTACATCCTCGATCCCACCTCTCCGCTCGCCACCGCCGAATGGCTCGCCATCGGTGACGCGCAGGGGCAGGCAAAGGGCGCACGAATCACCGCCGCCCTCCCGCTGACCACCGCGGAGGTCGAACAATGGCTTGGCTCGCGGATTGAGCGCCGTTCGACCTTGCGCTGGACTGGCGAACGCGTGGAGGCGCGGCTGGAACGGCGCATCGGCGCGGTCGTGCTCGCCAGCGGCCCCGATCCGCAACCGGACGCCCAGGCCCTTGCGGACATCCTTGTTGGCAAGGCTGTGGAAAACCTGGGGAAGATCCTCCCGCCCACGCTCATGGCCCGCGCCCGCTATGCCGGGATCGAAGCCCTCGCGCCTGATCGGCTGGTGGCGGAGGCGCAGGAATGGCTTGCCCCGCTGTTCCATGGCCGCCGCGATCTCGATCTGCCACGCGCGGCGCTTACCGACGCCCTGCTCAACCGCCTCTCATGGGATGATCGCCAACGGCTCGACCGCGTCGCTCCGAAAGAGTTCACGTCCCCCGCAGGCACCGCACACGCAATTGACTACGCAGGCGACGATGCGCCCAGCGTGGAGGTGCGCGTGCAGGCGGTATTCGGCCTCAAACAGCATCCGATGATCGGCGACGTGCCCCTGCTGCTCAAACTGACCAGCCCCGCCGGTCGGCCCATTCAGGCGACGCGCGACCTGCCCGGCTTCTGGCGCGGATCGTGGTCCGATGTGCGCAAGGACATGAAGGGCCGCTACCCCAAACACCGCTGGCCGGACGAGCCGTGGACTGAAAAGCCCAGCCTGAAGACCCGAAACGCCTTCGACAGATCCTGACCCGGCGGGCGGATGGCTGACCGCAATACAAGTGATCTGTACCACTGTTGAGCGGTCAAGAGTTGATATTGGCAACTTGATCGTTGACTTTCGAAACTTAACAACATCAGATGCTGCAAGAACGCACGGCCAGTCGAGCCGGGACAGAGGGGATGCGCACCCACAGTGCGCGCACGGCATCGGTAAACCTGCGCATCCGCGCGGGTAATGGGTGAAGTGCGTATCTCCCTCTCCTCGGTGAGGCCAAGGCCGGCACTGTGGAAGGGAGACATGATGAGGCATTTCAACAGGCGCGGAATCGGCTGCCGTTTGCTGGCGGCCACGATGCTGGCGGGGATGATCCCCGCTTCCGCCGCAGCACAGGATGCGGCGGCGGATCAGACAGGCAGTGGCGATCGTGTGCAGGATACGACCATCATCGTCACCGGTTCGCGTCTCAGCCGATCTACCTTCGACTCTCCGTCGCCGGTCACCATGCTCGGCGGGGATGATCTGGCCCGGCGCGGCGTAACCAATATCGCGGAAGCCATCACCGAACTCCCGTCGTTCCGCGACAGCACCAGCCCGCAGACCCAAGGTTTCGGCAGCTTCAACGTCGGCGCGCGCATCGTGAACCTGCGTGGATTGGGCGTCACGCGCAACCTGGTGCTGGTGAACGGTCGCCGCTTCGCGCCGACGACGCGTGAAGGGTCAGTCGATCTCAACTTCATTCCGTCCATTCTCGTCGGACGAACAGAAATCGTCACCGGCGGCGCTTCTGCCGCCTATGGCTCGGACGCGATCACTGGCGTGGTCAACGTGATCCTCGACAATCAGCTTGAAGGACTGAAGGCAGAAGCCGATTTCGGGATTTCCAACGAGGGCGATGGTGAACGCTATCACGCCGCTCTCGCCTGGGGCAGTTCCATCGGCGATCGCGGGCATTTCGTGATTGGCGCCGAATATGCCGACCAGAAAGGCATCGGCAACTGCTTCACTCGGGATTGGTGCACCTCCGGCGCGGTCGTCACCAACCTTGGATACGCAGCCGGAAACGGCCTGCCCAACTACGTCCGCAGCAACGACAACGCCGGCCTTCGTTTCAACAGCGGCGGCGTGGTGTACGGCGGTGCGGCCACTCCCTGGGCGAACACTATGTTCGGAACGGGTGGTGTAACATTCGGAGAGGGCGGCACGCCGCAGGCTTTCAATGTCGGTAGCCCGGCATTCGCCCTGTTTCAGCTCGGCGGAGATACCCTGCCGCCTTATTTCCAGTCGAACATCACCGTTCCCGTGGAACGCTATTCGATCAACGCCCACCTCAACTACGACATCACCGACAGCATGTCCGTGTTTCTGGAAGGAACCTATGGGCACGTCAGCGGCGACCTGCTGCAGACTTCGTACTTCAGCACCAATCTGCCGATTTATGCTGACAACCCCTTCATCCCGGCGGAGGTCAGGGCGGTACTGCCCGCTGGGCAGCAGGCCCAGCCGACCGGGCCTGCTTCACTGGTCAGGCCGACGGCGACCGCGTTCACGATGGCGCGCCTGTTCGAGGATCTTGGTCGTGGCTTCAGCACCTCGGATGCTGACACCTGGCGCATCTCCACCGGCGTATCCGGCAATCTCACCGAACAGTGGGACTGGGACGCCTATTACCAGTATAGCCGCACGGACCGCCTGCAAAAGGTTCAGGACAACCTGATCCTTGGCGATCCGGCCAGTCCGGTAAGCAACCCCGCACTGATCGCGCAGAGCAATGCGCGCTTCTATTATGCACTCGATGCGGTAGTCGATCCGTCAACCGGCAACCCGACTTGCCGAGCCTTGCTGAGCGCCGATCCCGGCCTGCGCGCGGCAGCAGCCGGATGCGTGCCGCTCAACCTGTTCGGCGCCAACAACTTCGACCCGAACGCACAGGAATATGTCTACGGCACGCTGATCGAGGATATCGCGCTGCAACAGCATGTGATTTCCGGCAACGTGCGCGGGAGCCTGTTTGATCTGCCCGGTGGCACGGCCGGGCTGGCGCTCGGTGCGGAATATCGCGTGGACAAGATCGACGTGGTCCATGACGATCTTTCCAACCTTTACGCCTATTTCCAGAACTTCGGCGCTGACTACAACGGGAAGACCGAAGTCGTCGAAGGGTATGCGGAGCTGGAACTGCCGATCGTATCGGGGCAGGCTTTCGCAGAGGCCCTGTCGGTGAACGGCGCAATCAGGCAGACCCACTACAACGTTTCCGGGTTCGGCAGTTATCTGCGCACCAACGTTGAAAATTCGTTCGATGCCACTGCATGGAAACTCAGCGCCAATTGGGAACCGACGGACTGGCTGCGTTTCCGGGTGAGCCGTTCGCGCGATATCAGGGCGCCGAACTTCGCAGAGCTTTTCCTGGCTTCAGCTGGCTCGTTCAGCATCGTGGCCAACCCGTTCAATCCATCGCAGACGGCCAATCCCACGCTGCTCAATGGCGGGAGCCCCGATGTGAGGCCCGAGAAGGCCGATACATGGGGGGCGGGCCTCATTCTGACGCCGCGTGGTGCGCTGGATGGCTTTCGTTTCTCGGTCGATTACTTCGACATCAAGGTGAAGGATTACATCTCGACGCCGCCGGGCGGATTCCAGAACATCGTGAATGAATGCTTTGGAGGCCGGGAAGCGGCGTGCAGCCTGCTCAACGATGGGTCTGTCGCGATGGGCGAGGATATCACCGAAATCCGCAACATATCGCTCAATCTGGAACAACTACGCACCAAAGGACTGGATTTCGAGGTCGACTATCGCATCAATCTCGGCGGCGAGAACCAACTGATGCTGCGAGGGCTGGCCACTTATACCGATGAACTGAGCACACTGGCATTCGGCCAGAAGGTCGATGGCGCAGGGCAGACGGGTACAGCGGCCAGTCTCTCGGTTCCCAAGTGGACGGCCAATGCCTTCGTCACCCTGCTAAACCCGAGTTTCAGCGTGACGTTGCAGGGCCGCTTCATCGACAGCGGCGTGCTCAACTCGCTGTATATCGATCCGAGTGACGAGGGGTATTCGCCCACTCTCGTGAACAGCATCAACGACAACAGCGTGCCGAGCCGCTTCTATCTCAACCTGTCCGGGACGATGAAAGTCGGGCCACAGGGAGAAGACGGAAAAGGGTTTGAACTGTTCGGACGGGTGAACAACCTGCTGGACAAGAGCCCGCCGATTGTTCCTGAGTTCCAGTATCCCACCAACCCGGCCTATTTCGACACCATTGGTCGCTATTTCACGATCGGCGCCCGCGCCCGGTTCTGATTGCAGGGCAGTGGGGCCCATCGCCTCGACAGGCGGGAGCTGCGAAAGCAGCTCCCGCATTCGTTGCAACTATGGCTGGTTGGCGGAGCAGATGCGGATTATTCGGGCGGCGGCCCAAAGGGATCATCGGGGTCGAAGTCCAGATCTAGATTTGCGCCCCCTTCATCCGCGGTGAGGCGGTTGTTTTCCTCGCACACATACTCGCGGATTTCCCACGTCGGCTCCCGCCGATAGGATGCCCGGGTCACCAGGGGTTCGGCCAGCACACCGGGATCGGTGATCGTGGTTTCGATCACCATCAGGTCGGGTTGTTCCAGCCACATCCTTTCCTGGATACGCATCTGTTCGCCGTGAGTTACCCCGGCCAGATAGGTGACCAGCGGGCTGAAGCCCACGGTATCCACGACCAGCGTTTGCCCCTCCCAGCGCCCGACAGAGGTGCCGTTGAACAGGAAATCCGGATCATCGGGCAATTCGCGCCCATCGGTATAGATGCGCCGCGCCTGAGTGTAGGTTTCGGTAAGAATGGTGACCCGGCCGGGCGTGAACAGAAATTCGTGAGGATAGGGCTGACGCATGATATTCGGCATACCGGGGGGCAGGCATCGTATCTGTGCTTCCTGAGCGACTCCTTCCGCCTCCTGCTTCGCGCGGAAGGCATCCAGTCCTGTCTGGGCGGCTGGAGTAAGAACGGGATTGACCGGCGTTCGTCCGCTGGCGCCGGTCCATACACCGCTGAAATCCGGTAGATTGCTCAATTCGGAATATGTATGGTGTGTGGAAGAGTGTTCTCCCTGTGCCATCCCCGGTGCTGCCAGCGCGAGCAAGACGCCGACAGCCATGCTCCTCGCCAGGTGGGTTGATCTAGGCATGTATTCCTCTCCCTTTTTCATTCGTATAGCGAGTTGGATCAGAACCGGTAAAACCGTCAAGGATTTGTTGCGAGAGTCAATTTATGAATTGCAGATATCATCTTGTTGGCGTAATTCAGCACGACAGGCTTTGAAGGCGCTAAGACCGAAAGCCGCATAAATAGAGGGAGTTGTGATGCGCAAGTCGCGGATTTCGCTGGCGCTATGTGTTGGGGTTGCGGTGGCTTCCATCATCTCAATTCCGGGCAGCGCCCATCATTCGACCGCTATGTTCGAATGGGGGACGCCCACGGAGATGAAGGGCGTGACCATCGAGCGGTGGGTCTGGACCAATCCGCATACCTTTATCTACGCCCGGGACGCGGCGGGAAACCGCTGGGCATTCGAAGGCATGAGCCCGAGCCATCTTGCGCGAGCCGGATGGTCGAAGCGTTCGTTCTCTGCCGGTGAAAAGGTCGATCTCACCTATTACAAGTTGCGTGACGGGCGTCGGGGCGGGTTTAACGTCAGCGTCAAGAAAGCTGACGGCAGCACGCTGCAGCAATTGCCGGTAAGAATGTAGGCTGATCGTTCTCGCCCTGCCGATGCGGGGCGGGAGCCAGGATTGCGAGCCGACGCGAAGTTCGGCGCGATCATTGGATTTGGTCCGCCATTTCAGGTTATGCGGGCGCCGCCTAACGCTTCTCTTTTTCCGCATTCTTTATGAGAATATCCAACATGGATACGTAAGACGTTCTTTCCGGTTCTGAGAATTGGGAAAGAATGAACTTGTCCCTGGATATGGCTTTGACGCACATCCGTTCATAGATGTCCTGGCCTGCCTCGGTCAGCGTAAGGGCAAGCCTGCCATCGTTCGGGTTCTTTTTCCGCGTAGCGATGCCCGCGTTCTTGAGATCGGCGACGATTCTGCTGACCTGTGCGGTGTCCCGGCCGATCAGATTCGACAGATCTGTAAGGGTCAATTGCTCATGCTCGCCAATCTGGGTGAGCGTTAGCCAGGCGAGATTGGAAAGCCCGGCCTCGCGGCGATAGACCATTGTCGCGCTGCGGCGCAGATAGGCCGCCAGCCGCAACAGAGGCGGCGTGACCATATCCGCCAGCGGGTCTGAGAACCGGGGCACCGTGGCGGCGGGAACATTCTGCTTATCCAGGGCGACATCGCCATTGCTGCGCAAAGACAGTTTCTGTTCGTCCGCGAGCAACTGTACCGCCTGGACGGTCAGCGCCTGGGTCATCGATTGCAACTGCTCTCGCTGCTCGACGCTGAGCCCGTCGGTCATCAGGTCATCGCGTTCGCGCGCTTTCATCATGAACTGATCGAACAGTTCCCCGCCCCGGCGGGTGAGCAATATCTTGGCCCGCAGGTTTTCCCGGCAAACCACGCCTTCGTCTATCAACACCTTGATGGCACGGCTGACCTGTCCTTTATCCTCTCCGGAAAGGGCAACCAGATCAGCCCATGCGATGCCGCTGGAATTGCCGATGAGGGAAAACATGTTCCGCGACAGTAGGTTGCTGCCCAGCAGCCCGCCGTAGCTGCGGTCGCCGCCCGCGCGGATGAGGTAGAAGAAGCGCATCAGCCGCGCGTTCACCAGGATGCGCAGCATCGGGAAAGGCTGGTCGGTGCTGATGGAGGCGGATTTGGTCTCGTTTTGCCCGAACGTGCCGAACCAGTTGGAAATCCTTGTAAGAGCTTCGATTTCCAACCCATACAGGCGCCGTCGGCCATCCTTGCGCACGCTGACCAGCCCCGCTTCGCGAAGTTTTCTCAGGTGCTTGGACGCGACGCTTTGATCGAGGCGCAGCGCAGCGCAGATCTCGCCGACCGATCGCTCCCCGTCGCGGAGCGAATCGACGATGTTCAGCCGGTAAGGATCTCCCAGGGCAGCAAGGCTCGAATGCATCGCGTTCATATGAGCACATGAATAATAGGTCGTCTAACCCTAACTCGGAAGGCAGAGTGCCGTAAGGACCGGTATCCGGCGCCGTCCTTTGCCGGGCCTGTGTGGGAGGACCGCCCGGAAGGATGAAGAACGCCTTTCACAACTCTTGATTTCGTCGGCAATTCGAACGAAAGCTCCCTTATGCAGGCCCGTATCTTCCAGCGTCCAAAGAACGCCATGCAATCCGGCAAGGCGCTCACCAGCCAGTGGGTTCTCGACTTCGTTCCGGCGGAGGCGAAACGGCCTGATCCTTTGATGGGGTGGGCCGGCAGCGGCGACACGCGCCAGCAGCTCCAGCTACGCTTCCCCAGCTGCGAAGCGGCAGTCGCTTACGCGGAAAAGCATGGCATCGATGCGGTGGTCCACCAGTCGCCACCCCGCCGCCTGAAGCTTCAGGCTTACGCCGACAACTTCCGCTAGGTTGCAATTCCCCGGATTGCCCGCCATATGCCCGCCCGGGAGTCGGGTGGGCGTTCGCGTCCGCCAACCTGGTCAGGTCCGGAAGGAAGCAGCCACAACGGATGGCAGCGGGTCGCCCGGCTCCTTATTCTCCACACTATTGTTACCATGACTTTCGCGGACCAAGCCCCTACCTTGGCCGCATGACCGATTCAGGCGACATGTTTGGCGACCAGCCCCCGTGGGAAGACGGTGAGAAGGCTGAGCCGGAGAAGCCCACGGCTGCCGAACTCGAAGCGGCTGGCCAATCGGCGATGTTCGGCGATCCGGCGCCGCCACCGGCCGCGCCTTCGCCCCCTCCGGCTCCTGCCGCACCCCCGGCACAGGCAGCCAGCGTAGCCGCGCAGCCATACCGCGTACTCGCGCGCAAGTATCGTCCGCAGACCTTCAGCCAGCTCATCGGGCAGGAACCGATGGTCCGCACGCTGGCCAACGCGATCGCGCGTGACCGGCTGGCCCATGCCTTCCTGATGACCGGCGTGCGCGGGGTGGGCAAGACGTCCACCGCGCGCCTGATCGCCAAAGCGCTCAACTGCGTCGGGCCGGACGGTAACGGCGGCCCCACAATCGATCCCTGTGGTCAGTGCGAACCTTGCGTTGCCATCGCCGAAGGCCGTCATATCGACGTGATCGAAATGGACGCCGCCAGCCACACCGGCGTGGATGACGTGCGCGAGATCATAGAAGCGGTGCGCTACGCCGCTGTCAGCGCGCGTTACAAGATATACATCGTGGACGAGGTTCACATGCTCTCGCGCAACGCGTTCAACGCGCTGCTCAAGACGCTGGAAGAACCGCCCGCACACGTGAAGTTCCTGTTCGCCACGACAGAGGTGGACAAGCTCCCCGTCACAGTGCTCAGCCGCTGCCAGCGGTTCGACCTGCGTCGTATCCCCACGCCCGTGTTGCAGCAGCACTTCGCCAGCGTCTGCCGTCAGGAAGGCGTGGAGGCAGACGACGAGGCGACGCATATGATCGCCTCCGCTGCCGAAGGTTCGGTGCGCGACGGGCTGTCGATCCTCGATCAGGCCATCGCTCATGCCGATCTCGAAGGGGCAGGGCGGGTCACTGCGGATCGCGTGCGCGATATGCTCGGTCTGGCCGACAAGTGCGCGCTGCGCCGCCTGTTTGCCGCTCTGCTGGAAGGCGATCCCACGGCGCTGCTGGACGAGGTGGAGCGCCAATATGCGTTCGGCGTCGATCCGCTGGCGCTCATGCGCTCGCTGATGGACGTAACGCACCGTGTTGCCGTGGCCCAGATCGGCAATGCGGGTGCGGATGCCCCGACCGAGGACGAGCGACAGGCGATCGAACAATGGGCCGGGCGCCTCTCAGCCGGGCAGGTTCATCGCCTTTGGCAACTGCTGCTCAAAGGGCATGACGAGGTGCGCGGTGCGCCCGATCCGTTGGTTTCGGCACAGATGGCGCTGCTGCGGATACTTCACGCTATCGACCTGCCGGATCCCGGCGCGCTGGTGAAACAGCTTGGCGAACTGGCGGCGAGCGGCATTGGTGCAGCGACTGGCGGCGCGAGCGGCAATGCGCCGGCCCCGGTCGCTCGGGTGGACTGGGGCGAATTGTGCGAACAGGTCGATCGTTCCGGTCGCCTGATGGTCGCCAACATGATGCGCGACTGGGTGCGAGTTATCGATCTTGTGCCGGGCAAACTGGTTTACTCGCTGGCGCCCGGATTGGTCGACGATCCCACTGCTGACCTGCGCGACGCGCTGTTCAGGGCGACCGGCGAGCGCTGGCAGGTTGAACGTGGACCGGGCGAGGGCGCTCCCTCGATCCGCGAACAGGCAGACGCAGCGAAGGCCGACGAGGCCGACCGCATCCGTCGTCATCCCTTGGTGGAAGCAGCCTTCGCCGAGTTTCCGGACGCCGAGTTCGTCCAGCAGGAAGACGCCCCCCGGGGTGAGCGCAATTGGAGCAAGAGAGCGTGAGGTTTCCCGAATGAACATGGAAGAGATGATGAAGAAGGCCCAGGAAGCGGCCGAAATCATCCAGAAGCAGATGAACGACGCCCAGGTGAAGCTGGATACCGTCGAGGTCGAAGGCGTCTCAGGCGGCGGTCTGGTAAAGATCCGCGCAACGGCCAAGGGCCGCATACTCGGCGTGTCGATCGACGACAGCCTGATCGTGCCGGCGGACAAGGCGATCCTCGAAGACCTCGTCACCGCCGCTTTCAACGATGCCCGCACCAAGGCCGATCAGGCTGCGGCGGGCGAGATGCAGTCCATCCAGCAAGGCATGGGCCTGCCGCCGGGGTTCAACCTGCCTGGCATGGGTTGATCGCGATCACCGGACGCGTCCACAGTGGCATGGCGGGGCGGCATTGCAGCGCCGCGGGCCTGTCCCCATATTCAGGTTCAACGTGAAGGGGATCGGGTCGCATCCTGCCCCGCCAGATGGATTTGCCGCTGATATGAACCAGTTCCCCCTCCTTCCTCTGCGCGACATCGTGGTCTTTCCGGGCCAGGTCGTGCCGCTCTTTGTCGGCCGCGATAAATCGGTGGCGGCGCTGGAAGCGGCGATGACGGCGGATAAGGATATTTTCCTCGTCACTCAGCTCGAACAGAATACCGACGATCCCGGCCGTGCGGATCTTTACGATGTCGGCGTGGTCGCGCAGGTGCTGCAACTGCTGAAGTTGCCCGACGGCACCGTTCGCGTGCTGGTGGAAGGGCAGGCGAGGGCGCGGCTGGATACACTCACGGACGAAGCTGACTATGTAATAGCCAGCGTGGAAATGCTGGAAGAGGAATCGGCTTCTGGCAATGAAGTCGCGGCGATGATGCGTTCCGCGCTTGAGCAGTTCGGTGAATACGCCAAGCAGAACAAGAAGCTGCCCGAAGATGTGGAGGAGGAGTTCTCCGGCATCGATGATGCGGGGCGGCTGGCCGATGCCATCGCCGGTGCGCTGGCGGCGAAGGTTGCCACAAAGCAGTCGTTGCTGAGCGAGATTGGCGCGCTCAAGCGTCTGGAAATGGTCTTCTCAGTGATGGAGGGCGAACTTTCGGTCCTTCAGGTGGAGCGGAAGATCCGCGGCCGTGTGAAGCGGCAGATGGAGAAGACCCAGCGCGAATATTACCTCAACGAACAGCTCAAGGCGATTCAGACCGAGCTGGGCGGCGAGGGCGAGGAAGGCAACGAGATTGCCGAACTGCATGAGAAGATCGAGAAGCTTCGCCTGCCGAAGGATGCCCGCGCGAAAGCCACGGCTGAGCTGAAGAAGCTGCGCGGTATGCAGCCGATGAGCGCCGAAGCAACCGTCGTCCGTAACTATCTAGACGTGCTGCTGGGCCTGCCGTGGGGCAAGCGCAGCCGGCTGAAGAAGGATATCGAGCGGGCGCAGGCCGTGCTGGACGAGGATCACTATGCCCTCGACAAGGTGAAGGACCGCATCGTTGAATATCTGGCAGTGCAGGCGCGCACCAACAAGCTGAAGGGGCCGATCCTGTGCCTCGTCGGTCCGCCCGGCGTGGGCAAGACGAGCCTCGGCAAATCCATCGCCCGCGCCACCGGGCGCGAGTTCGTGCGCCAGTCGCTCGGCGGTGTGCGGGACGAGGCGGAAATTCGCGGCCACAGGCGCACTTATATCGGTTCGCTGCCCGGCAAGGTCGTCACCAATCTGCGCCGCGCCGGGTCGATGAACCCGCTGTTCCTGCTCGACGAGATCGACAAGCTGGGTCAGGATTTCCGTGGCGATCCGGCATCGGCGTTGCTGGAAGTGCTCGACCCTGAACAGAACGCGAAGTTCCAGGATCACTATCTGGAACTTGATATCGATCTGTCTGACGTGATGTTCGTCTGCACTGCGAACAGCCTCAATCTTCCGCAGCCGCTGCTCGACCGGATGGAGATCATCCGGCTGGAAGGCTATACGGAAGACGAGAAGGTAGAGATCGCTCAACGCCACCTGATCGCCAAACAGGTGGAGGCGCACGGCCTCAAGGCGGGCGAATTCGAACTGACGGAAGACGGCCTGCGCGATCTGATCCGTTACTACACGCGCGAGGCGGGCGTTCGGACCTTGGAGCGCGAGATTGCTCGCCTGGCTCGCAAGAGCCTGCGGCAAATCCTTGAAAAGAAGGTTGAAAGCGTCACCATCACGCCGGAAAACCTTGGTGATTTCGCCGGGGTGCGGAAGTTCAAGCACGGTGTTTCGGAACAGGAAGCGCAAGTCGGTGCCGTCACCGGGCTGGCATGGACGCAGGTGGGTGGCGAACTGCTGACCATTGAAAGCGTCACCACGCCGGGCAAGGGCGAGATTCGCACGACCGGCAAGCTCGGCGAAGTAATGAACGAGAGCGTGCAGGCGGCCTTCAGCTTCGTGAAGGCGCGTGCGCCGGCCTATGGCATCAAGCCGTCGATTTTCCAGCGCAAGAACATCCACATTCACCTGCCGGAAGGTGCGGTGCCAAAGGATGGACCGAGCGCTGGCATCGGCATGGTCACGTCGATCGTTTCGACCCTCACTGGCATTCCGGTGCGGCCGGACGTGGCGATGACGGGTGAGGTTACGCTGCGCGGCCGGGTACTGCCGATCGGCGGGCTCAAGGAAAAGCTGCTGGCGGCTCTGCGCGGTGGCATCAAGACGGTGCTGATCCCGGAGGAAAACCTCAAGGATCTGGCTGAAATCCCGTTGAACGTGAAGGAAGGGCTGGAAATCATCCCGGTCTCTCACGTCGATGAGGTGTTGCGCACGGCGCTGACTGCAAGTCCGGAAGCCATTGAGTGGACCGAAGCGGATGATCTGGCCAGCCAGCCGGGGGGAACCGTCCCCGATCCGCAGGCATCGCCAACGGCTCACTGATCGTCCGGGAGCGGCTCTGGGCGAATCGGCGGGGTTTTGCGCCCCGCCGACCCTCGGACGGGAAGCGCTGACCGACTCGCGATGGTTAATGCCATGAGACGAGCCAAAATCGCCGCTAATGCGTGCGATCTGGCGGCTTTACGCTTGCCACCGGAGGGAAAACTCGCTCAATTCCCGCCCATCGCGACGCGATTCACTCCTGATCCCAACAATACAAGAACGAGGGGGTTCTTCCTGACATGAACAAGAACGAACTGATCGGTGCCGTCGCTGACGCCAGCGGACTCTCGCGCAGCGACGCGACCAAGGCCGTCGAAGGCGTTTTCGAGACGATCACCGGTGCGCTGTCCAAGGGTGATGAAGTTCGCCTTGTCGGTTTCGGCACTTTCTCCGTCGCCAAGCGCAAGGCTTCCACGGGTCGCAACCCGCGCACTGGCCAGCCGATGACGATCAAGGCTTCGACCCAGCCGAAGTTCAAGGCCGGCAAGGGCCTGAAAGATTCCGTCAACTGAAGTTGCTGACCGCCCCGCCATTCAGGCGGGCGGTATGCTCAAGGGCCGCTTCCGGTTTTGTGCCGGAGCGGCCCTTTTGTTTTTCTGGCGGCTATCGCCGCTGATCTTTGCCTCAGTCCAGCTTGATCAACGCCATCGGCGCGGCCTGAGTGCGCTGGTTTATGGTCCATTCCAGAACCTGACCGCCACGGTCGGGCTGGGGACCTTCGTCGGTGTTGTTGGCCAGGACCTGACCATCGGTTACGATGCGGAACGTGCCGTTCGCCTCCGGCATGCGCGGCATGTCACCTTCGGACTGGGAAGCGGCGGCGGCGGCGAAGATACCGGCCATTCCGCTCATCATCCCCTGAAGCGGGTTGCCGCCGCTCTGGGCGGAGAAGCCTGGCGCTTCCACCCGCACAGTCTTTTCCTGCCGCAAGGTGACGACCAGAAAGCTGTTGGACATCGGAAAACGTTCGAACGTCGGGAAGGTGAAGTCATGTCCGATGCGGCTCGTCAGCTCGAATTCGACATCGAACAGCCCGTTTCCGCGATAATCGACGCGCTTCCACCCTTCCTGACGGCGCAAACGCTGGGCCAGTTCCTCGGCCGCCTTCGGGTCGGACGGATCGATCCCGCCCAGCATGGCCTTCAGCGCCTCTGATTCCTGTTCCGAAGACTTCTTGCGAGCGGCGCTTTGCTCCGCCCAGGCCTGCTTCTGCGCCGCGATTTCGGCGGAGGTGCAGGGGCGTTCGTCAAAATCTTCGTCGTCGTAGCACGGCTGCTTCACGTATGCGTCATCCGCGCGGTCAGCCTCGGCAGCCATATCCGCCAGTTGGCTTAGGGCCAGCAGATAGATTTCCCCGTCATAGGTATAGGTGAACTGGCCGTTTTTCCTCAGATCCAGCGATGCCTGAAAGGCGCCGGGCGATATGATGCAGGCCGACAGCGCCAGCGCGCCCATCGTGGCAAGCGCAACTGCCGCGCAGGCGCGCCACCGGGTGAAGATGCCCATGTCCTTGCCCCCTCTTGATCGAAACTATTCCCGAGTCGCCACAGCGTAAAGCGCAATGGCCCCGGCATTTGAGACGTTCAGGCTTTCCATCGCCTCGCTGATCGGCAGCCGCGCCAGAGCATCACAGTGGGCGGAGATGTTATGCCGCATCCCTTCGCCTTCTGCCCCCAGCACCAGAGCCACCGGCCCGGCAGGAAGTGCTTCACCCAGCGTAGACTGCGCTTCCCCCGCAAGGCCGATCCGCCAGTATCCCGCTTCCGCCATTTCTTCCAACGCACGGGCGAGATTGACCACGCGCACCCATGGCACGATTTCCAGCGCACCCGAAGCAGCCTTGCCGATAACGCCGCCTTCGGGCGGGGCGTGTCGGTCCTGCGTCACGATCGCCGCAGCATCGAACGCTGCCGCCGAACGCAGAATGGCGCCCACGTTGTGCGGGTCCGTAACCTGATCCAGCACCACGATCGGCCGCGCCGGATCGCCGCTCAGCACGTCGGAAAGGTGGATATCTTCCAGCGGTTCACATTCCAGCACCAGCCCCTGATGCGGTGCGTCCTTCGCCACCATGCGGGCGAGATCGGCGACTTCCGCGTACTCCAGCGGAAAATCGTGTGGCAACTCTCCATCCAGAGAGGCGATTCCTTCGCGCGTGGCCCACAGCTTGCGGTGCCGCCGCGCGGGATTTTTCAGCGCCGCTTCCACCGCGTGGCGGCCCCACAGGCGCACTTGCCCATGCCCGCCTTTTCCGGACCCGCGACCACCCTGCATTCGTCCTGCACGACCGCGCAGGTTTTTCCGTTCATTCTTCTCAGCCATACGCCCCCCTGCCAGCGGCACCATTGACAGGCAAGCGCCGCTTCGCCATGAGCGCGCCCACTCGGCCGGACGGCCCCAACCGGGGCCTTAATATTCGCGGGTTTTTCCCGCTTCCGGCTCTCCGGTGGACAGGTGGCCGAGTGGTTAAAGGCAGCAGACTGTAAATCTGCCCGTGAAAGCGTACGCTGGTTCGAATCCAGCCCTGTCCACCACCGCCGCCCTCCCAATCGATGGCCCGCCGGATCGCCAATTTAATCCTGTCCACTGTCAGTATCAGAGACTGGCTTGTGGCCACCGCGCCGAATCCCTAGATGGCTTCCATGGCCGGAGAACTGCTCGACAACCGGGGTCGCGGCGAGGCCGAATGGGATTGGCCGGCGATTCACCCCGAAGGACGAAAGTTCGGGCTGATCGCGACGGCTATCTCGCTCGCTGTGCTGCTGCTGCTGGACTGGGAAATAATTGGCTGGCCGATGCTTATGCTGTCGGCCGGCGTATTCGCCTTTTTTCGCGATCCGCAACGGGTCGTGCCGCAGGGGGCGAATCAGATCGTTGCACCTGCCGACGGGCTGGTTACGCTGATCACGCAGGTCACGCCTCCACCGGAATTGCAGGGCCCTGATGGCAGCGGACTGCCGGGGCTGGGAACGGAGCCGGTGTCGCGCGTTTCCATCTTCATGTCGGTATTCGACGTACACATAAACCGTGCGCCTGTGGGCGGCACGATTCGGCGGGTGATCTACATCCCCGGCAAGTTCCTCAACGCCGATCTGGACAAGGCGAGCGAAGAGAACGAGCGGCAGCATATCCTGATCGAACGGCCTGATGGACGCTCGATTGGTTTCACGCAGATCGCGGGTCTGGTTGCCCGGCGTATCGTGCCATTCGTGAAGCCGGGCGACATTGTCGCGGTTGGCCAGCGTGTTGGCTTGATTCGTTTCGGCAGCCGTGTGGACGTCTATTTGCCGCAGGGTACAGATCCCAAGGTTCTGCTGGGCCAGAGGGTGATCGCAGGTGAAACTGTGCTCGCCGAATTGGGTGAGACACAGTTGATAGAGGGTGTTCGTCAGTGACGAACCCCGCCGATGACGGCGACCGGCCGCTGCAGCCGGGTCCGTCCTGGCTGGGACCGAAAGCCAGCGAGCATGAATTGAGCAAGGGGCATGGCCATCCGGGCGGGCTGACGCTGCGGGCCGTACTGCCCAACGCCATCACTGCCGCTGCGCTCTGCTCAGGTCTGACGGGCATACGATTCGCCATCAATGGCGATTGGCGCATGGCGCTGTTTGCAATCATTCTCGCCGGGATGCTCGATGGCATCGACGGGCGGATCGCCCGCCTGCTCAAGGCGCAGTCACGCTTTGGGGCTGAACTGGACAGCCTGGCGGATTCGCTCAGCTTCGGCATGGCGCCTGCTCTGGTGCTCTATCTTTGGTCGCTTCACGATCTGCCCCGGTTCGGCTGGTTTGCGGCGCTGGCGTTTGCGATCTGCTGTGCCCTGCGCCTTGCCCGGTTCAATGCCCGGATCGATGTGGAGGATCAGCCTCACAAGTCGGTGGGCTTTCTCACCGGAGTGCCTGCGCCTGTCGGGGCCGGGCTGGCGTTTCTGCCGATGTACCTGTGGATCGCTACCGGAGAGACGCTGTTCCGCCATCCCCTGCTGGTGGCGGTGTGGATCGCGGCGATTGCGATTCTGATGATCTCGAACCTCGCTACGCTTAGTTGGACATCGATCCGGCCGCGCCGCACCATCCGGCTGGAAGCCATCGGGCTGGCCGGGCTGCTGTTTGCAGCACTGCTGACGGAACCGTGGTGGACGCTGGTTGGTCTCTGCGTCGTCTATCTCGCCCTCATGCCTTACGGCATCACACGATATGCCCGGATCAGGCGGCAGCGAACAGCGGGGGCAGGGCCTTCAGGCGATATCGCGGCGGAGTAATCCGCGCCGCGCGGAGTTCCTCGCCCGCAAGTTCAGCCAGTATCTGCCTCGCGCGCCGTGCTCCATGCACAGTCGACGCATGGATAACCGCGAGTGACGCGATAGCGGCAATGCCGAACAGCAGTGAGATGACGATTGCGAGCATCGGGCCATTTCCCTTCATCGCCCTCGCTTTCGCGGTGGGCACCTGAACTATGTCTGCCAGGCCGGAATGTTCCGTCCTTGCGCCTTATGTTCTCTATTTGTTCTAATCCGTCAAGCCGTTTTTGCGCGGCTACCTTCCGGGGCAGACATCGTCGGGCGCATTGAGGGTGGATTTTTCCACTCATCGGCACTAAGTGCGCCGCTGCCGAGTGGGGGATTCGTCTCCATCACGCCCGGCAAATTCACATGGAAGGCACGACATACCGGTGCCGCCGCGGGATCTCCGTCGGCTGGTTACCCGCTTTCCAGAGGCAGAACCGGAAAGGAATTTACTTATGGCGGCTCCTACCGTCTCCATGCAGCAATTGATTGAGGCCGGCGCACACTTCGGCCACCAGACCCACCGCTGGAACCCGCGGATGAAGCCGTACATCTTCGGCTCGCGCAATGGTGTCCACATCATCGACCTGTCGCAGACCGTGCCGCTGTTCGCCCGCGCGCTGGATTTCGTTTCGGCGACTGTCCGCGCTGGCGGCAAGGTGCTGTTCGTCGGTACCAAGCGTCAGGCTCAGGAGCCGATCGCTCAGGCCGCGCGTGCTTGTGGCCAGCACTTCGTCAACCACCGCTGGCTGGGCGGCATGCTCACCAACTGGAAGACGATTTCGCAGTCGATCAAGCGTCTCAAGAGCCTTGAGGAACAGCTTGCGGGCGACACCGCCGGCCTGACCAAGAAGGAAGTCCTGCAGCTCACGCGTGAGCTTGAGAAGCTGCAGCTTTCGCTGGGCGGCATCCGCGACATGGGCGGCATCCCGGACGTGATGTTCGTGATCGACGCCAACAAGGAAGAACTGGCGATCAAGGAAGCCAACGTGCTGGGCATCCCGGTCGTGGCGATCCTCGACACCAACGTCGATCCGAACGGCATCGCTTTTCCGGTTCCGGGCAACGACGACGCCAGCCGCGCCGTGCGTCTCTACTGCGATGCGGTGGCCAAGGCTGCCAGCACCGGCCGTAACGAAGGCGTGGTTGATTCCGGTGCCGATATCGGGGCGATGGACGCCCCGCCGGCCGAGGCTGCCATCGCCGAGGAACCTGCTGCTCCGGCTGTTGAAGAAGCTGCCGCTCCGGCGGCCGACGCGGCCCCCGCGGAAGCGTAATCGGCCCGTCACGATTGCAATTCAGGGCGTCGGGCCAATCTTAGGGCGGCCCGACGCCACGATCATTTCCAAGAGGACAGTACAATGGCTTACACCGCAGCCGACGTTAAGAATCTCCGCGAGCGCACTGGCGCCGGGATGATGGACTGCAAGAAGGCCCTCGATGAAACCGGTGGCGATTTCGAAGCCGCTGTCGATGCGCTCAAGGCCAAGGGTCTGGCCGCTGCCGCCAAGAAGTCCAGCCGCACTGCGGCCGAAGGGCTCGTGGGCGTCGCGGTTGCCGGCAACAAGGGCGTCGCCGTCGAGGTGAACTCCGAAACCGACTTCGTCGCCAAGAACGACCAGTTCCAGGATTTCGTGCGCAATGCCACGGAAGCCGCGCTGACGCTGGCCGCCGACGATATCGAAGCGCTGAAGAACGCTGCCTATCCGGGCGGTGGCACTGTGGCCGAGAAGCTGACCAACAATGTGGCCACGATCGGCGAAAACCAGCAGCTTCGCCGGATGAAGAGCGTGGCCGTGTCGCAGGGCATCGTCGTTCCCTACATGCACAACGCGCAGGCGCCGAACCTCGGCAAGATCGGCGTGCTCGTCGCGCTGGAAAGCGATGCGGGCGCCGACGTGCTCGAACCGCTGGGCAAGCAGCTTGCCATGCACATCGCCGCGGCGTTCCCGCAGGCGCTCGACGCCGATGGCCTCGACGCCGATGTGCTGGAGCGTGAGCGCAAGGTTGCCCGTGAAAAAGCGGCCGAAAGCGGCAAGCCTGCTGAAGTGCAGGAAAAGATGGTCGATGGCGCGGTGAAGAAATTCGCCAAAGAAAACGCGCTTCTCAGCCAGCTTTTCGTGATGGACAACAAGACGCCGGTCGCCGACGTCGTGGCTCAGGCTGGCAAGGCCGCGGGCAAGTCCATCGTGCTGAAGGATTACGTCCGCTTCCAGCTCGGCGAAGGCATCGAGAAGGAAGAAAGCGATTTCGCGGCGGAAGTGGCCGCGGCTGTCGCCGGCTGATCCTCTACTCCGAGGTAACAAAGGGCCGCTGGAGACATCTCCGGCGGCCTTTTTGTTTCCACGTTCAGCTTGTCCGCCAAGTATGGACAGGCGGAAGCCCTTGATACTTGGCACAGCAATACCGCGCTCTATAAGGGCGCGCATTCCCCCACGTTCGCGAAAGTTCTGCCGCTTATGTCCATGCCGCCTGCCAAGCGCGTTCTGCTCAAGTTGTCGGGCGAAGTGCTGATGGGCGATCAGCCTTTCGGGATCGATCCGGCCTTCGTCGCCGAACTGGCGAAGGAAGTGCGGGACGCGCGGGATAGTGGGCTGGAAATCTGCCTGGTCATTGGCGGCGGCAATATCTTCCGCGGCATGGCTGGGGCGGCGCAGGGAATGGACCGGGCGCAGGCCGATTACATGGGCATGCTCGCCACGGTGATGAACGCTCTGGCGATGCAGAACGCGCTGGAACAGATCGGCGTGCATACGCGGGTTCAGTCGGCGGTGCAGATGGATCAGGTGTGCGAGCCGGTGATCCGCCGCCGCGCGGAACGGCATCTTGAAAAAGGGCGCGTGGTGATCTTCGCGGCCGGTGTCGGCAGCCCTTATTTCACTACGGATAGCGGCGCCGCGTTGCGCGCGGCGGAAATGAATTGCGATGCCCTGCTCAAGGGCACCAGTGTCGACGGCATTTATGACGACGACCCCAAGAAGAACGCTGACGCAAAGCGTTTCGACACGGTCAGTTATGATCGTGTTCTGGCAGACAATCTTAAGGTGATGGACGCCTCAGCCGTCGCGCTTTGCCGCGACAATGATATCCCGATCGTGGTATTTTCCATTCGCGAGAAGGGCAATCTTGCCCGCGTTCTCGCCGGTGAGGGCGTCCAGACGATAGTGCGGAAGGAAGCCTGACAATGCCCAAGTACGACAAGGCGGATATCGAACGCCGGATGACCGGCGCGGTCGAAAGCCTGAAGCATGATCTTTCCGGCCTGCGGACGGGCCGTGCCAACACGGCGCTGCTCGATCCGGTCATGGTCGAAGTCTATGGTTCGATGATGCCCCTCAATCAGGTTGCCACGGTGTCGGCGCCCGAACCCCGCATGCTCAGCGTGCAGGTATGGGATCGCGCCAATCTGACCGCGGTGGAGAAGGGCATTGCCCATGCCAACCTCGGCCTGAACCCGATGATCGACGGGCAGACGCTGCGTCTGCCGCTGCCCGACCTTACCGAGGAACGCCGCAAGGAACTGGCCAAGCTGGCCGGGCAATATGCGGAAAAGGCCAAGATCGCGATCCGCAACGTGCGCCGCGATGCGATGGAAATGCTCAAGGAAGACGAGAAGAAGAAGGAAATCTCGGAAGACGAGCGCAAGCGTCTGGAAGATGACGTCCAGAAGCTGACCGACAAATACGTGGCCGATGTGGACGCTACGGCGGCGCAGAAGGAAAAGGAAATCCTCACCCAGTGATCGAGTCCTTCGCCTCTCCGCCTGCCAAGAGCGAGCGCGAGGGGCGCGGTTCTGTTGCCTCGACTGACAAGAATGAAACTGGTTTGAAATCCTTCGGCGGAAGCCACGGTGCGCGGCACGTGGCCATTATCATGGACGGCAACGGGCGCTGGGCGAAACGGCACCTGCTGCCGCGCGCGATGGGCCATCGCAAGGGCGTGGAGGCCGTGCGCAGTCTGGTGCGCGGTCTGGAACCGCTCGGGCTGGAATGCCTGACGCTCTACGCGTTCTCGTCGGAAAACTGGAAGCGGCCGGAAGAAGAGATTTCGGATCTGATGGGCCTGATGCGGGCCTTCATCCGCAGCGACCTGCCGGAATTCATCGCCAATAACGTCCGGCTGAGGATAATCGGCGATTATAAGGCGTTGAAGCCCGACATTGTCGAAATGCTGGAAGATGCGCTGGAAAAGACCGCTGGCGGATCGCGCACTCTAGCCGTGGCGCTCAACTATGGCTCCCAGCAGGAAATCGCCCGCGCAGCGGCCCTTGCGGCACAAAGCGGGGCAGTGACGGTCGAGTCTATCTCCGCTCACCTTGATACCGCGGACCTGCCGCCGCTCGATCTGCTGATCCGCACTTCTGGCGAGGTACGTCTTTCGAATTTCCTGCTGTGGCAGGCCGCCTATGCGGAAATGTGGTTTACCGATGTGCTGTGGCCGGATTTCACTCTCACGCATTTAGAAGATGCGCTGGCGAGTTTTGCCGGCCGGGAGCGGCGCTATGGCGGACGATAATACGGTGGAAGTTCCTGTTTCCGTGCGAACGGCTGATCTGCCGGTGCGGCTGGTATCGGCGGCGGTGCTGCTGGTCATCGCCTGCGTGGCGCTGGCGGTGGGCGGCAGGGTGCTCGACGGTTTTATCACGCTGGTGGCGCTGGTCGGGTTTGCCGAAATGGTCCGGCTCATATTCCGGGCAACCGGCAACTGGCTGCTGCGGATCGTCGGCATGATCGCGGGGGCGGTTTACTTCGGCCTCGCCGCCACGGTGATGACCGGGGCGGGAACATTCCTGCTGATACTTGTTCTGGGCGTGACGATCTTCACGGATACCGGCGCCTATTTCGCCGGACGCGCGATCGGCGGGCCGAAGATCGCCCCCTCCATCAGTCCGTCCAAGACATGGGCCGGGCTGGCGGGCGGAATCATCGCCGCTGTGCTCTGGGTATTCCTTTGGGTTCTGGCGATCGACGAGCCGCCGCGCTGGCTGCCGCCCCGGTTTGAGATCGGCCTGAACCTTTCCACGCAGAACGTAACAGGCGCCATCGCGCTGGGCGCTGGGCTGGCCATCGTGGCCCAGTGCGGCGATTTCTTCGAGAGCTGGCTGAAGCGCAAGGCGGGCGTGAAGGACAGTTCGCGGCTGATTCCGGGTCATGGCGGTGTGTTCGATCGTATCGACGGGCTGGTTCCGGTGGCGATCGTCGCCGGCCTGATTGCCGCGTGGATGGCCCCCTGAGGCCGGTTGCCCTGATGCGTTCGATCACCATTCTCGGCGCCACCGGCTCGATCGGCGCTTCCACGCTCGACCTGATCCGGCGGAATCGCGATCACTGGCGCGTCAAGGCTCTGACGGCAAAGTGTCAGGCGGCCGAACTGGCGGCGCTGGCGCGGGAATTCGGCGCGGAACTGGCCGTCGTTTCCGACGAAAACGCGCTGCCAGAATTGCGAGACGCGCTGGCTGGCAGCGGCATCGAAACCGCCGCGGGTGAGGGTGCGCTGGTGGAGGCGGCATCACGCGGGGCCGATCTCACCCTCGCGGCCATCGTCGGCTGCGCCGGTCTGGCGCCGGTTATGGCCGCGATAGAGCAGGGCGGCATCATCGCCCTGGCCAACAAGGAAGCGCTTGTTTCGGCAGGCGAGGTCATGACTGCGGCGGTTGCACGCCACGGGGCGACCCTGCTGCCGGTCGATTCCGAACACAACGCCATCTTTCAGTGCCTGGCGGGCAATGACATCGCCGATGTCCGTTCGATCACCCTTACCGCCAGCGGCGGGCCGCTGCGCGAATGGTCGATGGAGCGGCTGCGCGGCGCCACGCCGGCACAGGCGGTCGCTCATCCCAACTGGAGCATGGGCGCCAAAATCAGCGTCGATTCCGCCACCATGATGAACAAGGGGCTGGAATTCATCGAGGCGCATCACCTGTTTCCGGTGGGGCTCGACGCGCTGCGCATCGTGGTCCATCCTCAAAGCGTGATCCATTCGATGGTCGAATATCGCGACGGCTCCACGCTGGCCCAGCTTGGCCCTTCGGACATGCGCGTGCCGATTGCCGGGTGCCTCGCCTGGCCGCAGAGGATCGACACGCCGTGTCAGCCGCTGGATCTGGCGGCGATCGGTTCGCTCACATTCCACGCGCCTGACGAGCAACGCTTCCCCGCCACCCGGCTGGCGCGTGATGCAGCGCGGCAGGGCGGGGCGACCCCTGCGGTGCTCAACGCCGCCAACGAGGTAGCTGTGGCCGCCTTCCTGGCCGGTCACATCGCGTTCACCGATATTTCGGCATTGGTAGAGCAGACTTTGTCCCGCGATTTGCCGCCCGCACCTTCGAGCCTTGGCGATGTTCTCGCCGTCGATGCCGAGGCGCGGGCACGAACTGCGGAGATGCTGGAGATAGCACGCGTTGTTTGAGACCGTTCCCTGGTGGATGTTCATCGTCGGCTTCCTGCTTATGCTCGGGCCGCTCGTCACCGTGCATGAACTTGGCCATTATCTCGTCGGCCGCTGGTGCGGGGTGAAGGCCAACGTTTTCTCGATCGGCTTCGGCCACGAGATAGCGGGCTTTACCGATCGGCGCGGCACGCGGTGGAAGCTGTCAGTTCTGCCGCTGGGCGGCTATGTCCAGTTCGCGGGCGATATGAACCCGGCCAGCGTGCCGGACGAACGCTGGTTGGCGCTGCCGGAACAGGAACGGGCGCAGACTTTTCAGGCGAAACCGCTGTGGCAGCGTGCGCTGATCGTTGCGGCCGGGCCATTCACCAATTTCGCGGTGGCGATCGCGATCCTGTCCACGTTCTTCTATGTTTACGGCAAGCCGGACATTCCCCCAGTCATCGCCGCAGTGGTGGAAAATGGCGGCGCGGCGAAGGCTGGGATTGAACCCGGCGACCGCATCGTCACCGTCAATGGGCATTCGATTGCCGGTTTCGATGAACTGGCCAACCGGATCGCGCCATATCCCGGCGAACAACTGGTGCTGGAGATTGAACGTAACGGTCAGCCGCTCACTTTCGATCTCGTGATCCCCACGGTGATGGAGCGCGACCGGTTCGGCAACACATACAGGATCGGGCAGATCGGGATCGGTTCAGGGCCCGGGCGCTTCCTGCCTGTCGGTCCGGTTGAAGCATTGGTCCTCGGTGTTCGTGACACGGGTGACAAAGTGCAGCTGATGGTTGCTGGAATATGGCAGATCATTACTGGCCGCCGCTCGGTAACGGAGCTTGGCGGACCCGTTAAAATGGCCAAGTTTTCGGGGGAGCAACTGAGCCTGGGGTGGCTTCAGTTCATCAACTTCGTGGCCCTCGTTTCAATTAACTTGGGGTTCATTAACCTCCTGCCAATTCCCGCCCTCGATGGCGGGCACCTGGCTTTTTACGCGGCCGAAGCGGTTCGTCGTAAGCCGGCCGGGCCCCGCAGTCAGGAATGGGCGTTCCGCACCGGCATGGCCTTCGTGCTCGCGCTGATGCTGTTCGTGACCATCAACGATGTCGCCTCGTTGTCGCTGTTTGGCGATTAGGCGGGAAGTGGTGCCGCCCGGGCTTCCGGGCGGGGATAAGGAAGACGGCAGCGGCGCATTTCCGGTCAGTTCGCTTGAACGCTCGCCCTACATCGGGCAAGGGCGCTCATCGCGCTACGGTTCGGCGCGGCTGCCTGCGCTGCCGGAGGGCGTAATGGCGGGAACGCAACGCCCGGTACGGCAACGGGAAACCGACGCCGGATAAATGGACGAAATATGAGCGGTAGGGCCAAGACGATCGCAAATTCCCAATTCGCCACGGCTTTGCTGTGCTGCACTGTGCTTGCCGGGGTTCCACTGGCCGCGCACGCTCAGGATGCTTCCCCGGCGCCGACGCCTGCTCCCACGGCTTCCACCCCGGATGCGCCATCCGCGCCTCAGCCCGCTGCACCGGCAGAACATGTCGTGCGGACGATCGGCGTAGCAGGCGCCCAGCGGCTCGAACCTGAAACGATCGTCAGCTATATCCAGCTACGCCCCGGACAGCTCTACACTGCTGAAGCGGCGGACCAGGTGCTGAAGGATCTTGCCGCGACAGAATTGTTCGCGGACTTCAACATTCGGGAAAACGATGGCGCGGTGGTTATCACCGTGGTCGAAAACCCAGTGATCAACCGCATCATTCTGGAAGGCAACAAACGCCTGAAGGAAGACAAGATCCTGCCGGAGATCAAGCTGTCTCCCCGGCAGATATTCACCCGGTCAAAGGTGCGCGCCGACGTTGCCCGCATCATCGAGCTTTACAAGCGGCAGGGCCGCTTTGCCGCCACCGTTGAACCGAAGATGGTGCAACTCGATCAAAACCGCGTGGACGTGGTGTTCGAGATTCACGAAGGGCCGAAGTCCAAGGTCCGCCAGATCAACATCATCGGTAACGAGGCGTTTTCGGACGGCGAGGTCAAGGGTGAGATGATCACCAAGGAATCCTCGCTGCTCAAGATATTCAGTTCCGCCACCAGCTATGACCCTGATCGTCTCGACTACGACCAGCAGCAGTTGCGTGCGTTCTACCTGTCGCAGGGCTATGTGGATTTCCGCATCGTTTCTGCGGTCGCGGAACTGACGCCGGACAAGCGTGACTTCATCATCACCTTCGTGGTGGAAGAAGGGAAGCGCTACAAATTCGGCGAAGTCAGCGTCGACAGCCAGTTGCGCGATTTCGACAGCACCACGATGACCAGGGCGCTGCCGATGCACACCGGCGACTGGTATGATGCGAAGCTGGTCGAAGACACGATCGAACAGTTGAACCAGACCGCCGGCACGTTCGGCTATGCGTTTGCCGATGTGCGCCCGCAGTATTCGCGCCATCCTGACGACCTGACGATGGACGTGAAGTTCGTCATCAACGAGGCGCCGCGCGTTTACATCGAACGGGTCGACGTCAACGGCAATACGCTGACGCAGGACAAGGTGATCCGGCGGGAATTCCGCCTTGCCGAAGGTGACGCGTTTAACTCGCTCGCTGTCCGGCGTTCCACCGCGCGCATCAATTCTCTGGGCTATTTCCAGGAGAATTTCGAGATCGAGCAGGTTGATGGCTCCAGCCCCGACCGTATCGTTCTTCAGGCCAACGTGCAGGAAAAGGCTACGGGCGAACTCTCGCTGTCGGCGGGCTTCTCCAGCCTCGAAAGCTTCATTTTCCAGGGTTCGATCCGTCAGCGGAACTTCCGTGGCCGTGGCCAGACGGTTGGCTTCTCGGTCAACTATTCGCGCTACAGCCGGTCCGCCTCGGTCAGCTTCACCGAACCCAACGTGTTCGACAAGAACATCTCGGCTGGTGTCGATATCTACCGGCGCGACTATAACAACGGCTATTACAACCGCGCATCCGCCACTTACGAACAGGCCACGACCGGCGTGTCCCTGCGTGTAGGTGTGCCGCTCAGCGAATACATGTCGCTGCTGGGGCGCTACACATTCAATTACGACAAGATCACCGTCAACGAGGATCTCTATTTCGCCGATATCGACGGTGACGGGGTGCGTAGCTGCGAGCCGCTGCTTTCCGGGCGTTATCTCTGTGATGCGCTCGGTACGCGCACAACGTCGCTGATCGGTGCGTCGCTGATCTACAATTCGCTTGATAACGGTGTTCGGCCGACCCGCGGTCTGAACGCCGTTCTCAGCGCCGATTTTGCCGGCGTCGGCGGCTCCACGCGATATGCCCGGTTCACCGGCAACATGCAGCGGTTCTGGCCGCTGGGCGCGGGGTTCATCTTCTCGGTGCGCGGTGAATCGGGCATCATCAAGGGCCTCAAGGATCGCGGTCCCGGTTCCGATGACGTGCTGCTGACTGACCGCTTCTTCCTGGGTGAGCCGGAAATCCGCGGTTTCGACATTCGCGGTATTGGTCCGCGCGTGGTGCGGCGGTTCTATGAAACGGACGAGGACGGCAACGGCGTCCTGCTGCCGATCAACAGCAAGAACAATTCCGACGACGCTCTTGGCGGTACGGCCTATTACCTCGCCCGCGCGGAGATCGAGATTCCGCTGGGTTCCGGCGCGCGTGAGATGGGCATTCGTCCGTCGGTATTCGTAGATGCCGGTGCGGTCTTCGGGGTGAAGACTCCGACGCTTACCCCTAGCCCCTATCCGGATGGCATCTTCCTGCCTTCTCGCGATACGGATGGTAACGCGCTTTACACGCAGATCGACGCCGCCACCGATACCAGCGGCACCTGCGTCGCTACGTCGACATCGACGGTCACCAGCCCGACCAATCCCAATCCTCCGGCTTGTCTGACGTCGAATGACAACATCGCGCTGGGCACCACGCTTCCTCCCTTCAAGGAAGAATTCTACGGCAATACCTACAAGCCGCGCGTTTCGATCGGCTTCGGCATTAACTGGAACTCGCCATTCGGGCCGTTCCGCATCAACGTCGCTTACCCGCTGCTGAAGCAGAAGGGTGACGACACCAAGACCTTCTCCTTCAACGTAGGGACCCAGTTCTGATGAAAGCACGCATTCTTGCGGCGGCCATGGCCGCCACCGCCGCCATCGTGGCGCTCCCCGCCGCGGCTCAGGTCAACGGCGTTGCCGTGACCGATCCGGCGATCGCCATTGCCGGTTCGCAGGCGCTCCAGGCCGGTTACACGCAGATCGGCACGACCTTTCAGGCCCAGCGTACACAGCTGGAACAGTTGCAGCAGCAACGCGAAACGCTGCTTCGCCAGTTCGACACGGATGGCAATGGGCAACTGAGTGAAACCGAACAGCAGGCGGCGCAGGCCAACACTGCGGCGATCCAGCAGCTTCAGGGCCTCGACCAGCAGGTCAACACCATCCAGCAGCCGATCACTCAGGCGCGTGTCTATGTCGTTGAACAGCTTCTGATGCAGTATTCGGCGGCGTTGCAGCAGGTGGTTACGCAGAACAACGTCCAGCTCGTCCTCAACCCGGCTGGCGCCGTGTGGATGAACGATGCGGTCGACATCACGCAGAAGATTTCCGCCGCGCTGAACCAGCTGGTTCCCACGGTTTCCACCACGGTGCCGCAGGGCTGGCAGCCGCAGCGTCAGTCCGTTGCGCTGTTCCAGGAAGTGCAGGAAATTCTGGTCGCCGCCTCGGCTCAGCAGCAGGCCCAGCAGCCGGCCGCGGCGGCTCAGCCGCCGGTCCAGGGCCGCTAGGCGGGCAGGGAACGAAGCGGATGAGTGAAGTCGATACGGCCGGCGCGGCTAAGGGGCGTAGCTATGACATCGCCCAGATTCTCAACGCGCTGCCGCACCGTTATCCTTTGCTCCTCGTCGATCGGGTCAAAAGCCTGAAGATCGACGAGGAGATTCACGCGGTTAAGGCGGTCAGTTTCAACGAGCAGTTCTTCCAGGGTCATTTCCCTGGCAGGCCGATCATGCCCGGCGTCCTCCAGATAGAGGCGCTGGCGCAATCGGCGGCGATTCTGGCGATTGAAACCCTGCAACTCGCGGGCAGCGGCAAGCTGGTCTATTTCATGGCCATCGAAGACGCGAAGTTCCGCGCTCCGGTGGAACCGGGCTGCCTGCTGGATCTCAACGTGGGCTTCATCCAGAAGCGAGCCCGCGTGTGCAAGTTCTGGGGCAAGGCCAGCGTGGACGGCAAGGTGACCTGCGAAGTCAGCTTCACCGCCATGGTCGCCGATCCGCCTGCCTGATAGTCACCGGCTGCCCTGCGGATATCCGTGGTTGATTTTCACGGGAAAGGCGACTAGTCGCGCGCCTTTCCCGACATTGCCCGGCCGGTCGGAACCGGCCTCGCGCACGAAGGACTGATTGCCATGAAGGCCGATACGCATCCCGACTACCACATGATCAAGGTGCAGATGACTGACGGCACCGTGTTCGAAACTCGCTCCACTTGGGGCAAGGAAGGCGACACGCTTGCTCTCGATATCGATCCCACCAGCCACCCGGCATGGACCGGCGGCCAGCGTCAGATCGAACAGGGCGGCCGCGTGGCGCAGTTCAACAAGCGTTTCGGCGGGCTGACCCTGAAGAAGGGCTGATCGGTCTTTCCAGACGATTTGCAAAGGGCGGTCCCGCGGGGCCGCCCTTTTTCATTCCGTGTCGTCTTTTTCCGGCTCGGCCTCGAATCTCAGCCGTCCAGCGATCCGGAAAGCGCCGCTGTCGCTGGCATGGTTGATCCCGTCGGACACCGGCACATCGGGAAAATCGCTGTAGGGATTCAGCCCCAGGCAGGCGACATTCACGCCGTAAGTTCCGGGGTCAGACCGGCGCTGGTGGAACGTGTGGCTTCCACAGCGAGAGCAGAACCAGTGCTCCGCCACCCCGGTGTTGAAGCGGTAGGCGGTCAGAACATCCTGTCCCTCGATCAGTTCCAGTGCGGATGTCGGCGCGCCGACCATCACCACGCCCTTCATCGCGCAGATCGAACAGTTGCACCGCGCCCCGCGCAGAGGCTCCGCCAATTCCACAGTGAACTTCACCGCGCCGCAGTGGCACGCGCCGCTCCACCGCCGCGCCTGTTCGCTCACCATCCCCACGACTTCTCGCGATACCACTTGGTGATCACGTATTTCGCGCCCTTCCTCACCTTCATACCGTGGTGGAGTGTCGCCGCATTGAGCGTCCCGTCCGGCCGGTGGTTGTTCCAGCACACCAGCTTGCCCGCTTCCGGGTGGAATATCTTGTCCACCACCTTGAACCGCGTCGCGCCGCCGGCTTCCACGTCGTTCAGATAGATCATGAAGGTCCAGGTGCGCTGCCCGGCGACTGAACAGAACCGGGCAAAGTCGCGCCCGTCCGGCTCGAAATAATCGGTGTGGGCCTTGAACTCCTGCCCCACCAGATAGCGCTGGCCCTGCGCCGGCTCACCGTGGGAGGGGTCGATGCCGTTGAATTCCAGCAGGCGCCGCTCCAGCTCCTCCACCGCAGGCTCATCGGCAGGCAGATCGCACGTTTCGCTGGTGCGGAAATAGTTGTCGCCGTTCTCGTCGGCGATGGTGGAGGGGCGGCGGTCGCGCTCGATCAGGCGGATAAGTTCCGCACACAATTCCGGCGGCAGGAAATTCGGCAGATCGAAAAGCTCCACCCGGGTGGACGGCACGCGGCGCACGCCCGGCGTGGCCAGCAGATGTTCGGCAGTGGTTTCGCCCGGATTCGCCATGCGCTCTTGATAGCCGCACGGCGCCCGGCAATAAAGTTGCGCCAGCCACACCCCCACGCACATTTCGCTTTGCTTTGGGGCGCGGCTTGTGCAACAGGCTCGCGCCCGCACCAATGCCGCTTGACCGGTTGGCGCGGCCGCCTAATTGCCCACTCGCGGCACAGGCTGTGGCGATTGTAGCTCAGTTGGTTAGAGCGCCGGTTTGTGGTACCGGAGGTCGCGGGTTCGGATCCCGTCAATCGCCCCATTCCCTTCCTTTTTCAGCCGCTTGATGCTGGATTTTGGCTATGGCGGCATTCTGGACCGAACCTGATTTTGACGAGCATGAGCTGGTGCAGCTCGTGCATGACCGGGCCTCTGGCCTCACCGCGATCATCGCGCTGCATTCCACCCATCTTGGCCCCGGCGCGGGCGGCACCCGCTTCTGGCACTACGCCGATCCGCAAGGGGCCATGCGTGACGCGCTGCGGCTGTCACGCGGGATGAGCTACAAGAATGCGATGGCGGGTCTGCCGATGGGCGGGGGCAAGGCCGTCGTCCTGCTGGATCGGCAGGGCACCCGCACGCCTGAAATGCTCGCCGCGTTCGGTGATGCGGTCGATGCGCTTGGCGGGCGCTACGTCACGGCGGAAGATGTCGGCGCCAGCGAGGCGGACATGGTGGCGATTTCCCGCCGCACGCGCCACGTCTGCGGCCTTCCTGCGGGGGAGGGGCAACTGGGCGGCGATCCCGGCCCGTTCACGGCGATGGGCGTCTTTCTGGGCATCAGGGCGGCGGTGGCGCACAAGCTCGGCAGTGATTCGCTGACGGGTGTGCGCGTGGCCTTGCAGGGCTGCGGCAGCGTCGGTGCGGGTGTTGCCCGGCTTTTGGCGAAAGAAGGTGCGCGCCTGACCGTGGCCGATGTCGATGCTGAAAAGGCTCGTCGTCTGGCGGAAGAAACCGGCGGCGATGTCGTTTCCGCCGATGCGATCATGACAACCGCCGGCGACGTTTTCAGCCCCAACGCCCTCGGCGCGATCCTGAATCAGGATAGCGTGGCCCGGTTCGATTGCTCGATCGTGGCGGGGGCGGCCAATAATCAGCTTGCGCGGCCGGAACATGGGGAAATGCTGGTGGACAGGGGCATTCTCTATGCGCCCGATTATGTCATAAACGCGGGCGGCATCATCAATGTCGGGCTGGAATATCTCAGCCGTGAGCGCGGTGATCCGGGCGATGTCGATGAAGCTCACAGGCGCATCGCCGCTATTCCCGTTCGGCTTGAAGAAATCTGGCGCGAAAGCGACGCAAGTGGACAACCGCCGGGCGTCGTCGCCGATAATATGGCGCGGGCGTTGATCGGGCGGGGTGCCACTTCTCACGATAAATCGTTGACTCTGTCCGAATGATGGCGATCGGCCTTGCCCGCAGGTCCGGCACCTGCCAAAGCGGCCCGGCCCAACTCGCGTCATGGACCCATGCACGGTTTCGCCAATCCCGCCCGCTTCTTGAGGATCGCCCGCTGGCTTACGCCGGTGCTGTTGCTGTCCGGGCTGGCGGTGACGACGGCGGCGCTGGTCTATGGCCTGTTCTTTGCACCGGCAGAGCGCCTTCAGGGTGAAACGGTGCGAATCATATTCATCCACATCCCTACGGTGTGGCTCGGCATGGCCGGCTGGACGACGATCGCGGTGGCCAGCTTCGTGGAACTGGTCTGGCGTCACCCGCTGGCCGGAATTGCGGCCCGGGCGGCGGCGGTTCCGGGGGCGGCTTTTACCGCGCTGGGGCTGGCCACGGGTTCCATCTGGGGGCGGCCGGCGTGGGGCACATGGTGGGTGTGGGACGGTCGGCTGACCTCGTTCCTCGTGCTTCTCTTTCTTTACCTCGGCTATATCGCGCTGGCGGATTCGATTGATCGAGAGGGCGGGTCTAGCCGTATTCCGGCGATTTTCGGGCTGGTCGGCGCCATCAACATCCCGATCATCCATTTCTCCGTCACATGGTGGAACAGCCTGCACCAGCCGCCCAGCCTGACCACGGGCGGTTCCGCGATGGCGGCGCCTTTCCTGTGGGGCGTGCTGGCCGCAGTGCTCGGTTTCTCGCTGCTGTTCGGCGGTGTAATACTGGCAAGAATGCGTGCCATTCTCGCGCGCACGCAGGCGGAAGCGCGTCTGCGGCGCAAGGCTCTGGAGGGCTGACACGATGCGGGAGGGGCTTGATCAGTGGAACTTCGTCATCGCCGCTTATGCGGTGACGATTGCCGGAACGCTGGCTCTCGTGGCGTGGAGCTGGCTGGCGATGCGCGCTGCGGAACGGCGGCGGGATGAAGGGCGGCGGAAATGACAGGTGCGTTCAAGGCAAAGCACCAGCGGCTTCTGCTGCTTTCACTGGCACTGATCGCACTGATCGGCGCGGCGTTGCTGGCGGCGTGGGCACTGCGCAGCCAGGCCAGCTACTTCTTCGTTCCCAGTGAAATGGCCGCCAATCCGCCGGGCGTGGGTGAACCGGTGCGCCTTGGCGGAATGGTGGAGGCTGGCTCTCTCAAAACCCTTCCGGATGGCGTCACGATAGAATTCGTCGTCGGTGATGGCGAAGGGCGGGTGCCGGTGATCTTCACGGGCATCCTGCCGGATCTGTTCGTCGAAGGGTCAGGTGTGGTGGCTGACGGATCGCTGCGGGCGGACGGGAAATTCGCCGCGGCCGAACTTCTGGCCAAGCATGACGAGAATTACATGCCGCGCGAACTGGCCGATATGGACATGGCGCAGAAGCAGCAGGTCGTGGCGGAAACCGAATGATCGCCGAACTGGGTCTTGCCGCGCTCTGGCTCGCGACTGCCCTGGCCGGGCTGCAGATGCTCGGGGGCTTCCTCGGCCAGCGTGAAGCCGGGTCGGAACTCGCCATGCTGGTGCGCCCGGCGGCGGTGTTGCAGGCGCTTCTCTGCGCCTTCTCTTTCGGTGTGCTGCTGGTGCTGTTCATTCAGACCGACCTGTCGGTCGCGCTGGTGGCCAGCAATTCCCATTCGGCAAAACCGTTTATCTTCAAGCTGGCGGGCGCGTGGGGCAACCACGAAGGGTCGATGCTGCTATGGGTCACCGTCATGGCGCTGGCCGGTGGCCTGATCGCCTTGCTTGAACGGAGACTGCCGGAAAAGACCATTCTGGCGACGCTGGCTGCACAGGCGTTCCTGTGCCTCGGCTTCTATGGCTTCATTCTGGAATCGTCGAACCCGTTTGAACGGCTGGTGCCAGCTCCGGCAGAGGGGGTGGGGCTCAACCCGCTGTTGCAGGACATCGGCCTCGCGTTCCATCCGCCCATGCTCTATTTCGGCTATGTCGGGCTGTCGGTCGCTTTCAGCTTTGCCGTGGGCGCGCTTGTCACGCGGCAGGTGAACCCCGAATTCGCGCGGGTCATGCGCCCATGGGTGCTGGCGGCATGGATTTTCCTCACGCTGGGCATCACGGCCGGTTCCTACTGGGCTTATTACGAGCTGGGCTGGGGCGGCTGGTGGTTCTGGGATCCCACCGAAAACGCCAGCCTGATGCCATGGCTCGCCGCGACCGCGCTGCTCCATTCGGTCAGCGTGCTGGCTTCGCGCGATGCGCTGCGGACATGGACCGTGCTGCTGGGCGTCGTCGCTTTTTCGATGAGCATGCTGGGCACGTTCCTCGTGCGCTCGGGCATTCTAACCAGCGTCCACGCCTTCGCGGTGGACCCTGAACGCGGCAGCATCATCCTGTTCCTTCTGGCGCTCTACATCGGCGGCGCACTGGTGCTATTCGCCCTGCGGGCTGGCACTGTTGCAGAGGGGGAGCGGTTTTCCGCCCTCAGCCGCGAAGGGGCGCTGGTGTTCAACAACGTCGCGCTCTCCGCCCTGCTCGGCATCGTGCTGCTCGGCACGCTTTATCCGCTGTTGACGGAAGCTTTCGATGTGAAGGTTTCGGTCGGCCCGCCTTACTTCAACCCGGTGGGCGCGGTGTTCTTCATGCCCATGCTTGCGGTGCTGGCGGTCGGCCCGATGCTGCGCTGGCGCCGCGACAGTCTGTCGCGGATCAAGTGGCCGGTGATCGTCGTCACTGCTGCCGGGTTGCTGGTGCTGCTGGGCGTCTGGGCTTTCGCCGGGATCGCGCTGCTTCCCCTGCTTGGTATGGCGATGGCGGTTGCTGTCGCGATCGGCAGCGTGATGCCGCTTCTCGGCCGTTCGCTCCGCCGTCTGCCACTGGCGACATGGGGCATGGTCGTTGCCCACCTCGGTGTTGCAGTATCGCTGTTCGGTATGGCGGCGGACACTGCCTTCACAACCGAAAAACTGGTCGCTGCCCGTGTTGGCGATACCACGCAAGTGGGGCCGTGGCAGATCACGCTGGATGCGGTCTATCCCGTCGCCGGTCCCAACTGGATCGCGCTGGAGGCCAATCTGGGCGCCAGCTATCAGGGCGGTGCGGCGCGAGAGATTGCCCCGCAGGCGCGCAGTTTCTGGGCCCCCCCGCAGCAGACCAGCGAATCCGCGCTGCTGACGCGCTGGAACGGGCAACTTTATGCGGTGATCGGTGGCGAGGCGCCGGACGATGGCGGTGCTGACCGGTGGCAGTTGCGCCTGTGGTGGAAACCCTTCGTGAACTGGATCTGGTATGGCGGCGCCCTGATCGGGCTCGGCGGTCTGCTCGCGCTGATCGGCCGCGTCGCCAATGATCTGAAGCGCCGTTCCGTTCGCGCCCGCACCGCCGTGCGGCGTGGGGAGGCGGCGGCATGATCCGCTATCGGCTGTTCCTCTGGGGGCTCGTGGCTTTTGCCGCGGCGGTCTTCGCTCTGTTCGCGTGGCAGCTCAATCAGCCGAAAGACGAATTCGTCGCCAGCGCGATGATCGGCAAGCCTATCCCGTCGTTCACCCTGCCGCCGATTGTCCCCGACAGGCCAGGGCTGGCCAGCGCCGATCTGGCCGATGGACAGGCGCGGCTGCTTAATGTCTTCGCCAGCTGGTGTGTGCCCTGCATTGCCGAAGCGCCCAATCTCGCCCGGCTGGAGGCGAGCGGTGCCAATCTGGTCGGCATCGCCATCCGCGACCGGCCGCAGGATACCGCCCTGTTCCTCGCCAACAACGGCAATCCGTTCAGCCGTATCGGCCGCGATGATATCAGCGCGGTCCAGCTGTCGATTGGATCATCCGGCGTGCCGGAAACCTTCGTGATCGATGGGCAGGGTGTGATTCGTTACCAGCACATCGGCGACATTCGCGACAGCGATGTGCCCGTTTTGCTGGAAAAGCTGCGGGAGGCTTCCGGATCGTGACCCCTGCGCACCTGATCTACCGCCCATTTGCCGCTTTTGCGTCGGTATTGATGCTTCTTTGCGCGCTTGTGCACCCTGTTTCCGCGCAGGATTTGCTGCCCCCCGCACCTTACGCATATCGCCAGCTCGACGACCCCGCGCTTGAGGCGCAGGCACAGGCGCTGATGGAAACGCTGCGCTGCCTCAAGTGTCAGAGCCAGTCGATCGCCGACAGTGACGCACCCATGGCTGGCGACATGCGGCATCAGGTCCGCACCCGTATAGCAGCCGGTGAAAAGCCAGAGGCTATCCGTGCGTGGATGGTCGAACGTTACGGCGATTACGTCAGCTACAAGCCTGAATTGAGCCCCACCACCTGGCCGTTGTTCGTGGTCCCGTTGGTGTTGCTGGCGTTCGGCGCACTGGTTCTTCGCCGCCGATTGAGGAGGGCGGCATGATCTGGTTGATGGCCATAGCGCTTGCGCTTGCCGCGCTGGCAATCGCCATCGTGGCGTTTCGTATCGATCGGGCTGGCTGGGCGACGTTCGCCGCCGCGCTGGCGCTTGGCCTGGCCGGCTATGCGCTTCAGGCCAATCCCGACTTGCCCGGCGCACCGGCCGCACCCGCACCTCAGAACGAGGAAGGCGCCTGGGCGCTGGTTGACGAGCGCAAGGACATGATCGGCAGCGAAGCCCGCTCTCGCAATGACAAGGTGCTGATCGCCGACGCGCTGGCGCGCAAGGGGCAATATGCCAACGCGTCCGTGCTTCTGCGCGGTGCCATCACCGACAATCCCGGCGATGCGGAAGCGTGGCTGGCGCTGGGCAACGCGCTGGTGGAACACGCCGGCGGCGGGCTGACGCAGCCAGCGCTGCTCGCCTACCGCAAGGCGACGGAAACCTATCCCGGCGGGATAGGTCCGGGCTATTTCCTCGGGCTCGCGCTCATCAGGCAGGGCCAGTTCGGCCAGGCCCGTTCCGTCTGGGCTGAAACTCTGGCGGAAGCCCAGCCGGACGCAACCGGGCGCGAGATTCTGGAGGAGCGGCTTGGCCGTCTGGATAGCCTCCTTCGCGGTGAAGGGCCTGTTCCTGCCCCGCAATAACATCGCACTCGTGAATATGGCGCAGACGTCGTATGCGGCGATGATTGCGGGGCCCCGATACCGCTGCTAAGCGCCGCCCTTCGCCTCGGACGAGTCGCAAGGGGTCTGTATCCCTATGAGTGCCGATCCTGCGGAACAGCGGACGTCTGCCAAGCTGAAGCTGGCGGCGGGGGCTATCGGTATCGTCTTTGGCGATATCGGCACCAGTCCGCTCTACGCTTTTCGTGAAACCTTTGTCGGGCCGCATCCGCTGGCCCTCGATGATCTGCACGTCCTTGGCGTGGTCAGCCTCATCTTCTGGTCGATGACACTGGTGGTTTCGATCCAGTACGTCACCCTTTTGATGAGCGCGGATAACAAGGGGCAGGGCGGCACGCTCGCACTGGTGGCCATGCTTTCGCGCAAGATCGGGAAGTCCCGCTATGGCTGGATAACCGTGCTGCTGGGCGTGTTTGCGACCGCGCTGTTCTATGGCGACAGCATGATAACACCGGCCGTATCGGTGCTCTCCGCCGTTGAAGGCATCACGGTGGTGGAACGGCGTCTGGGGCCGCTGGTGATCCCGATCGCGCTTGCGCTGCTGGTCGGGTTGTTCCTGATACAGAAACGAGGTTCCACGCGGGTCGGGGCGCTCTTCGCCCCCGTGATGATCTTCTATTTCAGCACCATCGCTGTGCTGGGCGTCATTCACATCATCCAGTCGCCGCACGTGCTCGCCGCGCTCAATCCCTGGTATGCGGTTCAGTTCTTCCTGACCGACAAGTGGTTGGCGTTCCTCGCGCTCGGTTCGGTCGTGCTGGCTGTTACCGGCTCAGAAGCGCTCTATTCCGACATGGGCCATTTTGGGCGCGGGCCGATGCGCCTTTCGTGGTTCGGCTTCGTCATGCCCGCCCTGCTGCTCAATTATTTCGGGCAGGGCGCGATGATCATCGGCATGGGGGACGCCGCCGCGGCTGAAGCGATCGAGAACCCGTTCTTCTTCCTCGCGCCAGAGGCTTTCCGCCTGCCATTGGTCCTGCTGGCCACGATGGCCACGGTTATTGCCAGCCAGGCAGTCATTACCGGCGCATTCTCCGTCACTCATCAGGCGATCCAGCTCGGCTTCATTCCGCGCTTGTCCATCCTGCACACGCACCATCAGCACGAAGGGCAGATCTACATTCCGCTGGTGAACTGGCTGCTGCTGGTTGCGGTGATCGTACTGGTGCTGACGTTCCGCAATTCGTCCAATCTCGCCTCTGCCTATGGCATCGCGGTGACGGGGGCGATGCTGATCGATACCTGCCTGATGGCGGTGCTGCTGCTGGCGGTCAGGAACTGGAAGTGGTGGCTGGCGGTGCCTGTCGTGCTGACATTCTTCGTGGTGGACGGCGCGTATTTCGCCGCGAACCTGACGAAGGTGCAGGATGGCGGCTGGTTCCCGCTGCTGGTCGGCGCGGTCGGCTTCACCCTGCTGACCACATGGGCCAAGGGCCGCAAGCTGATGCGCGAGAGGATGAGCGAGGTCGGCCTGCCGCTGGAAATCTTCGCCAAGTCCGCGCGTAACAGCACGGCGAAAGTGCCCGGCACGGCGATCTTCATGAATTCCGGCGCCAGCGGCACCCCATCCGCCCTGCTGCACAACATCAAGCACAACAAGGTTCTGCATGAACGGGTAGTCGTTCTGACGGTGCAGATACGCGGCGTGCCCTATGTTGATCCGGGTGAAAGGTTTGAGATCTATGAGGTCGGGGACGGGTTCTTCCGCGTGGTGCTGAATTATGGCTTCATGGAAGAAACGGATGTGCCCAGTGCCCTGAAACAGGTGGGCAAGTGTGGTCCGCCGTTCGACATGATGCAGACCAGCTTCTTCCTTTCAAGACAGACGCTGCTGCCTTCGGCCAAACCAGGCATGGCGCTGTGGCGCGAACGGCTGTTCGCATGGATGATGCGCAACGCGGCGACGCCGATGGAATTTTTCCGCCTGCCGACCAACCGCGTGGTGGAACTGGGCAGTCAGGTGGAAATCTGATCGCGAGAGGCAGGGAGCGTTATGCTCCTTGCCGTCTCAGCCCGCTGGCGGTGGAGTGCTTTCTTCTTCCTTCGCGCCTTCCACGCTCAGCCCGTGGCGCAACAGCATGGGCAACTGCGTAAAGGTGAACAGGAAGCTCAGCGGCAGGAACAGCCACAGCTTCGCGGCGAGCCAGCTTTCGAAGCTGAGCGTATACATCAGCGCCGTGTTGAGCACCGCGAGGAACAGGAAGAACACGCCCCAGTTCAGCGAGAGTTTCAGCCAGCCTTCATCCGAAAGGCCGTCGAACGCGGCTTCCAGCAGGACCTTGAGCAGCGCCTTGCCCTTCATCCAGCCACCGATCAGCAGCACCCCGAAGCCGACATAGATGATCGTCGGCTTCCACTGGATGAAGCGTTCGTCCTGGAAATAGATCGTCAGCGCGCCGAAGCCGACGATCAGCACGGTCGACAGCCACAACATCGGCGATATCTTGCCAAGCCGCCACTTGGAAACCGCCAGCGCCACCAGCGCCGCGATGATGAACGCGCCAGTGCTGCGTACAACAGCGAAAATTTCGCCCGCGGTATCTGATCCGTCCGGCTTGTAGAAACGATAGACGAGGAAGAATACGAGCAGCGGGCCGTAATCGACCAGCACACTGAGCCAGCCCGATTTCGGCTTCTTGGCCGGGGTTTCCGTCATCACGCTACTCCAGCAATAACGCGCGCGACCAGATCGGGGTCGAACGGGCGCAGGTCGTCGATCTTTTCACCAACGCCGATCGCGTGGATCGGCAGTCCGTATTGTTCCGCTGCGGCCACCAGCACGCCGCCTCTCGCGGTGCCGTCCAGCTTGGTCATGATCAGGCCGGTTACGCCCGCCACCTCCTTGAACACGTCGATCTGCGACAGCGCGTTCTGGCCGTTGGTGGCATCGAGGACCAGCACCACGTCATGCGGCGCTTCGGGATTCAGGCGGCCGAGTACCCGACGGATCTTCGCCAGCTCGTCCATAAGCTCGCGCTTGTTCTGGAGGCGTCCGGCGGTGTCCACGATCAGCGCGTCGATACCGGTATCTGTCGCCTGTTTCACCGCGTCGAACACAATGCTGGCCGGATCGCCGCCTTCCGGGCCGCGCACGATGGGCACGCCGATCCTGTCCGCCCATACTGCCAATTGGCCGATCGCGGCCGCGCGGAATGTGTCGCCGGCGGCCAGCATCACCCCGTAATCGTCTTCCTGAAACAGGTGAGCCAGCTTGGCGATGGTGGTCGTCTTGCCGCTGCCGTTAACGCCGATGACGAGTATTACCTGCGGACGGGGAAAGGCGGTTACTTCCAGCGGCTTCGCGACCGGTCGCAGAATCGCGGCGATCTCCTCCGCCACGGCTTCCTTCAGTTCCTGCGCGGTGATGGCCAGGCCAAAACGCTTTTCGGCCAGACGGGCGCGGATACGCGCGGCGGCGGCGGGCCCAAGATCGGACAGGACGAGCGCGTCCTCCACCTCGTCCAGAGTGGCATCGTCCAGCTTTGCCGTGCCGACCGCGCTGGTCAGATTCTCCGACAGGCGTTCGGATGTCTTGCGGAAGCCGCCGAACAGGCGTTCGGTCCAGCTCGGTTCGCTCATTGCAGCAGCCCTTCAACCACGGCGTGTGGGGTTACGGTTACGATTGCGCCCGGCGTAATGCCCTTGGGCACTGCCACGCGCGCGAAGTTGCCTGCATGGCCTGTGCCGTCGCTTTCCGCCAGAACGTCTTGGGTCGTCCCAAGCAAGCTGCGGAGCCAGCTTTCGCGCACCTCAGCCACATCTGCGCGCAGTTCCGCCGCGCGCCGTTTAATCGTCGGCTTATCGACTTGCGGCATCCGTGCCGCCGGGGTGCCGGGGCGGGGCGAATAGGGGAAGATGTGGCCATGAACGATGTTCAATTGGCGCACGATAGAGCGGTTGTCGGCGTGCATTACCTCGTCTTCCGTCGGAAATCCGGCGATCAGGTCGGCGCCGATGGCAATATCCGGGCGGCGTTCCAGCAGACGTTCCACCAGTTGCAGCGCGTCATGGCGAGAATGGCGGCGCTTCATGCGCTTCAGGATCAGGTCGTGCCCATGCTGCAACGAAAGGTGAAGGTGCGGCATGATCCGGGGTTCGCCCGCGATCAGGTCGCACAGGCCTGCGTCGATCTCCACCCCGTCCAATGAGGACATTCGCAGGCGTGCCAACGACGGGAAGGCGTCGAGAATGGCCGCGACGAGCGCGCCCAGCCGCGGTGTGCCGGGCAGGTCCTGCCCCCAGCTCGTCACATCCACCCCGGTCAGCACGATTTCAGACGCGCCCTGTTCCAGATGGGCTTCTACCTCACGCAGAACCTCGGCCACGGTGAGCGATCGGCTGGTGCCGCGCCCCTGCGGGATGACGCAGAACGTGCAGGAATGGTCACAACCGTTCTGCACGGCGACAAAGGCGCGGGTATGCTTCGTTGGTATTCGGGCGGGCCGAACCGGGACGTTCCATGCGCGTGCGTCCAGCTTGCTGGCATTGGCGATCAGGCCGTCGACTTCTGGCATGGCGGAAAGCTGTTCGCGTTCCACCTCCGCCGCGCAGCCGGTGACGAGCAGCCGCGCGCCCGGCCGTTCGCGCCGTGCCTTGCGGATCGCCTGCCGCGTTTGCCGAACCGCCTCTGCGGTGACGGCGCAACTGTTGATCACCACGACATCCGGTTCACCCGCCAGCAGCGCGCGAATGCTCTCGCTCTCGGCAATGTTCAGCCGGCAGCCCAGCGATATGACCTCGGGCGGATTGACTTGCGGTGCTCCCGCTGCGCTCACGCGTAATCGCCCCAGTCGAATGTGCCGCGAAAGCTTTCGGCGGCGGGGCCGGTCATCGTGATCCGGCCATCCTCACCCCATTCGATCAGCAGGGCACCGCCGGGTAGCGTCACCGTTACTTCCCGGCCGACAAGGCCGCGACGCATGGCAGCCACGGCGGTGGCGCAGGCTCCGGTGCCGCATGCCCGCGTAAGGCCTGCCCCACGTTCCCACACACGCAGCCGGATGGCGGAATCGCTTTCAACTGTGGCTACGTTCACATTGACGCGCTGCGGGAACAGCGGATCATGCTCGATCTCCGGGCCCAGTGCCTCCAGATCGACCGAGTCGCAGTTGTCGACGAAGAACACCGCATGCGGATTGCCGACGTTCACTGCCACCGGCTGTTCCAGTTCATCCCAACCGACCGGCAGGGAAAGGGTGTCCATCGCATAGGCGAGGGGGATTGCGTCCCAGTCGAAACGTGGTTCGCCCATGTCCACGGCTGCGCCGCCCTGTCCCGGCCGTGCGGCCAGAATGCCCGCTGCCGTTTCGATTTCCGCAGGTTCGCCATGCAGCAGGGAGACTGCGCGGGTGGCGTTGCCGCAGGCTTCAACCTCGCTCCCGTCGGAATTGAAGATGCGCATGCGGAAATCGGCAGCGTCCGATTTTTCCAGCAGGATCAGCTGATCGCAGCCTATGCCCGTGCGGCGATCCGCCAAAGCGCGGGCGACCGCCGGGGTCATGGGCGGCAGAGCCTGTTCGCGCGTGTCCAGCACGACGAAGTCGTTTCCGAGACCGTGCATCTTGGTGAAGGCGGCGCGCATGGCAGCCAACTAGGGTCCGGACCCCCGGCTGGCAATGGGCGACAACGAGGATTCGGACCGGGGAAGGGTGGGGGATCAGCCCGTGCGGCGGTGCAGATCGGGCGCTTTTGCCGCTGGACTGCTGGCCAGCAGATTCAGCTTTTGCAGGCGATCACGCGTTGTCGCCGCGTCTTCGGGCTGTCCGTAGAGATAGCCTTGGCCTTTCAACTGCCCCATCAGTTGCAGCGCCTTCAGGATGTCGGGAGTTTCAATCCCCTCAGCCGTGACCGGCAGAGACAGCCCCCGGCCAAGCGAAACGATCGCTTCCACCAGTTCATGGGCCGTCTCGTCTGCCGCCAGTTCGGCCACGAAGCTGCGGTCGATTTTCAGCCTGTCGAACGGCAGCGATCGAAGTTGTGACAGGCTGGAATAGCCAGTGCCGAAATCGTCCAGGCTGATGCGAATGCCCTGATTTTTCAGGCTGGTGACGATGGTCCGCACGCCGCCGATATTCTCGTGAAGGCAGCTTTCGGTGATTTCGATTTCCAGCCGGCTGGGCGGAAACTGGGCATCGAGCAGCAAGCGCAGCAGCTTTTGGGCAAACCAAGGATCGCGCAACTGCAACGGGGAAATATTGACCGAAAGTGTAAGTTCCGCGTCCCATTCGCGGGCCTCCACCAGCGCCTGCCGGATAAGGGATTCCGAAAGATCGGCGATCACGTCGATATCTTCGGCAATGGGGATGAACACTTCGGGCGTCACCAGCCCGAATCGCGGCGAATGCCACCGCGCCAGCATTTCAAAACCAACCAGTTTGCCGGTGGCGAGATCGATCTGCTGCTCGAAATAAGGAACGAATTCGCCGGCGGGTATTCCGCGGCGGATACCCATTTCCAGTTCCGCGCGATGGCGCAACTCGCTTTCCATGCGTTCTTCGAACCAGAAATATCGGTTCCGGCCGCGATTCTTCGCCTGATACATGGCGATATCCGCGCGGTGCATCAGCGCATCGCTCCCCCCGGAGGCGGGTGCGCCATCGTCCCCCCTGCTGCTGGCTATGCCGATGGAAACGGTCGCTTCGATATGCAGGCCATCGCCCCCGATCGGGCGGGAAAGGATGCCGGTCAGATCGTCGGCCAGCCGGTCGATCACCTCGCGCTGATCCGGCTCGTAGCTGAGCGCACAGACGAATTCATCGCCGCCGATACGGGCGATTACCGCATCCCCGGGAAGGTTTTCGACAAGCCGCGTGGCCACTTCACGCAGCACGCGGTCGCCGGTTGCATGACCATTCAGGTCATTGATCTGCTTGAAATTATCCAGATCCAGCATCAGAACGGCCACGTCCCTGTGGCGGGCTTCCGCGCTTTGCAGCAGGGCTTCGATAGCTGGTCCGCCACTGCGGCGATTGAGGCAGCCGGTCAGCGCATCGCGCGAAGCCAGTTCCTGTGCCAACGCTTCGGCCTTGCGTCGCTCCGCAATTTCCCGATTGAGGTCGCGATAGCGGCGCCAGCCGAAGATCAGCAGCGCGATATTGAGCAGGACGGCATTGGTGAGCAGCATGTTGGGACCGCCCCCCGTTCCCGCCATGGCGCGCACGATCTCGGGCATCACGGTGCCACCAGTGGCGATGAACAGGATTATGGAGGCGACGGCGATGCCCAGCGCGATGATATCACGCTCGGCCGCGCCGAAACCGCGCGGTGTGTTCGACTGTTCGCTGTCCCGTCGATCCGCCAAGACGCCTGCCCCTCGATCAGGCTCGGCTTATGACGTGGTCATGTTCAATTTTCGGTTAATTGCGCGAACGAATTACCCACGATAGTGCGCTTTTTAAGGAGGAACTCGATGCCCGTTCAATATTGGCTGATAAAATCAGAACCTGCGGCCTATTCTTGGGAAGATTTACAGAAGGACGGGGAAACATTGTGGGACGGTGTTCGCAACCACCGGGCAGCGAACAACCTGCGCACGATGAAGAAGGGGGATCGCGCGTTTTTCTATCATTCCGTAACCGGCAAGGAGATTGTCGGCATCGCAGAGGTGAGCGAGCCGGGCCTGACGGATCCCAAAGACAGCAATTGGGCGGCGGTGAAGTTCAAGCCGGTTCGCACGTTGGAACGCCCCGTGACGCTGGCGGAAATCAAGGCCGATCCCAAGCTGGAAGGTATCGAACTGGTCCGGCTGTCGCGCCTTTCCGTCGCGGAGATCACATCGGGGGAGTGGGACAGAGTGCAGGAACTCGCGAAGAGCTGAAGCGCACGGGTGTTGCGAGTGGCAGGGCCGGGTTAACCGTCGGCGCGCAGACCGCTGACGGTGGCTCCGCCCGCGCTCAATTGTTCGATATTCACGAGGCAATGCAGCAGGCGGATACCCTTGCGACCGGCGGCTTCTGCCAGTGTGTTGCCGAAAGACTCCGTTGTCTCAACGCGCTTTGCCCAGCCGCCGAAGCTTTCGGCGAAGGCTGCGAAATCCGGGTTCTTCAACTCTGTGGCCGATACTCGTCCGGGATAGGCTCTTTCCTGATGCATGCGAATCGTGCCGTAGGCCCCGTTGTCGATCACGAAGACGATCATGTCGCAGTGGTATTGCGCGGCGGTGGCCAGTTCCTGTGCGGTCATCAGGAAATCGCCGTCGCCCGCCACCGCGACGACGCAGCGATCAGGAAAGCGCAAGGACGCGGCGACTGCCGCAGGTATCCCATAACCCATCGCGCCCGCTGTCGGCGCAAGCTGAGAGGGGTATCCGGAATAGGGCCAGTATCGATGCCACCAGCCTGAGAAATTGCCTGCCCCGTTGCAGACGATCGCATCAGCCGGCAGCGTTTCCCGCGCCATGGCAAGGCAACCCGCCAGATCGAGCGTGTAGCGGCCTTTCACGGGGGTCGACCATTCGGTCCATTCGCGATGCGCCTGCGCGCCCGCATCGAACGGGGTCACGTCGCTGTCTTCCCACAATGCAGCGCTTTCCGCGAATTCACCCATGTCAGAGCAAATGGCCAGATCGGTGCGATATACGCTGTTCAACTCATCAGGGTCCGGATGCACGTGGATCAGCGTCTGACCGGGATGTTCAGGTGTAATCAGCGCATAGCCATCGGTTGTCGCCTCACCCAGACGTGCGCCGACCGCCAGCACGAGATCGGCAGATCGGATGCGCTCCACAAGACGGGGATTCGGGCCATAACCCAGATTGCCCGCATAGACGGCGGACTCAGGTGCGATCGCGTCCTGCCTGCGGAACGCGGTGGCTACCGGGAGGCCGATTCTTTCGGCGAACTGGCCGAAGTATTCGCGGGCCTTGCTTCCCCAGCCAGCGCCGCCGACCACGGCGATCGGGGCTGCCGCATCGTCCAGCATGGCCATCATGGTCGCCAGTGCGTCGGGGCAGGGCGCTTGTGCGGGACGGTGGACAAAGGGGCGGGGGGCTGCGGCCAGTCCGCCTTCGTGCAGCATGTCTTCCGGCAGGGCCAGCACGACGGGGCCGGGCCGCCCTGATATCGCAGTGGCATATGCGCGCGCGACGTATTCAGGGATGCGTGACGCGTCATCGATTCGCGCTGACCACTTCGCGATCGGTGCGAAGAACGCTGGAAAATCGATCTCCTGAAATCCCTCCCGGTCACGCATGCCACGGTCAACATCGCCTATGAACAGGATCATCGGCTGCGAATCCTGAAACGCCACATGCACGCCGATGCTGGCATTGGTCGCACCAGGGCCGCGAGTGACGAAGGCCACACCAGGCCGCCCACTGCCTGCCGCATTCATCGCGCCATCGGCGCAGGCCATGAAAGCGGCACCGCCTTCATGCCGGCAGATCACTGTCTGGATATCCGCGCGATCACGCAGGGCATCCAGTACGGGAAGGAAGCTCTCACCGGGAACGGTAAACACCCGGTCACACCCCTGGGCGGCGAGGCAATCGACCAGCAGGTGCGAGGCGACGGGCAGGCGTGATGCTGTGGCCATCGTTTCATGGATTAACCCTTAAGGGGCCATTCCGCCAGCCCTGTCCCTGCTGTGGACATGTTTCAGGCGTCGGGTGCCAAATGGTTACCAGCGCGTTAACTTGCCATGGTGCGCCGTTCCCTTGTCCTGACCGACGAAACCGCCCGGCACCCCTTTCGGGCTACGTTGCCTCCGCATGTGCGTGGCATCCGGGCGGAGGAGATCGAACCGCGCGCACCCTGGCGTCAGCGGATTTTGTCGGATGTTCGCGGTTTTGCGCAGATCTATTGCGCCAGTTTCGTGGCGGTTCTGACGTTCATTTACTGACCGGGCATTTACTGATCGGGTAACGCGCGCGGTCTGCTTCAGGCCGCAGCCAGCGCCATCTTCTCTGCTTTGTAGAGCTTCAGGCCAAGCCACGCGGAAACCAGGCACATCACCGCGCTCAGCAGCAGTTGCTCGACCAGTGGGATGCCTACTGCGCTCAATCCCAGCGCAATCAGCGATCCTATCACCATGGCGCCCGAATTGACGATGTTGTTGGCCGCCACCGTGCGCGAGGCCTGCGACTGATCGCACTTGGTGGTCAGGAAGGCATAGAGCGGAACGACGAACATCCCCCCCGAAACAGCAATGAGCAGCAGCGTGAACAGGACGAGAGGGGCGAGAGGCTGGGCAATGAATTCGCCCACGCTCATCAGCCCGGTATGCGCCACGCCCATCGACCATTCGTGGCAGACAAACCAGAATGCCGCCACGAAGGCACCCATGAACATCACCGATACCGGTGCGTAGCGGGCGGAAACTTCACCCTTCAACAGAGCGTTGATCGCCACCGATCCGATAGCCACACCGATGGAGAAGATGACCAGAAACAGGCTGGCCACTTCCTTGCTGGCCATCAGGACGTTCTTTGCCAGCGGCGGGAACTGGATGAACAGCACCGCCCCGATCGTCCAGAAGAAGCTGATCGCGATGATCGCGTAGAACACTTCCGGGATGCGCATCGTGTTGCGCACCAGCTTGATCGAGGAACCCACAGTCCAGAACAGGAATACCGGCAGCGCCATCAATGGCCGCAACAGGCCCGTGAACGAATTCCGCAGCCGGGCGAGACTGGTGAGCGACGCGAAATCGTCCGGGTCCTCGACGGCCGTCGGGGGTGCAGGCGGCACTTGGCGGCTGGTCAGATATCCGGTCAGCGCCGTTATCACTACCAGCACCGCCGCCAGGTCGACACGGATGAAACCGGCGATGATCGTACCCGCGAGAATGGCGATATAAGTTCCCGCTTCCACCAGCCCGGTTCCGGCCAGCACCTCTTCCCTTTTTAGATGCTGGGGCAGGATCGCGTATTTGATCGGGCCGAAGAAGGTGGAATGCACCCCCATCGCCAGAATCGCCGCCAGCATCAGGGGAATGGCGACCGATGCTGTCAGAGAGCCTTGCCACGCCAGCAGCAGGCCCGCACCGCCGACCATCATGATGCCGATTTCCGCCGCTTTCACGCAGCGAATGATCTTTGCCTTGTCGCGCATGTCGGCCAGTTGGCCAGCCAGCGCGGACAAAAGGAAGAACGGCAGGATGAACAGGGCAGAGGCAACGGCGCTGAACTGCGCCTCCGCCGCCTCGGAACTGTAGACGCTGTAAACCGCGAACAGCACTGCCGTGGTCTTGAACAGATTGTCGTTGAAAGCATTCAGCAGCTGCGTCGCGAACAGCGGCAGGAAGCGGCGTTGCCGCAGCAGATAAGTCGATGTCAGCATGCTGCCCTGTGCGTTTCTCGCGGGTGACTTAGCGGAGTGACAATTAACGACAAGCGTTTCATCCGCTTTTTCCCGGCCGCGCATCGCGCTAGGAGATGTCAGGATGTTGACATTGCCTAACCTGCTGACGCTGTCACGAATCGTGGCCCTGCCGCTGCTCGCCTTCCTGCTGTGGTGGCCGGGATGGCATTTTGGCTACGGCCTCGCCTTTGGCCTTTACTGCCTCATGGGCATCACGGATTATTTCGACGGTTATCTGGCACGGTCCAGCGGTACTGTGTCGAAACTAGGCGTTTTCCTCGATCCGATTGCCGACAAGATCATGGTGGCGGTCGTGATATTGGTGCTCACCGCGCAGGGTTATCTGCGGGGCCCCTATGTGGGCGACATGCACGTTATTGCCGGGCTGATCATTCTGGTGCGCGAGATTGCCGTTTCCGGCTTGCGCGAATTTCTCGGTGGCCTGCAGGTTTCCATGCCGGTCTCACGACTGGCGAAGTGGAAGACGACGTTTCAGATGGTTGCGCTGGGCGCGCTGATCCTTGGCGCTGCGCTTCCCGCGATGCCTTGGATTCACCTCGTGGGTCTTGGTTCGCTGTGGGTGGCCGCCGTGCTGACGCTGGTCACCGGCTGGGACTACCTCCGCGTCGGTCTGAAACATATGGATTGACCGGGCCTGTCTGGCCCATCTCCGGAACAGCACGGCCCATCGCCGTCCGTGCCGGATGCACAGACATTGTCGTCATCTGCGAAGCGGGAAGTGCGGGCAATTCTCATGGCGCAAACCCCGGGAATCGGCGGACGCGGAGGTTCCTGGGGCCGGAGGAAGCCCTTCGGGTCGCATAGCCGGCGGGCGGTCGCTCGACCGCACGGCCTCCGCGCCCACCACGGAGAAGTTCAGCCCTTCCGCAAATCCTGCGCGAGCATCCGAAATTCTTCCGCGCGTGGTGAATTCTTTCGCCATATCAACGCGATCTCTCGCGAGGCGTTGCGCGCTTTTAGAGGGCGGGCGACCACGTTGGTTTCGTGGAGAATTCCGGCTTCGAGCGCCATTTCCGGCAACATCGTGAGGCCAAGGCCGTTATCGACCATCTGCACCAGAGTGTGCAGCGAAGTGCCGATCATTGCCGCTGATCCGCGAAGCTCCGGGCGGTTGCATGCGCTAAGAGCATGTTCCTTCAAGCAATGCCCGTCTTCCAGCAAAAGCAGTCGGCCTTCGTCGATCATTGCAGGGGGAATGGCCTCGGGCGGATCGCGCGGATCGTCTTTCGGAAAGGCGACGTAGAGCCGATCGTCGCGGATATGCTCCACCTCGACCTCTCCGGTCGCGAAGGGGAGGGCGAGCAACACGCAGTCCGCGCGGCCGTGATGCAGTGATTCTACCGCATCGCCGCTCACTTCCTCGCGCAGGAACAGCTTCAGCTTGGGGCGTTCGCGCCGCAGGCGTGGCAGGATATGCGGGAGGAAGAACGGCGCGATCGTGGGAATCACGCTCATCCTCAATTCGCCAGACAGCGGCTTGCCACTGGCCTGCACAAGATCCGACAGTTCCTCCGCCTCGCGCAGCAGGCGATGGGCCTTGTCCACCACGGCATTGCCCAGCGGGGTAAACCGCACAACACGCCGGCTGCGTTCGACCAGCGTCACCCCCAGCAGCGATTCGAGCTCTCGTAGTCCCGCCGACAGTGTCGATTGCGAGACGAAGCAGGCTTCCGCCGCGCGGCCGAAGTGGCCGTATTCATGCAGTGCCACGAGGTATTGCAGCTGCTTGATGGTTGGGAGGTATGTGGACATCGCCGGGCCTAGATAGGGTCTGACTCGGGAAAACGTGAATCCGGCGGGCACACGGGGCGGCGACCGGGATGGATCACGCCGCCGCCTGCTCCTCGTCGTCGTCAGCGGTTTCACCGATGCGCGTCATCTTCAGGCGGCCATCCTCGACGCCGAAGCCGAGCTTGCCTTCCACCAGTTCCAGCGCATCGCGGCCGAATACTTCGTAACGCCAGCCTTCCAGCACCGGCAGCGAACGTACGCCCGCGGCCAGTGCCTCCAGTTCGTCAGAACGGGTGAGCAGGCGCGCCGCCACGTCGATTTCGCGCGTGCGAATCTTCAGCAACAGCTTGAGCAGGTCCGCCACCAGGGCGCCTTCCTTCCCCAGCGGGGCGCCGCGCTTCGGCTTCTCGGGCATCTCATCGTCAGGCAGCGGTTCGGCATCGCGCAATACGCGCATCAGCCGACGGCCGATGTCATTATCTTTCCATGCCTGGCTAAGGCCACGAACCTTGACCAGTTCCTCCTGCTTTTTAGGCGGATGGCTGGCGAGATCGGCCAGTGTTTCATCCCGCATGATGCGCCCGCGCGGAATGTCCTTCTGCTGCGCTTCCGTCTCGCGCCATCCAGCCAACGCCTTCAGGCGACCAAGCACCTGAGCATTACGGCTGGGCGCGCGAATACGGTGCCATGCGGTATCGATATCGTTGGCGTAGTGACCCGGATCGGCGAGCTTATCCATCTCCGCATTCAGCCATTCCCCCCGACCGGTCTTTATCAGCTTCTTCAGAAGCTTGGGGAATATCCGCGCCAAATAGGTCACGTCGCCAATGGCGTATTCGATCTGCCGTTCCGTCAGCGGGCGGCGGCTCCAGTCGGTGAAGCGGGCGCCTTTATCGATCGTCTTGTTCAGCCAGCTTTCGACCAGATTGGCGTAACCGATCTGTTCCGACTGGCTGACCGCCATCATTGCGATCTGCGTGTCGAAGATCGGGTGCGGGGTCTTGCCGGTCAGGTTGTAGATGATTTCAACATCCTGCCCTCCCGCGTGGAAGACCTTCAGCACGTCTTCGTTTTCGGTCAGCAGTTCCAGCAGCGGCGCAAGGTCGATGCCTTCAGCCAGCGGGTCGATCGCGGCCGCCTCTTCCTCGTTGCCGACCTGCACCAGGCACAGCAAAGGGTAATAGGTGTTCTCGCGCATAAATTCGGTGTCGACGGTGATGAAGTCTGACTTCGCCAGCCTGTCGCAGAAATCGGCGAGTTCCTCTGTTGTCGTTATCAGCGGGTGTATCTTCATCTTCGGTTTTCTATAAGGCGGCGGCAATGACCTGGGGGCGGCTTGACAAGCGGGCGGTCATCCCCTGTTAGCGCCGGCTCCCTAGCGCCATAGTCCGCGAAACGGAAAGAGTCTCGATGCACGCCTACCGTTCCCACAACTGTGCTGCCCTGCGGCCCGAAAATGTCGGACAAACGGTCCGCCTGTCCGGCTGGGTTCACCGCAAACGTGACCATGGCGGCGTGCTGTTCGTCGATCTGCGCGATCATTACGGGATTACGCAGATCGTGTGCGATTCCGATTCCCCCGCGCTGGAAGTTCTCGAGCACCTGCGCGTGGAAAGCGTGGTCACGATCGATGGCGAGGTCAAGGCTCGCGCCGGAGAGACCGTGAATGCCAACCTGCCGACCGGCGGGATCGAGGTCTATGCCCGCGCCGCCGAAGTGCAGAGCAGGGCGGAAGAACTGCCGCTGCCCGTGGCCGGTGAACAGGAATATCCGGAGGAAATCCGCCTCAAATATCGCTTCATCGATTTGCGGCGCGAAACGATGCACCGGAACATCATGCTGCGTTCGCAGGTGATTTCCAGCCTTCGCCGCCGGATGCAGGATCAGGGGTTCACCGAATTCCAGACGCCGATTCTGGGTGCGTCCAGCCCGGAAGGCGCGCGCGACTATCTGGTGCCGAGCCGCCTTCATCCAGGCCGTTTCTACGCGCTTCCGCAGGCGCCGCAGATGTTCAAGCAGCTGCTGATGGTCGCGGGTTTCGATCGCTATTTCCAGATCGCGCCGTGTTTCCGCGACGAAGATCTGCGGGCAGACCGCAGCCCGGAATTCTACCAGCTCGATTTCGAGATGAGCTTCGTGACGCAGGACGATGTGTTCGAAGCGATCGAACCCGTGCTGGCAGGCGTGTTCGAGGAATTTTCCGGCGGCAAGAGTGTGACTCCGGCCGGAACGTTCCCGCGCATCCCCTATCGCGAGGCGATGCTTAAATACGGTTCGGACAAGCCGGACCTTCGCAATCCGCTGATCATCACGGATACTTCGCATCACTTCACGCAGTCCGGTTTCGGCCTGTTCGAGAAGATCGTCGGTTCAGGCGGCGTGGTCCGCGCAATCCCGGCGCCCGCAACGCACGAGAAGAGCCGCAAGTTCTTCGACGACATGAACGAATGGGCGCGACGCGAAGGTTTTGCCGGGCTGGGCTACGTCACCCGCAAGCAGGGTGAATTCGGCGGTCCGATCGCCAAGAATCACGGCCCGGAGAACATGGCGAAGCTCTATGAAGAGCTGGGCCTTGGCGAGAACGACGGACTGTTTTTCGCTGCGGGCAAAGAAAAGGAAGCGGTCAAGCTGGCCGGCGCCGCGCGCACCCGCGTGGGCGAGGAACTGGGCCTGATCGAGCCTGATTGCTTCAAGTTCTGCTGGATCGTCGATTTTCCGATGTTCGAATACGACGAAGACGCGAAGAAGGTCGATTTCAGCCACAATCCGTTTTCCATGCCGCAGGGTGGGATGGAAGCGCTGGAGTCGCGGGATCCGCTGGATATCCTCGCGTGGCAGTATGACATCGTCTGCAACGGCTACGAATTGTCGAGCGGCGCAATCCGGAACCATCGCCCTGAAATCATGTACAAGGCGTTCGAGGTCGCCGGGTATTCGCGTGAGGATGTGGACGCAAACTTCTCTGGCATGATCGAGGCGTTCAAGCTGGGCGCTCCGCCGCACGGCGGTTCCGCGCCGGGCATCGACCGTATCGTCATGCTGCTGGCGGATGAGCCCAATATTCGCGAGGTCATTGCTTTCCCGCTTAACCAGCGTGCGCAGGACCTGATGATGGGGGCGCCGAGCGAAGTCAGTGCACGGCAGCAGCGCGATGTGCATATCCGCACAATCGAACCGCCCAAGCCGGCGGCGTCAGATTCGTAATCGGGTAAATCCCTCTCTCCACCTGAGCGGAGAGAGGGATCTGAATGCCTTTTAGTTCGCCTGGGGCGCTGCTGCCGATGCGTTTTCCGGCAGACCGCCAAGCTGAGTGACCAGCTTCGTATAGGCGTCGAGGTAGGCAAGCACGATTACCTGCCCGATTTCGGTATTCTGGTAGCCGCTTGCCCCTGCTCCGGCGAAGCCACTCCACCATCCGCCACCGGCGCTGCCGCCGAAGGACAGGTCAGACTTGCGGGCGTATCCTTCGGTCAGGGCTTCTTCCACGGTGGTACGGGCATTCACGATCACCAGCGTGACGTTGGCTTCCTTTTTCCTGACATTGATACCGCCGGCAACCCGGCCAGCGAAACCACCCAGAAGGCCGCCCGCGATGGCGCCGATTCCGCCTCCGCCGCTGTTACTGTTGCCACTGATGATATCCGGCTGAAGGAAATAGTCAGCGGCTTTGACCTGCCCGCCGCCGATGTTGGAGCCTTCCTGAAGCTCTCCCTGATCGGCCAGCGCCCTTTCCATCGCCCGGTTTTGCAGGCCGCGGCCACGGTTGACCATGGTAAAGCAACCGGATTGCTGGATGAACACCCGCAACACCGCTTCGGGGCTGCCGAGATTGAATTCGCGCCACCACTGATCGTCTGGTTCCACGATTGCGACCGTGCCGAGATTACGGGTGCAACGCGGAATTTCCGCGGTTCCACGTGACTGAGCCTGCCGTCCGGACGATTCGTTCTGAGCCACTGTCGGCGTTGCCGCAGCCAGGCTGCCCACTGCGAATGTGGCGATAATCTTCTTCAAAATCATGGATATCCCTCATCGAACGCATAGCCATTGGCGACCCATCGCAATGATGCTTCGCCGAAGGGGACCACATAGCCTGTGGGAAAATCTTCGCTACGGAATAGCGCGCATGTCACGCAAAGTTGCATTCCCAGGGCACTTGCCAGCTACCGCGCCGTTCATTAGGGCGACAGCAATTCAACCCCGTTTCGAGAGGGCAATTTCATGAGCGACACCGCCGATCGCGTGAAGAAGATCGTCGTCGAGCACCTCGGCGTCGAGGAAGACAAGGTCACGCCGGACGCGAGCTTCATCGACGATCTGGGCGCTGACAGCCTCGACATCGTTGAGCTGGTAATGGCGTTTGAGGAAGAGTTTGGGGTGGAAATCCCTGACGATGCGGCCGAGAAGATCAATACGGTCGGCGACGCCAACAAGTATATCGAAGAGCACAAGGGCTAACGCCCGCTCGCAGTTACCCGTTCGCCCCGCGCGGGCGCTTTGCAAACGGGCTAGGACAGGCTCAGCCCGATACGGGTTGGGCCTGTTTTTTTCCGGAGAGTGTGTATGCGTCGAGTGGTCGTAACCGGTCTGGGCCTCGTCACCCCCTTGGGCAGCGATGTGGAAACCACCTGGGCGAACATTCTTGCCAGCAAGAGCGGAATCGGTCCGATCACCCGCTTCGATGCCAGCGACCAGAAGTGCCGTATCGCGGGCGAGGTAAAGCCGCCCGAACACGAATATGGCTTCGATCCGAACAAGCGAGTCGATCACAAGGTCCAGCGTCAGGTCGATCCGTTCATCGTCTATGGCCTCGATGCAGCCGGTCAGGCGATCGAGGATGCGGGCCTGCTGGAGATGGATGATGCCACGCGGCTTCGTGCGGGTGTTTCCATCGGTTCGGGAATCGGCGGGCTTCCAGGAATCGAAAGCGAAAGCCTGCTGCTGGCTGAAAAGGGGCCGGGGCGGGTCAGCCCGCACTTCGTGCATGGCCGCCTGATCAACCTGATTTCCGGCCAGGTCAGCATCAAGTACGGGCTGAAGGGGCCGAACCACGCGGTCGTTACCGCCTGTTCAACCGGCGCGCATTCGATCGGTGACGCGGCGCGGATGATTCGCGATGACGATGCGGACATCATGTTGGCGGGCGGTGCGGAAGCGACGATCTGCCCCATCGGCATCGCCGGCTTCGCGCAGGCGCGCGCGCTGAATATGACTTACAATGATCGCCCGGAACAGGCGAGCCGCCCCTATGACCGCGACCGTGACGGTTTCGTCATGGGCGAGGGCGCGGGCGTGGTCGTGCTCGAAGAATACGAGCATGCGAAGGCTCGCGGCGCGAAGATCTATGCCGAAGTGGTCGGTTATGGCCTTTCAGGCGATGCCTATCACGTCACCGCGCCCGATCCGGAAATGGACGGCGCCTTCCGCTCCATGAGCGCGGCGCTGAAGAAGGCGGGGATGACCCCGGATGATATCGACTACATCAACGCCCATGGCACCTCGACCATGGCCGACACGATCGAACTGGGCGCGGTGAAGCGTCTGTTCGGACCGGCGATGGAGAACGTTTCGATGAGTTCGACCAAGTCGGCCATTGGCCATCTGCTTGGCGGCGCGGGCGCGGTCGAATCGATTTTCTGCATCCTCGCGATCCGTGATCAGATCGTTCCGCCGACACTCAATCTGGATAATCCCGACGAAGGCACCGAAGGCGCGGATCTGGTTCCTCACAAGGCGAAGAAGCGTCAGGTGCGGGCGGCGCTTAACAACAGCTTCGGTTTCGGCGGCACGAATGCCAGCCTGATCGTCAAGGCGATCGACTGACATGGCGCGGCGCGGCTGCGTTCTCGCGGCCGCGATCGGCCTGCTCGTTCTTCTCGCGGTTCCATTCACCATTGGCTGGAGCTGGTGGGGGGGGAGTGCCGTGGAAGAAGACACGGCATTCGTCGTGCCGTCGGGTTCCTCGCTGACTTCTGTGGCGCGCAAGCTTGAGGAAGAGGGGCTGGTCGGATCGGCTGACGGCTTCCTGATGCGGGCCAAGGTTTTTGGCAGCGCTGATCCCGTGAAGGCCGGCGAGTTCATGCTGCCCGCCGGTTCCAGCGCGGCGACGATTCTGGACACTTTGCAGCATGGGGAGGCGATCCGCCGTTTCGTCACCGTGCCGGAAGGCCTGCCATCAATCATGGTGTGGGAACGGCTGATGGCGGAGCCGCTGCTGACCGGCGATGTCGCGGTGCCGGATGAAGGCACAGTGCTGCCCGAAAGCTATGATTTCGAGCGTGGCGAGACACGCGCGGCCGTGCTTGAGCGGATGCAGAAGGCGATGACCGATACTGTTGCCGCGCTCTGGCCGAAGCGTTCGCCCAATACTGTTGCAAAAACCCCTGCTGAGGCGGTGACGCTGGCTTCCATCGTGGAGAAGGAAACTGGCGTGGCGAGCGAGCGGCGCATGGTGGCCGGGCTTTATTCCAACCGTGTGCGACAGGGGATGATGTTGCAGGCTGATCCGACGATCATCTACCCGATCACGAAGGGAAAGCCGCTGGGCCGCCGGATTCGCCAGTCGGAAATCCGCGCGGTGAACGGATACAACACTTATACCATGGTTGGCCTGCCTAGCGGCCCGATAACGAACCCTGGCCGCGCTTCCATCGATGCGGTGCTGAACCCGGAAAAGACCGACGCCCTTTTTATGGTCGCCGACGGCAAGGGAGGGCACGTTTTCGCCGCCACGCTGGCCGAACATAATGCCAATGTTGCCCGTTGGTTCGCCATTCGGCGAGAACGAGGTGAAATGTAGTTCTGATGGCGGTTGACCGCGCGTCAGCCCGGCCCTAAATGCGCCGCCTGCCGGCGCGTTGCCAACCGCCGGATGCCCTTGGGGCGGAGTAGCTCAGCCGGTTAGAGCAGCGGAATCATAATCCGCGTGTCGGGGGTTCGAGTCCCTCCTCCGCTACCATCCATTCTATTCAGTCTTGCGAGGGTTCCCGCGGCTCTTTGCCCGCATGAGGAACATTGTGTTGCTACGCGGCGCGTGCGGCCATAAAGCCGCGTGATCGGCGGAAACAACGCGAAACGGCCACCTTGATCCTCTCCCCGTTCGAATGGACTATCGCCAAGCGCTACATGCTTCCCGGGCGCGGCGAGGCGGTGATCGCGCTTGTCGCCTCGATCAGCATCGGCGTCGTCATGCTCTCAGTCGCCATGCTGGTGATCGTGATGAGTGTGATGAACGGCTTTCGGGCCGAGTTGCTGGATAAGATCGTCGGCCTCAACGGCCATGCCATCATCCAGGGTTACGGCAACCGTCTGGATAACTGGGAAGCGATTCTGGAAGATACCCGAAAGACGCCCGGAGTCGTCAATGCTTCCCCGTTGATTGATCAGCCGCTGCTGGGCACTTTCAACGGCCGCGTGGAGGCCGTGGTGATACGCGGTAACACTCCCGAGGATATCCAGAAGCTGGCGCCGAACGTGCTGGCGGGCAACCTTTCGGCCCTGCAACCGGATGAGATGAACGTCGCCATCGGTTCCCGCCTTGCCGCCAATCTCGGCGCGCGGCTGGGCGATACGATCACCATCGTCAATCCGCAGGGCCGCTCTACGCCGTTCGGCACCATGCCGCGTCAGGTGGGCTACACTGTCGCCGCCATCTTCGAGGTCGGCGTCTATGACTATGACGAAGCCTTCGTGGTCATGCCGATCCCGGTTGCGCAAACGCTTCTGCTGGCAGGCGATTCGATCTGGATGATCGAAGTTACGACCAATGATGCTGACAAGGTGGGGCAGATCCTCGCCCCACTGGCGGACAAGTTGCAGGGGCAAGCCACGGTAACGGATTGGAAGACGATCAATTCCACCCTGTTCGAAGCCTTGCAGGTGGAACGAGTGGCGATGTTCTTTGCCCTGTCGATCATCGTATTGGTGGCGGCGTTCAATATCCTGTCGTCGCTGGTCATGCTGGTGCGGTCTAAAACGCGCGACATCGCGATCCTGCGAACGATGGGGGCTACGCGGAAAAGCCTGCTGAAGATATTCGTCACCACCGGTTCGGTAATCGGCGCGATCGGGACGTTGGCCGGGCTGGCGTTGGGCTTCCTCGTGCTGTTGTTCCGCCAGCCGATCGTGCGCGGCATAGAATTGATTACGGGGCAAAATCTGTGGGACCCGCAGATTCGCTTCCTTACCGAATTACCGGCAAAGACCGATCCGTTCGAAGTGCTGCTGATCTGCGCGATGGCGATGGGCCTCAGCTTCCTTGCCACGCTCTATCCAGCTTATCGCGCCGCAGGAACCGATCCGGTGCAGGTGCTGCGTTATGAGTGATCCCATCGTCCGCCTGACCGGGCTGACCCGTTCGTTCGAACAGGGCGGCGAACGTATCGACGTGCTGCGCGGGGTGGACCTGACGATCCAGCCCGGTGAGATCGTTGCTCTGCTCGGGCCTTCCGGCACCGGCAAATCGACGCTGCTTCAGGCGGTCGGGCTACTTGAAGGTGGCTTTGGTGGCCGGATCGAGATTGCGGGCATTGATGCCACCGATCTGCCCTCTGGCGACCGAACGGCCTTGCGGCGCAATCATCTGGGCTTCGTGTACCAGTTCCACCACTTGTTGCCCGATTTCGCGGCGGACGAGAATGTCATGCTGCCGCAACTGGTTGCGGGGACGCCGCGCGCCGAGGCGTTGCAGCGGGGGCGTGAATTGCTTGGCTCACTGGGGTTGGAGCACAGGCTGACCCATCGGCCCAGCCAGCTTTCCGGCGGGGAGCAGCAGCGCGTGGCGGTGGCCCGGGCACTGGCCAACAAGCCCAAGCTGGTGCTGGCAGACGAGCCTACGGGCAATCTGGACGAGGTCACTTCGGAAAAGGTGCTCGGCCAGTTTCTGGAGCTGGTTCGCGGTCATGGCAGTGCGGCGCTGGTGGCGACGCATAATGAACGGCTGGCCGCCCGGATGGACCGCGTTGTGCGGCTTCACGACGGGGTGCTGCAATAGCGCCCCGTCGTTTGCCGTTGAACGTCAATTGGCGAGACGCGCCAATTCGCCTGCGTTGATCGAGGACACAGCCGCTTTCAGTTCATCGATGCTGGCGGCCTGACCTTCAGCTTGAACCATGAAGCGGTCACCCACGACGATCCCGTAGCTACCCCTTGAATCGGGTCTGTTCCATTCTTCCGTGACCATCGAATCGCCGTCACGATAGACACGTTCGTAACCATCGGCGTCTTCTTCGCTATGTTCGACGCCCATGGCGCTGGCGATGGCGGCAAAGCCTCCCATTGCCGCCATGTCGGTAACGCTGAGGTCGAAACGGCGATCGCCGGATTCATAGGTCGCTTCGGCCCGGCTGCCCACGCCCGTGCCCGTACTGGAGGTGGCAACCCGTGAGTAGGAGCCGACTGATGTCGGCAGCAGGGGGCTAAGTTGAGCGGGTGTTAGCGCCTTGATCTCGCCATCAGCCATCTGTTCCATGCGCTTGGTTGCTTCTTCGAGCCGCTGCGTATCGATGGAGCCTACGCCGGGTATGTTCAGCGAACCCGTGATCTCGCCATCCCGATCGATGGCGCCAATGCCGCCACCGCGCAGTCCGCCACCGAACAGCCCGGCAACCGATGTGGTGACCGCCGATACGACGAACATGAGCAGAATTGCCGCCAGCACTGTCACCGCGGTGTAGGCGAGCGCCTTGTCCTGCGGCACTTTCATGACCGGCGCCGCACCGGTGTAGAACAGGTAGAGGCTGTAGAGCGATGCCAGGATCGCCAGCACACCAAGGGACGGCACGAGCCCGAAAACGCCACCAACCCACGAAGCGGTTGCCGCATAGGCGACCCATTTGAATGCCTGTGTGCGATTGGCTTGTCCGCCGAACTTGGGGGCAAGGAAATCAGCGATTAGCGCCACTACTATCAGCGCCACCAGCGACGCGACGAACTGCACCACAGCGCCGGAAAGGCCCGCCATCAGGCCGGGCCGGTAAGTAAACCCGAACGCGCCGTAACCGAAAATCTGCCCGCCGATAAAAGCCGCGATCGGTCCGATGGCGATCAGAGGCAGGGCGTAACGTGCAATGATGTCGCCGGGTGAAGATGGTTCCGCTGCGACCACCGGCCACGTTTCCGCGGGCTTCAGCAGGATACCTTTGACCCTGTCGACCAGTCCGTTGGCCGTGTTTCCTGAATCTGTTTCCATCATCGGCTCCATCCCCTGTTACGATGCTTCAAATGCAGGAGCCTAGCAGAGCAGAATGAAAGATTTTTTCCAATGACCTCTTTGCAGGCTGTTTTCTCCCCAAAGTGGGGTGGGGCCGCTCTTGATTGAAAGGCGGCGCAGGCTAGTTTTCCTCTTATGGCTTTCGCTCCCTTCGTTCCGCTGCGCGTATTGTCGAGCTATTCGATGCTCGAAGGGGCCATCGATCCCAAGGCGATTGCCAAACTGGCGAAGGAGCGCGGCTTTCCGGCCATCGCCATGTGCGATCGCAACGGGCTCTATGGCGCGCCGGCTTTCGCCGCCGGCTGCCGGGCGGAAGGGGTGCAGCCGATCGTCGGCGTGCTGCTGGGCGTGGCGCGCGGGGATGAGGGGCCGATCGATTATCTGCCGCTTTACGCGCAGGATAGCGAGGGCTGGAACAACCTGTGCGATCTCGTCAGTCGCGCGCACCTCAATCGGCCGCCGGAACTGGAGCCACATGTTGCGCTGGCGGATATTGCTGGCCGTACGGACGGATTGATCGCGTTGACCGGGGCGGGGGAGGGAGCGGCCGCGCGCCTGCTCGCCGATAACAGGCCCGAACGGGCGCGGGCCATGCTGGAACGTCTGGCGGTTTTGTTTCCGGGGCGGCTCTATGTCGAACTGGCCCGGCGAGGTAATCCGGTAGAGGAAGCGGCCGAGGCTGATCTGGTCGATCTGGCCTACGCACTTGATCTGCCGCTGGTCGCGACAAATCCTGCCAGCTTCGGCGAACCGCACATGCACGCAGCGCACGACGCCATGCTGTGCATCGCGCATTCGACCCATATCGACAGCGCAGAGCGCCCTCGGTCGAGTGCCGAAGCGTTCGTCAAATCTGCGCAGTTGATGGAAGAGCTGTTCGCCGACGTGCCGGAAGCGACCGCTAACACTCTGGTCGTTGCGCAACGCTGCGCGTTCGCACCGCCCAAGCGCAAACCGATCCTGCCAAGCCTTGCGGGCGATCTGGAGGGCGAGGCGCGTATGCTGGCGGAAGACGCGCGCGCCGGTCTTTCCGTGCGTCTGGCGCGATATGAGGAACTGTCGGACGAGGACCGCCGCGTTTACGAAGAACGGCTGGAGTTCGAGATCGGCATCATCATCGGGATGGGCTTTCCCGGCTACTTCCTGATCGTTGCCGACTTTATCAAGTGGGCGAAGGCGCAGGGCATTCCCGTGGGGCCGGGGCGTGGATCGGGCGCGGGTTCACTCGTAGCGTGGTCGCTGACGATCACCGATCTCGATCCGATCCGGCTGGGTCTGCTGTTTGAACGCTTCCTCAACCCCGAACGTGTGTCGATGCCGGACTTCGACATCGATTTCTGTGAAACCCGCCGCGGTGAGGTGATCCGCTATGTCCAGGAACGATATGGGCATGACAAAGTCGCCCAGATCATCACCTTCGGCAAGTTGAAGGCGCGGGCGGTGCTGCGCGATACCGGGCGCATCCTGCAGATGAGCTATGGTCAGGTAGACCGGCTGTGCAAGATGGTGCCGAACCATCCCACCGATCCGTGGACGCTGCCGCGCGCGCTGAACGGCGCCGCCGATTTCCGGCGAGAGTACGATAACGATAACGAGGTGAAGCGGCTGGTCGATCTGGCTATGCAACTGGAAGGCTTCCCTCGCAATTCTTCCACCCACGCGGCGGGCGTAGTGATCGGTGACCGGCCGCTGAGCGAACTGGTGCCGCTCTATCGCGATCCGCGGTCCGACATGCCGGTCACGCAATTCGACATGAAGTTCGTCGAAGACGCGGGGCTGGTGAAGTTCGACTTTCTAGGCCTCAAGACCCTGTCGGTGCTGCGCAAGGCGGTTGACCTGCTGGCTGGCAGGGGCATCACAGTCGATCTGGATGCACTGCCGTGGGACGATGGACAGGTCTATGACCTGCTAAAGCGCGGCGATACGGTTGGTGTGTTCCAGCTGGAATCTGAAGGGATGCGCCGCACGCTCTCGGCAGTGAAACCCACCAATTTCGGTGACATTATCGCGCTGGTTTCACTCTATCGCCCCGGCCCGATGGATAACATCCCGCTGTTTGGCAAGCGCAAGAACGGCGAAGCGCCGATCGAATATCCGCATCAGAAGCTGGAAGGCATTTTGGCCGAAACATACGGAATCTTCGTCTATCAGGAACAGGTGATGCAGGCGGCGCAAATCCTCGCCGGCTATTCACTCGGCGACGCGGACTTGCTGCGCCGCGCGATGGGTAAGAAGATTCAGGCGGAAATGGATGCCCAGAGGGCGCGCTTCGTGGAAGGATGCGCCGAGGTAAGCGGCATTCAGACAAAGCAGGCGAACGAGCTGTTCGACTTGATCGACAAGTTTGCCGGATATGGCTTCAACAAGAGCCACGCGGCTGCCTATGCCTTGCTCAGCTATCAGACTGCGTGGCTGAAAACGCATTATCGCGAAGAATTTTATGCCGCGTCGATGTGCTTCGACATGCATCAGTCGGAAAAGCTGGCGGTATTCGTGGACGATTTGCGGCGTAGCGGCGTTGCGCTGCTCGGGCCTGATATGAACCATTCCGAAGCGGAATTTTCCGTGGAGCAGACGGAACATGGCCATGCCGTCCGCTATGGGCTCGCGGGTATCAAGGGCGTTGGCGAGAAGGCGATGGAACAGGTCGCTGCCGAGCGCGAGGCCAATGGCGATTTCGAGACGCTGGAGGATCTGTTCCGCCGGATGCCGCCCGGCGCAATGAACCGGAAGCAGCTGGAAGGGCTGGCCTCGGCGGGGGCTTTCGACGGCCTTGAGCCCAACAGGGCACGGGTTCTGGCCAACGCGGACATCCTGCTCGCAGTCAGTGACGCCGCTGTGCGAGAGCGTGAAAGTGGGCAGGCTGGCTTGTTCGGCGGGGAAGATCATACTGTGCCGGCCCTGCGCCTTGCGGGAACAGAGCCTTGGTCTCGTGCCGAACAGATGGCGGCGGAGCGGGAAGTGTTCGGCTTCTACTTCACCGCACATCCGGTGGAGCAGTACCGGGCGATTGCTTCCGCCAATGGCGCGCGCAGCTACGCCAGCATAATGGGATCGGGCATATCCGGGGGGCGGCAGGCTGCAGTGATGGCGGCCCTGATCGAAAACGTCAGTAAAGGGCGCACGCGCAAGGGAAGCGAGTTTATCCGCGCCGACTTTTCTGACAGTTCCGGCCAGTTCAGCGCTGCCTGTTTCGAGGAAGCGCTGGTGGAAAGTTTTCAGCGCTGGGCTGCTGACGGCGCCTGCGTGCTGCTCAATGTCGAGCTGGATTCACCCAGTCCTGAGGAACCACCGCGCATCACTGTTCGCGGTGCGAGACCGCTGGCTGAAGTACAGAGCGCCGCACGGATGGTTTTGAAGGCCGAGGTTTCGAGCGTGGATGCGCTGCGCGAGCTAAAGCTGGCGTTGGCACAGGGCGAAGCAGGGCGAGGTGAGGTGCTTATCCGGCTGATGATAAGAGAAGGCGAATGCCCCGAATTACGACTTGGGCGCGATTTCGAGCTTAAGGGCGAGCTTGCGGAAAGATTGGCGGAAGTAGAAGGGCTGTCGGGCATTTCGCTTACGCCAGAGCGCGGGGCCTCGCGCCTGCGTCTGGTAGCGTGACGGCATAAGGCTGGGGACCCAGATAGATGATTGCACTTCTCAAGGCTGTCGTGCTCGGCGCCGTTCTGGCCTTCGTGGTCGCGCTTTTTATCGGGTCCGGCGGCTCAAGTGGTGGAATGTTGAATGTGCACACGGTGGCCATTCAGGGCCATCAGTTCTTCTGGTCCTGGCCGCTTTTTCTGTTGGGCACGGGGATTTCGTTCGGATTGTTCCTGTTGATGGAATGACAGGAAGCGGTTCGTTCCTTCCGATGACGAAATGAAAGAAAAAGGGCCGGGAGATTTCTCTCCCGGCCCTTTCCGTATCAGGCTGAAGCCTTGCTTCGAGATTACCTGCCCGAACCCGGACCGTAGGTGATCTCGACGCGGCGGTTCTGCAGCTCGCGCACACCGTCGGCGGTGGGCACGCGCGGCTGGCTTTCGCCGAACGCCTGGCTGGTGATCCGCGCCGCGGGGATGCCACGACCGGTCAGGTAGGTCTGCACCGAAGCGTTACGACGCTCGGACAGACGCACGTTGTACTGGGTCGCACCCGAACGGTCGGCGTGACCGGCGAGCATGATCGCTGCCGTGCCGCAGTTCTGATACGCCGTGACAGCGTTGTTCAGGATGCCAGCCGCTTCCGGCGTGATGTCCGCCTTATCCCAATCGAAGAACACGATGTACGGGCCCTTGTTGCACTGCGCGACCGGCGGAGGCGGCGGAGGCGGAGGCGGCGGGGGAGGCGGCGGCGGC
>Ga0182736_1000127_pt1 | contig 147644 bp, 145 predicted proteins | sample eDN5th30CKraftBY_FD_128882 | JGI IMG/M metagenome (GOLD analysis project Ga0182736, IMG submission 128882) | Enriched backyard soil microbial communities from Emeryville, California, USA - eDNA 5th pass 30_C Kraft BY (version 2) (version 2) | ecosystem: Environmental > Terrestrial > Soil >... | reverse complement strand
GCCCGTGGCGTGCAGCAGACGCTGCAGCGCTACAAGGAACTGCGCGACATCATCGCGATTCTGGGCATGGACGAACTGTCGCCGGAAGACAAGCAGGCCGTGGGCCGCGCCCGCAAGATCCAGCGCTTCCTGTCGCAGCCCTTCCACGTGGCCGAAGTGTTCACCGGCTCGCCCGGCAAGTACGTGCCGCTGAAGGAAACCATCCGTGGCTTCAAGATGATCGTCGAAGGCGAGTGCGATGCGCTCCCCGAGCAGGCCTTCTACATGGTTGGCACGATCGACGAAGCGTTCGAGAAAGCCAAAAAACTGTAATCCCCCCTACGCCCTGACGGGCGCCCCCCAGGGGGCGGCACTGGCGGACCGGCAAAGCCGGATCCGCGGTGCCCTGGGTCTAGTGCCGCTGTCTTGGGGTGGGGTGCTGGTGCAGGTGCTGCGCAGCGTGCGGCACAGGAGAATTGAGTATGGCAACTATTCATGTAGACGTCGTCAGCGCGGAAGCGTCGATCTTCGCCGGCGAGGCGAAGTTCGTGGCGTTGCCTGGCGAGGCGGGCGAGCTGGGCATTCTGCCCGGCCACACGCCGCTGATCTCGCGTATCCGCCCGGGTACGGTGAAGATCTCGCGCGCGGACAACGGCGAGGAAGAGCACATCTTCGTGGCCGGCGGTCTGCTCGAGATCCAACCGGGTACCGTGACGGTGCTGGCCGACACGGCCATCCGCAGCCACGACCTGGACGAGGCCAAGGCCGAGCAGGCTCGCAAGGCGGCGGAAGAAGCGCTGCGCAATGCCAAGGACAAGGCCGAAGTGGCCGTGGTCGAGGCCGAGCTGGCGATGCTGGCCGCGCAATTGGCCGCCATCCGCAAGTTGCGGGGCGGAAGGAGCTAAACGCCCCGGCGCGCCTGTGCGCGCGGCAGTCGGTGGATCATCATTCGCCCGCCCCGGTTCCCACTGCAACGCGATGAGCGTGGCGGTGGGACCGGGGCGCGGTGTTTTCTGCGGGCCCAACGCAACGTTGCGCCTGGCGGCGCGGCGGCGCTATGCCAGCAACTGTCTGGTTCGAAGATAAGAGACGACTATTTCGTCGAAGCCGGCAGGGTCCTCGATGCAGCAGGCATGGCCGGTGCCGGGCAGAATGCGATGGACGGCATTCGGAATCAGGCTGGCGGTCTTGCGTCCGTCGTCGAGCGAAATGTCGAATTCGCCATTGACCACCAAGGTGGGAATGGCCAGCGATGGCAGGCGGGACGTCATGTCCAAGGCCGCCCGCGCCTGGAAGATCTGCGCGATGGCTGCCCCGGACAGGGACGGGCCCACTTCGGCAAATCTATCCAGCAGGTAGGCGCCAAGCCTGGATCGGGCAAACCGCGGAGCGACCAGTTCGTGCAGGTGCTCGCGCTGGTAGCGGGCCACGCCCAGGTTGCCGTAGCCGTCGATGCGGCGGTCGAAGTTCATGCCGCCGCTGCCGCCGCCAACCAGTACGATGGCCCGGAACAACTCGGGCCGCTCGAGGCCGAGCAGCAGTGCGATGCCCGATCCGACGCTCGCGCCCATCAACACGGCCTCATCGATCCCCAGGTCTTCGCACACGCCCAGTACGTCTTCGGCCATGTCGAGAATGGAGAACCCGCCCGATGGTTTGTCCGATCGTCCATAACCCCGGATATCGACCGAGACCACCTTGAACCAGGTGGAAAAGTGCGCCACCTGATAGAGCCAGAGCCGATGATCGAAAGGATTGGCGTGGATGAGGACCATGGGCATGCCCTCGCCGGAGACTTCGTAGTAGATACTGACGCCGTTGCGGGTGTTGTATGGCATGCGAGGCCTGCGTGTTGGCGGGGTTCAGTCGAGCTTGGTACCGGTATTCCGGATGACTGTGCTCCAGCGCTCGCGCTCTTGCTTGATGAACTTCGCCATGTCGGCCGGCGTTCCGCCGATCGGGTCCGCATTCATCTGGGACAGCCGCGTCATCGTGTCGGGTTCCTTGAGAATCTCGTTGACCACCGCGGACAGCTTGTTGACGATGTGCTCGGGCGTCTTGGGCGGGGCGGCCATGCCGAACCAGGTCATCGACACGAATCCCGGGATGACTTCGCCGATCGCGGGCACGTCCGGCAGCCCGACTTTACGCGACTCGCTGCCAACTCCGAGCGCGATCAGCTGGCCTTTGCGCACAAAGGGCAGCACCGAGCCGAGATCCACGAAGGCGATGTCGGTTTCGCCCGAGACCACCGCCGCGAGCGCCGGGCCGCTGCCGGAATAGGGGATCTGGAAAATCTTGACCTTAGCCAGCTGCTTGAACATTTCCGCAGCCAGGTGCGGGGTGGAGCCGGTGCCGCCCGAGGAATAGTTGAGCTTGTCCGGCCTTGCCCGGGCGGTTTTCAACAAGTCCTGGAGGTTTTTGACCCCGGATTTGGGATTGGCCACCAGTGTGCTCGGGCTCGTGGCGATGACCGATATCGGAACGAATTCATCCGGCACGAACGTGAGCTTCGAATACAGGGCTTGGCTGGTCACCAGCGGTCCGGGAGCAGTGAAGAGCAGCGTATAGCCATCGGGAGCCGCGCGAAAAACAGCATCGGCCCCGATGTTGCCCGAGCTGCCGGGGCGGTTGTCGACGAAGACGGTCTGGCCCAGGTGCTTGCCCAATTTGTCGGCGATCAATCTGGCGAAGGTGTCGGAACCGGCACCGGGCGCATAGGGCACGATGAAACGGATCGGATGGTTCGGATAGTCGTCGCCCTGTGCGTGGGCGCCCGTACAGAAGAGGAAGGCAGACAGGGCAAGGGCAGAGATTTTCAGGATCTTCATCGCGGCCTCTGGATGGCATGGTGAAACGATGATGAATTCGCGGAATAGGCGTGTCAACAAAAAATAGAAGTTGATTCTGTTTGGCAGAATCCTTACCATTTCCCCATGAACAATGAAATCGTTGCTTCCGTCGACCGCGCCATCCGCATACTGAATGCCTTTGCGGAAGACGGTACGCCCATGACGTTGCACGACCTGTCCTTGCGGACCGGTTTCTACAAGAGCACCATCCTGCGTCTGCTTTCGACGCTGATCGAGCATGGCTGCGTCCTTCGCCTCGACAACGGGACGTACCAGCCCGGGCCGACGCTCGCGCGCTGGGGCCGGCTGTACCTCGGGTCGGTCAAGAGCGAAACCCATATCACCCCCTTGCTCGAGAAACTCGCCGGGGATACTGGGGAAAGCGCGACGTTCTATGCCAGGCAATCGGACGAAACACGCATTTGCGTCGCGCGGGTGGACAGCAATCGATCCATCAGGGACCACGTGCGTGTGGGCGATATCGCGCCGCTCGGAACGGGCGCCGGCGGCAAGGTCCTGCTCAGGTTCGACCCGGCGATCCGGAAGGCCCGCCCGCAGGAAACAATGGTGATCGTCAGCATAGGCGGCCGCGATTCGGAAATCGCGGGGCTTGGGACGCCGGTGTTCGGCGCGGGCGGCTCGCTGCGCGGCGCCATGACCGTTTCCGGCACCGTGACCCGGTTCACCGAGGCGGCGATTGCCAAATACGCCAAAGCCCTGCTTACGAGCGCCATGGAACTGACCGTGTTGTTCGGCGGGGATCCGCAGGCGCATCGGGCGGCCCTCGGTTCCAACCCCATCCGCCTCGAGTTCAGTCCCAAGGGAAAACTCTGCGCTTCCTAGGGCGACTGGCCGGCGCAGGCGCGCCGGTTCTCCACTTCCCGCTTTTCCCGCCATCCCTGGAACCCTCCTGCCGGCGCGCCTGTGCGTAGTTGACAGGCAAAGCCTCCGGCCGCAGAATGAATTCTGAGAGACGGTACTTGATTCTGTCTAGCAGAATTTAAATAAAAGAGGCCTGGTTCTTTATCGAGGAGGCGCCATGATGGCCGATGTTCGATGTGTAGACGTTGCCGCAGGAACCGTGGACCGTCGGATGTTTGTGGACGATGACCTGTTTGCCCAAGAAGTGCGGCAGATCTTCGGCCGCGCCTGGTTGCTGGTGGGCCACGAGAGCCAGATCCCGGATCCGGAAGACTTCATCCAATCGAAGATGGGGACCGACTCCGTCATCGTCACGCGCACGAGACAGGACAAGATCGTCGTCCTGCTCAACAGCTGCCGGCACCGCGGGATGAAGGTCTGCCGGGTGGACGAAGGCAAGGCGCGCGTCTTCACCTGTCCCTACCACGGCTGGACTTACTCGACGGACGAAGAGCGGGTCTCCCGGTCAGGCGAACTGGCGGGCGTTCCGGGTTTCGACGTCCACTACGAGGGCCGCCTCGACAAGGCGGAGTGGGGGCTCAAGGCGGCGCGCGTCCGGGTCTACAAGGGAACGATCTGGGCCACGTGGGACGAGCATGCGCCCAGCCTCGAAGCGTATCTGGGAGGCATGCTGAAGTGGCTCGATTCCGCGCTCGATCACCGCAACGGTGACAGCGGCGGCAGCACGCTGCTGGTCGGGGTGCAGAAATTCCGGGTGCGATGCAACTGGAAGTTCCCTGCGACCAACTTCGTGGGCGATGCCTCTCATGCGGTGACGCACAACTCGGCAAACATGATCAAACTCAATCCGAGCGGAAAGGATGGCCGCAGGGATGAACGCGCCTCCGGCCACGCGGCGTTCGGATGGATCGACCTGGGTCACGGGGGACTGGGCTTCCTGCCCCGCCCCGAAGAAGAATTTCCCCGTCCCGACACCTTCCAACAATTTCCCGCCGCCAGCAACTACCTGCGGGACATGGCGCGGGAACACCTGCGCAAGCGGGCGGGCGGAATCCACTACCAGGGCAAGGGGACAATTTTCCCGAACATGTCGTTCCACGAGGACCAGCCGCGCACGCTGGTGGTTCACCACCCGATCAGCGCCACGGAAACCGAGATGTGGCGCTATTACCTGATCGATGCCGATGCGCCCGACGAGGTCAAGGATATCTTCCGGCATTACTACATGACCTACTCCGGTCCCGGCGGAATGACGGAGCAGGACGACATCGAGAACTGGGAGTCGGCCACCAGGCAGAGCCTGGGAGGCATGGGCCGCGACCTGCCGTTCAACTATGCGCAGGGCCTGGGGGAATCCGAGCCCTGCGACCTTATGCCTGGAGCGGTCTGGTGCGGACGAACCATTACCGAACAGAACCAGCTGATCTGGCTCAAGCGATGGCAGGAGTTCATGGAGGGCCGGTCCTGGGACCAGCTCATGCATCGTGTCGAAGTCGAGAACGATGCTGTTTTTCCCCTCAAGCGGCATGTCGCGGGAGCGAAGTGATGCACGACTCCATGAACGCCATGCTGCGGCTGTACGAGGTTTCCGAGTTTCTCTACAAAGAGGCGGAACTCCTGTCGGACAGGAAGTACGAAGAGTGGCTCGATACCTTGGCGGAGGACATCTCCTACCGCATGTTCGTGCTTCGCAACCTGTCGGGCAAAGCGCAGGCGACCGAGTATCTCGACGGTCCGCTGGACATCAGCTGGTTCGATGAAGGCAAGGAAACGATCACCAAACGCGTCCAGCAGATCCGCACGCATCAACATTGGGCGGAGGAGCCGCCTTCGCGAACGACGCGCTACCTTACCAACCTGCGCATACTCGAGGCAGATTCCGGCTCCGAGCCCGCGCGGGTTCGGACACGATGCAATTTCATGGTGAACCGGAATCGCAACGAAGCCGACGACCATTGCCTGTATGGACATCGTATCGACCTTCTGGCCAGGCACCAGGACTCGTGGCGGATCAAAGAGCGAAAGATCTACATCAATCAATCGACGATGTTGATGGGGAACCTCAGCTTCATCGTGTAGCGGTCCTCGCCGCATCGGCGAGCGCCATGATCGGTCCATGAAGCATCCTCCTCCCAACGAAGAAGGCACCATCCATGAGCAAGCCCGTGGTCCTGAACATCGCGAAGATACCGGCCGTTCTCCAGCAGTCGCTGGAAAGCGAGTTCGAGCTGAGAACCCTGCACTCGCCCGGCGATACTTCGGAGATTTCCGGCCTGGTCTCTTCCGCGATACGCGGGGTGGACCTCGCCACGCTCGACCAACTGCCGGGCCTGAAAGCCATGTCGATTTTCGGCGTCGGCATGGACAAGGTCGATCTTGCCGCCGCGCGCCGCAGGGGAATACGCGTCGGCTACACGCCCGATGTCCTGAACGATTGCGTGGCCGACCTGGCCATCGGATTGATGATCGCGGCAAGCCGCAAGATTCCGCAGGCGGATGGCTACGTAAGATCGAATCGATGGGCGGAAACAGGCAATGTGTTCGACTTGGGGGATAGGGTAAGCGGTAAGCGCATGGGCATTGCCGGCATGGGAAGGATAGGCAGGATCATCGCGAAAAGGCTTGTCGGCTTCGACGTGGAGATCCGATATTTCTCCCGCTCCGAGGTTCGGGAGTGCTCCCATGAACGCGTTTCCACCTTGCAGGAGCTCGCCGCATGGTGTGACTATCTCTTCATTGCCGTGTCGGGCAGCGCGCAAACCCGGCACATGGTCGATGCCGGCGTACTAGAGGCGCTCGGGCCGCAAGGCTATCTGATCAATGTTGCGCGGGGTAGCGTGGTCGACGAACAAGCGCTGATTGCCGCGCTGGAGAACGAAGCCATCCGGGGCGCCGCGCTCGACGTGTATGAAGTCGAGCCGCTGAAGTCGTCCAGGCTGACGGAACTGCGAAACACGGTACTGCTGCCGCACGTTTCCAGCGCGACCAACGAGACCCGGACGGCCATGTCCAACATGGTGGTGGAGAATCTGAAGCGATTCTATGCCGGGGAAAGGATGCTGGCGGAACCGGCGTAGGGGCGATTCAACGCGTCGCCAGTGCCAGCTCGACGAGTTGCTCGGCCGTGGCCCGCGCCGCCGCGGCCGCGCTGGCGTTGCCGTCCATGTGTGCCGACACCGAGGCGCCGTCGTACAGCAGCATCAACTGGCCGGCCAGGGTTTCGGGGTCGGCCGCGCCGGCTTCGCGCGCCAGGCTGGCGAACAGGTCGCGCAGCCAGTTGCGCGCGGTGTCGCAGGCTTCCCGGATGCCCGCGCTGGGCGCGGCCTCGGCGGCCGCGCGGCTGAACGGACAGCCTCGGAAGCGGGGGCCCGAGGCGGTTTCCCGCATGATGTCGAAGACGCCCAGCAGACGTTCGCGCGGCCCGGGGTAGTCGGCCAGGCGGTCGGCAATACGCGCCTTGCGGGCCTCGTGGCGGGCCAGCAGATAGGCCTGGATCAATGCTTCCTTGCTGCCGAAGGTGTCGTACAGCGAGGCCTTGGCCACGCCGGCGCGTTCGATGACCCGGTCTATGCCGACCGTATGGATGCTTCCTTCGTAGAACAGCTCGTCCGCGGCGTCGAGCAGGCGCTGGCGGGCGGAACGGCGTGCTTCGGGGCTTTTTGTCATATTCATGGTCATGCCTTGACATTACCAGACAGGTCTGTACACTTCAAGTAAATCAGACAGACCTGTCTGTTCAATGTTCCCCGGATTCCGCCATGACATGCGTTTCCCCCGCCAAGGCCGTTCCCGCCTCCGCCTGCCCCCAGGCCGCCGGGCGCTTGTCGTCGCGCTTCAGTTTCCATCTGCTGGCATCGATCACCGTAGCGTTCCTGGCGGGGTCGGCGGCGCCGACCCCGCTATACGCGATCTACCAGCAGCAATGGGGCTTCTCGACCACCATGCTGACCGTGGTGTTCGGCAGCTATGCGCTGGCCGTGCTGGTGGCGCTGCTGGTGGCGGGGCGCCTGTCCGATCATATCGGCCGGCGGCCCGTGCTCATGGCCGCGGCGGTCGCGCAGGCCGCGGCCATGGTGGTCTTCGCCACCGCCGGAGGGTTGGCGGACCTCCTGGCGGGCCGCATCATCCAGGGCCTGTCGGCCGGAGCCGCGATTGCGGCCGTGGGCGCCGGGATGCTGGATATCGACAAGACGCGCGGCGCGCTGGCCAATGCACTGGCGCCCATGCTGGGCACCGGCACGGGTGGAATCGTCGCCGGGCTGATGGTGCAGTACCTGCCCGCGCCCACGCACCTGATCTACGTGATCCTGGGAGTGATCTTCGTGCTGCAAGGCGTGGGGGTCTTCTTCATTGCCGAGACCGCGCGGCGGCGGCCGGGCGCCTGGGCCTCGCTCAAGCCCGGCTTCGCGCTGCCGCCGGAAGTGCGGATGCCGCTGCTGTTGGCGGCGCCGGCCGTGGTGGCCGTGTGGGGCCTGGGCGGTTTCTATGCATCGCTTGGCCCGACGCTGCTGCGCAGCCTGGTGGGATCGGGCTCGAGCCTGCTGGGCGGGCTGGCCTTGTTCATCATGGCAGGCGGCGGTGTCGTGGCGGTGGTCCTGTTGCGCGATCGTTCGGCGCGGTTCCTGTCGCGCATGGGCGCGCTCTCCCTGATGTTCGGCATGGCTGTCGTGCTGGCCTCGCTGTCGCTGCATTCGGTGGTGCTGTTCATGGTGGGTACCGCGGTCGCGGGCATGGGATTCGGCACGGGTTTCCAGGGCGCGCTGCGCAACGTGATCGCGCCCCTGCCTCCCGCTGGCCGGGCGGGCGTGTTGTCGGTGCTGTTCGTGGTGTCTTATCTCGCCATGGGCGTGCCCGCCATCCTGGCCGGCTATGACGTGGCGCTGCGCGGCGACATCGTCTCGACTTCGCGCGAATTCGGCGCCGGCGTATTGTTGTTGGCCGCTCTGGCCTGGCTGGGCGTGGCCAAGGCCACGCCCACGCCCCCGGCCGGCACGCCGGCGGTATCGCCGCGCATCGAACCCTGACGCCGCGGAACGCCTTACCGGTTCGAGGCGCCGGTCGCGCGGATCACGCCGCTCCATAGCCGCGTGTCCTGCTCGATGGTGCGGCGCATGTCTTCCGGGCCGCTTGCGAGCGGCTCCGCGCCCTGGTCCTCGAAGCGCTTGCGCAGCTCGGGCACGCGCATGATCCTGTCCAGCAAATCCTGCCATGTCTGCACGATGGCGTCGGGCGTGCCCGCGGGCGCAGCCAGCCCCATCCATACGGCCGTGACCATGTCGGGGAAGCCGGCTTCGCGCAGCGTCGGCACGTCCGGCAGCGCCGGGCTGCGCCGCTCGCTGGTGACCGCCAGCGCCCGCAGGGAGGTGTTCTGCGCCAGTTGGGGCAGGGCATTGGCCGAGTCGAAGAAGACCATGTCCACGCGGCCCGCCCGGAGGTCCGCCAGGATGGGAGGCGCGCCCTTGTAGGGAACGTGCACCAGTTCGACGCCCGCCTTGATCGAGAACAATTCGCCCAGCAACTGCGTCGTCGTTCCGTATCCCTGCGAGGCATAGGTCAGTTTGCCCGGATGCGCCTTGGCATGGCGGATCAGGTCCTGCAGGTTGTCCGCCTCGACCCGGGGGCCCACCACCAGGACGCTGGGCATGGACGCCACGATGCTGACCGGACGGAACGCCGTGCGCGCATCGTAGGGCATGTTGGGGAAGACGTAGGGATTGATGGCCAGCGGGCCCGGCGGCGTGAACAGCAGCGTGTAGCCGTCGGCCGCCGCGCGCGCGACTTCGTCGGCGCCGATGTTGCCGCCCGCGCCCGCCCGGTTCTCGACCACGACCTGCTGCCCCAGCATGGGCGATGCCCTGGCCGCGATCAGGCGCATCAGCGTGTCGGCCGTGCCGCCAGGCAGGAAGGGCACGACGACCTTGATCGGCTTGGTCGGATACGCATGCTGCTGCGCACGCGCGGCCGGCGCCGCCAGCAGCAGGGACAGTGTGGCGAGGCACAGCAGGTGATGGGGCTTCAGGCGCATGGCGGGTCTCCTGTGATGGTTCTTTTGTCCGGCACTACGCCGGGTCGAATACCGCGAAGCAACGATTGGCGTTGAATACGTGGGTTTCGATGTAGTCGATGACGCGGGGGCGGCGGCCCAGCTCGGTCATGGCGCCGGCCAGCACGATCCAGTTCAGCAGTTCGTGCTGGCCGGCGGCTTCCAGGCTGGCGGTGGTCAACGCGCCCCATTCGCGAAAGCCGCCGTGGGTGAGTTCGTCCAGGCGGGCCCGGTCGCTGTCGTGATCGGGATACAGCCAGCCATGTCGCGGTGTGAGGAAGGCGTGCGACCAACTGGATGAGGCCACGATCGCCACGCGCCAGGGCGAAGCGGCCAGGGCGCGCGCGATGGCCTGGCCCAGTTCGAAGCATTGGCGGGGGGAAGGCGAGGCGGGGTCCGGTTCGGCGCCGGCTTCGCTGGGCGGGGCCAGTCCCCCGTGCATGCGGATCAGGTCGCCGCCGTAGCAGTTGACGTGGAAGGGCACGACCGGATGGGGGAATCCCCGGCGATCGGCGTCCAGGTAGAGCAGGGTGTTGATGAAGGCGTGGGGCAGGCCCCGGTCGTACCTGAGCCGGTACGCATACGGCAGCGCCAGGCCCGCTTCGTTCAGGCGGTTGAGCAGATAGCGGCCGCCTTCGGGGTGTCCCGTGTGCCGGAAGGAGGCGGTCCGCGGTTCGTCCCAATGATTGCGCCTGGGAAAGGGCGATGACTCCGGCACGTCGTAGGGCCGCGATACCATGGTGTCCGCCAGGTAGACGCAGAATGGCGGCACGATGTCCTCGGTAAAGTTTTCGTACTGGTCGTCGCCGAACATCAGGATGAAATCGGGCTGGAACGCGTCCAGCAGGCGGCGCTGTTCGTCGAACGCTCGAAAGGAGCGCGCGCGATGGCGGCCGGCCGCCGCGGCGCCGTCGTCGCTGCCCCATTCTTCGCGCATGGCCTCGGGCCAGTTGCGCGTGTCCCTCAGGCTCGGATCGAGGCGTTTCCCGTTCAGCGTCCGTTTCAGGATGACCGACATATCGTCGTCGCGCATCCAGAAGCCGGGATAGTGCGTAGCGCCCAGGCCCAGAATTTCCGCCATGGAGTGTCCTCATGCAAAAGTGTCGACCGATGGAGGCGCCCGTCGGGGCGCACCGTCTCATGTCGCCTAGCTTAGGATTGACGCCCTGTTGGAACCAGTGAAAAATCGGGCTCGATTTATGTAAAAAAATATATGAATAACGAAAGGTCGGTACAGTGGGTCCGGCGGTTGAAATTCCGCCACCTCGAAATGCTGGTGATGCTCGGCCGCACCGGCAGCTTCGGCCGCGCAGCGGATCTGTGCGGCCTGTCCCAACCCGCGTTGTCGAAGTGGGTGAAGGATCTGGAGTCGGCGCTGGGCGTGACGCTGTTCGAGCGTTCGACGCGCCGGATGGCATTGACGGACAGCGGCCGGCTGGTGATGCATCACGCAGAACGCGTGCTGACCGACATGGCGCGGCTGCATGGCCAGCTCGAGGCCCAGCGCAGCGGCGGAGCGGGGCGGCTGCACATCGGCGTGCTGGCCGCGTTGGGTCCGGTCCTGCTGCCGGGTACGCTGGCGCGGGTCCAGCAGGCAGGCCTGGACCTGGAAGTGCAGAGCCTGGAAGGCACCATGGACCACCTGTTGCCGCTGCTGGGCGAGCGCAAGCTCGATCTCGTCATCGGCCGTCTTGGAACGACCGGCTACGCCGGGTCCTTGAACCGGCGGCTGCTGTACGAGGACACCTTATGCGTGGCCGCCCCGTCGCCGCATCCGCTGGCGCGGCGACGAAGGCCCGTGAGCTGGCGCGACGCCTGCGCCTACCCGTGGATCATTCCGCCGGCCGAATCGCCGATACGCGGCATGCTGGAGAACACCCTGGCGCAGGAACATCTCCCGCTGCCGCGCGTCGTGCTCGAATCGGCCTCCGTACTGACCAACTACCATGTCGCCCGCCGCCTGGACTGCCTGTTCGCGACGTCGGAAAAAGTCATCGCGCTGTTCGCCGGGCAGGGATTGCTGCGGCGGCTGCCGCTGTCGTTCGCGGGTGTTCCCACGACGATAGGCATGCTGTGGTCGGATACCGCGTCGCCCCTGCTCGAACGTTTCATGGCCCTGCTCGAACAGGAAGCGAAGGCGAGTTTGTAGCGCGCCGGCGGGGCGTCGCCGGCCGTTCGCGCCGGGGTCAGGCCGGACGGCCCCGCATCGAAGCTTCGATCTCCCTGGCGTGTTCATGCAGGCGCCGCGCCAGCGAGGTCACGCGTTCCTCGCGCATGCGGTCGTCGATGGCGGCGACGCTGATTGCGGCGATGGGTTGGCCCAGCGTATCGCGTATGGGCACGCCGGCCGCGGTGACGCCCAGGGTGACGCGGTTGCGGATCAGCGAATGGCCCTGGCGCCGGCAGGCTTCGATGGCGGCGCGCAAGTCGGCCTCGGTCAAACGGCCTTCTTCGCAGATGCGCCGGCCGTCGGTCGCGATGATGTCCTCGCGCTCGGCCTCGGGCAGGTAGGCCAGGATGGCCAGCCCGCCCGCGCCCAGCCCCAGCGGCCGGCGGCTGCCTATGGACAGGGTGTTGACACGGATCGGCGACGGCCCTTCGTGCCGCGCCTCGCAGACCGATTCGCTGCCGCTGCGCACCGACAGATAGACCGTGTCGCCGACTTCCTCGGCCAGCCTGTCCAGGCTGGCCCGGCAATGTTCGCGCAGGTCGTAGGCGGCCATGGCCGCGAGTCCCAGCTCGAAGGCCAGCGGCCCCAGCGCATACCACTTGTCCGCTTCTTTCTGGATGACCAGGTGCTCGTGCATGAGGCGGCGCAGCAGCCGGTGCACCGTGGAGTGCGGCAGGGCGGTGGCCTCCGCCAGTTGCGTGAGGGCGCGGCCTCGCTTGCCGGCGGTGGCCAGCAGCTTCAATAACTGCACCGCGCGTTCGATGCTGCCCGGCTCCGCCGTGGTGCTGCCGCTAGCCATAAGTCGTGTCCATTCCGTGGAAATGCGGGTGCCTGCTGATCGGGCCAATCATATATTGCCCTTCACGGTGCCGCCGGGATTTTCCGGCCAGCGGAAAGCACTGCAAGAATACCGAGGAGACCCCATCATGTACGAGCGCATCATCGGCGCAGTCCTGGCAACCGCGCTGGCCGGCGCGGCGGGCGCGGCCTACCCCGAGCGGCCCATACAACTGATCCACGGCTTCGGCGCCGGCGGCAATGCCGACACCGTGTCGCGGCTGGTGGCCCGCCACCTGCAAGCCGCGCTGGGCCAGCCGGTCGTCGTGGAAATCAAGAGCGGCGCGGGCGGCGTGGTCGCGTCCAGCTACGTGGCCAAGGCCGAGCCCGATGGCTACACGCTGGTGATGCTGACCGGCGGGCATACCGTCTCGGCCGCGGTGAACAAGTCGCTGCCCTACGATCCGGTCGCGGATTTCCAGCCGATTTCCACCGTGACCGCGTTTCCGTTCGTGGTCAGCGTCAAGGCCGACAATCCGGCGCGCACGCTGGCCGACCTGCTGGCCGCGGCACGGGCCAGGCCGGGCACCGTGTCCTTTTCTTCGGTGGGGGTGGGTTCGACCCAGCACCTGACCGGCGAGCTGTTGGCCGCCACGGCGGGCGTGCAGATGCTGCACGTGCCCTACCGGGGTGGCGCGGCGCCCGTGCAGGCCGTGCTGGCCGGCGATGTGAACGTGCTGGTGGATACCGCCACGGTGGCCGCGCCGCAGCTCAAGGCGGGCACCCTGCGCGCGCTGGCCATCACCAGCGCCAAGCCGTGGCCGTTGCTTCCGGGCGTTCCCGTGGCGGCCGATACCGTCTCCGGGTTCCAGGTGTATTCATGGCTGGGCATCGCGGCGCCGGCCAAGACCCCCGGCCCCATCGTCGACCGCCTGCACGCCGTGTTGGCCGCCATGCTCCAGGATCCCGCGTTCCGCAAGGCCGTCAACGACATAGGCAGCGAGCCCAGCGGCAGCAGTCCGGCGCAGATGCGGACCATGATCGAGTCGGAAATCGCGCGCTGGAAGAAGGTTGTCGAGCAGGCCAACATCGTCGCGAATTGAGCAAGGAGCAGGCAAGGATGGACAGGGCAGTCGCGGCGGAGCCGCAGTACCAGAGCGGATTCGGCAATGAGTTCGCGACCGAGGCCAGTCCGGGCGTGCTGCCCGTGGGCCGCAATTCGCCGCAGCGGGTGGCGCATGGCCTGTACGCGGAACTGATCTCGGGCACGGCGTTCACGGCGCCCCGCGCGGTGAACCTGCGTACCTGGACCTACCGTTTGCGGCCCTCCGCGGCTCATGGGAAGGCCCACGCGGTGGCGCATCCGACCTGGTTGACCGCTCCGTTCACCGGGGTGGCGGCGCCGGCCAACCGGTTGCGCTGGAATGCCTGGCCGGCGCCCGCTCAGGGTACGGATTTCGTCGATGGCATCGTGACCGTCGCGGGCAACGGCAGCGCCGAGACGCAGAGCGGCACCGCCGTCCATGTCTATCGCGCCAATGCGTCCATGCGCGGCCGCTATCTGATGAACGCCGATGCCGAAATGCTGGTGGTGCCGCAGTCGGGCGGACTCGACGTCCACACCGAGATGGGCCGCCTGCGAGTCGTGCCGGGCGAGATCCTGCTGTTGCCGCGCGGCGTGCATTTCCGCGTCGATCTGTCCGACGGCGCGGCGCGGGGCTACCTGTGCGAGAACTACGGCGCGCCCTTCAGGCTGCCGGAACTGGGGCCGCTGGGCTCCAACGGACTCGCCAATCCCCGGGATTTCCTGGCGCCGGTCGCGGCCTGCGACCACGCCGCGGGACCGGTGCGCATCCTGCGCAAGTTCCTGGGCGGGTTCTGGGAGCTGGAGCGTTCGTCGTCGCCGCTGGACGTGGTGGCCTGGCACGGCAACCTGACGCCCTGCAAGTACGATCTGGCCCATTTCATGGCCGTGGGCAGCATCACCTTCGACCATCCCGACCCGTCCATCAACACCGTGCTGACCTCGCCGTCGGAAATCGGCGGCACCGCCAATTGCGACTTCGTGATCTTCCCGCCCCGATGGCTGGTGATGGAGGATACGTTCCGCCCGCCCTGGTTCCACCGCAACGTGATGAGCGAGCTGATGGGACTGGTGCGCGGCGTCTATGACGCCAAGGCCGAGGGTTTCGTGCCGGGCGGAATCAGCCTGCACAACTGCATGCTGCCGCACGGTCCCGACGCCACCACCTTCGAGCGGGCCAGCAACGAGGCACTGGCGCCGCGCAGGCTGGAAGACACGATGGCCTTCATGTTCGAGAGCCGCCACGTGTACCGCCCGACGGCGCAGGCGCTGGCGGCGCCCAACCTGCAACCGGACTACGACGAGGTCTGGGACGGGTTCCGCCCGGGCAATTCTGCCTAGGACAGGACCCGCACATCATCGGGCGCCGGCAAGGGGCCGCGCGCCGCACTCTTGGAGAAGCTGGAATGAAATTGGCATCGCAACGCGCGGGGCGCGACGGCGCATTGCTCGTGGTCAGCCGTGATCTCGCCACGGCGGCGAGCGCGGCGGCCATCGCGCCCACGCTGCAGTCGGCGCTGGACGACTGGGAGCACACCAGCCCCAGGCTGCAGGCACTGTACGAGGACCTGAACGCCGGCCGGGCCGCCGGCGCCTTCGCGCTGGACCTGGCCACGCTGGCCGCGCCGCTGCCCCGCGCCTACCAGTACCTGGACGGCGCGGCGTATCCCAGCCACATCCAGCGCAACCGCCAGGCGCGCGGCGAATCGGTGCCCGACGATTTTTTCCAGAAGCCGCTGATGTACCAGGGCATCTCGCACGGCTTCATGGGCTGGAACGAGGATGTGCGCCTGCCGTCGGAAGACGACGGCATCGACTTCGAGGCGGAGATCGCCGCCATCACCGGCGACGTGCCGCTGGGCGTGGACGCGAAAGGCGCATGCGAACACATCCGTTTGTTCGTGCTGCTCAACGACGTGTCGCTGCGCGCCATCATTCCGGGCGAGCTCAAGCGCACGTTCGGCTTCCTGGTCGGCAAGCCGGCTTCCAGTCTCGGGCCTATCGCGGTGACTCCGGACGAACTGGGCGAGCTATGGGGCGATGGACTGGTGTCGGGCACCATGAAATGCTGGGTGCGCGGCGAGCCGCTGGGCAGTATCGAAACTGGCACCGACGTCGCGTTCCATTACGGAGATCTGATCGCCCACGTTGCACAGACGCGCGCGTTCGAGGCGGGGACGTTGGTGGGACTGGGTACGGTCTCGAACGAGGACGAATCCGTGGGCGTGGGCTGCCTGGGCGAAGCCCGGGCCCTGGAGACCATCCGGCAGGGGGCGGCCCGGACCCCGTTCCTGCAATTCGGCGATACGGTGCGCATCGAGCATTTCGACCGCTCGGGCAACAGTGTCTTCGGCGCGATCGAGCAGCGTGTCGCGCCGCTGGCCTAGTCCCGCCGCGGACGGGCGCGGATCAGCGCCCGTCTTTCTTTTTCGCGCGGGTGCCCAGGGCGGGCTGCTGCGCGGCGGCCTTGCCGGTGCTGGCTTGGGCGCCGCTCGAAGCCGGGGTATCCAGCGAGGCATGCAGGCCGCTGCCCCCCAGGCCGGTGGACGAGGGCGCTCGCGCGCCCAGGCGCAAGCCGTTGCCGCCGTAGGAGCGGGGGGATGCATCGACGGAATTCTCGCGGCCGCCCGTGGACTCGCGCAGGTCGTCGGCGCGTACCGGCAACCCCCAGGACAGGGCGGTGGTGACAAGGATGAGCGATGCGGTGGAACGTAGGCTAGGCTTGGTCATGCTGGACTCCAACTCCGGACTGCCAATCGTGCAGTGTGCCGCAGAATCGGATCCATCGCCGGGCAAGTCACAACGAATTTGTAGCAGGATATGAGTTGGCGCCCCGGCGACCGGGAGCCGGGGCCGGACGGGCCCGCCGGATCGATCGTTAACGGCCGGGCCGCTGGTAACTGGATACGCAGATCTGCGCTTGTTGGTTCCTCTGATTGAGATCCTTGTCGCGGGTCCCTAGTCTGGCGGCTCGGACAATCTGAGGCGGGATGATGAAGGGAATGATCGATTGCGGCGTATTGATGGTGCCCGAGCATGCGCGGTGGATGCGCGAGCTGATGGAAGACTGGGCGGCAGCGCGCGAACGCATCGCGCTGCACGGCGTGCACCTGGACAGGCCCGCGGCGGGCACGCCCGCATCCGCCGTGGCGCTCGCGCGCCAGGCGCTGGCGCTCAAGCGCTACGACGTCTGCCTGCTGCCGGTCACGCTGGCCACCCTGGGATGGACGCGCACCGCGCTGGCGGTGGCCGGCGACGCCCTGAGGACGCCCGTCCTGGGGTTGGTGCGTGACATGAGCGCGGCTGGCCTGCAGGATCTGCTGTCGTTCGGGCTGGATGATTTCATGCGCTACCCGATGTGCGCTGAAGAGTTCAAGACGCGCCTGGTACAGCTCGCGGGGGCGGGCCGTCGGCCCGGCGCCGGACAGGCCATCGATGCGCCACAGGACGAGGACGAGAGCGAACCCCCACCCGGATGCGGCGGCGACGAAGCCGACCACCCCGCATCGCGCGAGCCCTTTCAATCGGCCAAGGCCAGGATCGTGACCGAGTTCGAGCGCCATTACATTGCCGACATGCTGCTGCGCCATCACGGCAACATCTCGCAGGCGGCGCGCGCCGCCCACAAGAACCGCCGGGCATTCTGGCAGTTGATGCGCAAGCACGAGATCGCGGCGGATCCGTATCGCCGCAGGAATTGTCCCGCCGCCAGCCGGCCGGCGGTGCAGCGATGACCGATCCTAGGATTGATCGGCCACGTCGCGCGGACAGATGTCCAGCCAGACGATGCCGTCCGCTTCCCGGGTCGCGTAGGTCTTGACGGGCCGGTTGCAGGGCAGCGCCGTGGGGGCGCCGGTCCGGATGTCGAAGCAGCCCTGGTGGAACGGGCACTCGATGATGTGGGCTTCCAGTATGCCTTCGGACAGGCTTCCGCGGCCGTGGCTGCAACGGTCGGCGGTGGCGAAGGTGTCGCCTTCGACCCGGTACAGGCAGAAAACCTGTTCGTCCAGGGTGACGGCCAGCGTACCGGCCTCGGGTAGGTCGCGGGAAAGACAGGCCTCGCGCCAGTCGTCCTGTGGGGGCATTCGATACTCCGGGAAAAGGGATCAGCGCGCGCGCCGGGGCGCCGTCGCGCCGGCGCGGTCCAGTTCGTCCATGTCGGTGTCCGCGAAGCCGGCTTCGCGCAATATCTCCCGTGCATGCTCGGCCAGCGCGGGCGGCGTCCTGCGCAGGCCGCCGGGCGTGCGGGAGAGCTTGATGGGCGTGCCCAGGCCTTTGTAGCCGTCGTGCTCATAGACCATGGACCTGGCGTGCGTATGCTCCGCGCCCAACGCGTCGTCCATGCCCAGGATCGGTCCGATGGGCAAGCCTTCCGCCAGCAGGGTCCGGCTCAGGGCTACGCCGTCGTGCCGTGCCAGGGCCTCGGCAAGCAAGGGATAGAGCGCGGCCCGGTTGCGCGACCGGTCGCTGTTCGTGGCAAAGCGCGGATCGGCCGCGAGCGCCGGTATGCCGAGCAGTTCCACCAGGCGCCGGAATTGCCGGTCGGTGCCGATGACCACGAAGATCTCGCCGCTGCGGGTGGCGAACTTGTCGCACGGCGTGACGTTCGGATGCGTGTTGCCTGTCAGGCGCGGTCGGCTGCCGTCCAGGAAGTAGTTGGCCGCGTGCGGATGGAGCAGCGACATCGCGCAGTCGTACAGCGCCATGTCCACATATTGGCCCAGGCCCGAGCGGCGGCGCTCGTGCAGGGCCATCAGGATGCCTATCGTCGCGTAGAGGCCCGTGGCCAGGTCGACGATGGGGGTGCCGATGCGCAGCGGCCCGGTCTCGGGCGTGCCGTTCACGCTCATCAATCCGCTCATGGCCTGCAGCACCGCGTCGTAGCCCGGCAGGTTGCCCAGGGGGCCGTGGCCGCCGAAGCCGGATACCCGGCAATGGATCAGGCGAGGAAAGCGCGGCGCGAGATCGTGCTCATAGCCCAGGCCCCACGCTTCCATGGTGCCGGGCTTGAAGTTCTCGACCAGGACGTCGGCCTCCTCCAGCAGCCGCAACAGCACGGCCCGTCCCGATTCGCGTGACAGGTCCAGCACCATCGACCGTTTGTTGCGGTTGACGCCGATGAAATAGCTGGCGTCCCCGCGTTCGGTGTCCGTGCCGGCGAAGGGCGGGCCCCAGCCGCGCGTGTCATCGCCCTGAGGGGGTTCCACCTTGATGATCTCCGCGCCGTGGTCGCCCAGGATCATCGTGCAATAGGGGCCGCCCAGCACGCGGCTCAGGTCCAGGATCCGGACGCCGTCCAGTGCGCCGGCGGCGCGGGAAGGGGGCGGACAGGTGTTGGGTGAAGGTTCGGTCATGAGCGGGGATTCCGTAGGGGAGTCATGTCGCCGGGGTGGGGTCGGGAACGAACACCAGGCATCCGGCCGGATCGAATCGCGCGCGCAGCGGCATGCCGATGACGATGGCCGCGCCCTCGTCCGGCACGATCCGGCTGATCAGGCGCGGGCCTTCTTCGAGTTCGACGTGCGCCACGTTGTAGGGCGGCGGGAAGTCCGGGTGGTACTGCTGCCGGTAGACGGCATACGAATGGAGCGTCGCCCGGCCGCTGGCGGGAATCCACTCGATGTCATCCGGGTTCGCGCCGTAGCCGTGCGACCCGTAGCCCAGGATCTGGCCGCTGCCGCGCAGGCGCGGCACGCGCAGTTCGCGCATCGCGATGAAGTCCAGGAAGCGGCGTTCGAAATGATCGGAAGGAAGCTGCATGGCGGGTCCTAGGCGAGCGTGCGGTGGGGGCTCAGGATCAGCGCGGCGTGATACTCCAGCCTGCCGCCCGAACCATTCACCAGCACGATGTCGTTGGCCGCGCACTGCCGCTCGCCGCCGTCGCCGCGGCATTGGATGACGGCCTCGCTCAGCGGGGTCATGCCTTGCAGGTAGTAGCCCGACAACTGGCCCCCGCCGGTATTGACAGGCAGCGCGCCGCCGGGCGCGGTGGTGCCGTCCTGCACCATGCCGGCGGCCTCGCCCCGGCCACACAGTCCGTAGTCCTCGAGCGCGGCCAGGGCGCAGTACGAGAACGCGTCGTAGAACTGGCACATCGAGACGTCCTTCGGCCCCACGCCCGCCATCGCGTAGGCCTTGCGGCCGGCGAGCTGTCCGGCGGTGGCCAGGTCGTGCGGCCCCACCGGCGTGTCCGCGCTGGCATGGCCCTGCCCCATGCCGTGGACGAATACCGGCCGCCGGCCGGCATCGGCGGCGCGGTCGGCGCCGGCCACGATGACGGCCGCCGCGCCGTTGACCGGGTAGGCGCAGTCCAGCACATGGAAGGGTTCGACGATCATGCGGGAAGCGTGGTACTGCGCCAGCGTGAGCGGTGCGCGCTGGAAAGCGAGGGGATTGCCCGCGGCCCACTGGCGGCAGGCCAGGACGTAGGCGCCCAGGTGGTCGGGGCTGGCCCCGTGCAGGGCCATGTACCGGCGCGCGGCCAGCGCGTAGGACCCCACCGGGCCGAACAGGCCGTAGGAGGCGTCCCAGCCCGCGATGCCCGTCAGCGAGCCTTCGTTGCTGAAGGACGCCCCGCCGCCGCGTGCCGGGCCGATGGGCGCATCGGCGAACACGCAGGCGACCATGGATGCCAGGCCGCTGCGGATGGCCGCCGTGGCGACCTGCACCATCTGGACGGCCGACGAGCCTTTCCCTTCGATCGTGGTCAACATCCCCAGTGTGCGCAGGCCCATGTCGTCCTGTACCTTGGGGGGCAGGACGCCGGGATCGGCCAGCGCGCTGGGGTTGAGCAGCAGGCCGTCCACCTGTTCCTGGTCCACCCCGGCGTCCGCCATGGCGGCCCGCACGGCGGCGGCCGCCAGCGCGCGCACGGAGCCGGCGGGTTCGCGGGAGAGGGGGCTGAAGCCCAGGCCGACGATGGCCGAGAGCGGAGCGCGGGCCATGGTCAGATCAGGAAGGAAAGGCTGGGCAGCGGGCCCGAGGCGTGGACCAGGGACACTTTCTTCAGGAACATCCTGAGCTGGCCGTCCACTTGCCGCAGCCCGTACTCGACCCGGCCCGGCCAGACGTTCAACTGGTTGACCGATTGCACCTGGTACTCGTAGATGGCGAAGTTGGCCGCGACGCGGTAGTCGCCGTCCTCCTCCTTGTCCGCCGTCAGGTTGGACAGCATCCTGCGCAGGATGGAGCGAGGCGCCTGGCTGTGCCGCGTGCCGGTGCGCAACTGCCGCAGGCGGGTCGCCAGCCGGGAGCGGTTGTCGTTGATGATGGAGACGTCGCGGTCCGGGTCCGGCTCCTGGCCGTCGATGACGACGGGCACCCAGTAGCGGATGCTCTCGTCCCAGAGCGCCTCCCATTCGTCGAAGCGCGATTCGTCCGCCAGCCGGGCTTCCAGGTAGACGAAGCGCTCCAGCATCCGGTGTTCGTCGAGCGGCAACAGGGGGGTCTGCATGGCATGTCCTTCTAGAGCGTCGGCTGGGCGGTGTCCGCCATGATGTCCCGGTAGCATTGCCAGAAGCCCCGGTTGGGAGTCTCGTCGGTGTAGTGGGAGACCACCACGCCGCTCTCGGTCGTCGTTTCGCGGGACTGGCCGCGGCTCAGGTCCAGCCATGCCGGCGAGCCCTTCAGCGCGCGCCACTGGCGTTCGGCGATGATGGCGTCGTCGGCCGTCAGGAACGACGATGGCCCCAGGGCGACCTCGCCCTGGCGCATGATGCGCCGGTTCAGTTCCTCGGGCGCGCCTTTCAGGTAGAGCGGGGTGTGCCAGTTGACGGTCTCGCCCACGCCCAGCGGCTGGATCATGACCAGGCAGGTCTCGGCCAGGAACAGGTTGGGGAAGATGAAGGTATGGGGTGGTCCCGCCCGCATGATTTCCCGCGCGGCCGGTTCGCCGTGCCGGTGGATCATGTCCCGCGTGTAGTCCGGATAGCGCGTCTCGTCCACGCCCAGCCAGGTCATGGGCCGGTCGTAGGTCGGGCCGTAGTCGAGTTCGGTGTGGCCGTTGCCCAGGTAGCGGACCACCGCCGTGATGCGGTCCTCTTCGCCGGACAGGATGTTGCCGTACTTGCCGGGGGTGCCCACGCTCTTGGTGAAGGAGTCGTGCACGAAGCCCACGTGATAGCCGTCGGCCTCGTTCTCGGACAGCATCTTCCAGTTGGCGCGGAACAGGTGCTTGATCCACGGGCCGCGCAGTTCGATCTCGCCCTCGGGCGACAGGTTGATCTGGCGGTCCAGCGCGTGGACGGCGTGGCCGAGATGTTCCAGCAGCGGAATGGGCGACGGGTTGAACGTCGCGAAGACAAAGCCGTTGTAGCTGTCGACGCGGGCGCGCTTCAGGTGCAGCGATGCATCGGGCTCAACGCTGGACAGCGGCATGTCGAGCAGCGCGCCGTCGGGCGAGAAGATCCAGCCGTGGTACTGACAGGCCAGCGTGCGGCGGTTGCCCCGCTCGGGCTGGCACAGCAGGTTGCCGCGATGGGCGCAGCGGTTGGCCACGACGTGGATGCCGTCGGCGCCCCGGATCAGGAGCACGGGTTCGAGCCCCATCGTGCGCCGCACATAGTCGCCGCGCCGGGGAATTTCGGAGGCATGGCCGACATAGACCCATCCCTTGCCAAAGATGGTTGCCATTTCTTGGTCGAAGATGGCGGGGTCGGCGTACAGGCTGCTGTGGACCGATGCGTCGCGGATCAGGCTGGCAATGTCTTGCATGAAGCACCCCTCAGGAAATGATGGCGCGGCCGGCGCGTTCCCACACCAGGCTGGCGGTGCGGGCCTCGGGCGTGCCGTCCTCCAGCCGCGCGGACAGGTGCAGCAGGCCGTCGACGATCGCCGCCTTGCGGCGCTGCACGCCGCCCTCCCAGTTCGGGAACAGGCTCATGTCGACATGCTGCCGGACTTCGTCTCCGGCCAGTTCGTAGGTGCCGGCATAGCTCATGAAGCCTTCGTAGGCCCGCGCCTTTTCCTCGGTGCTGGCGTTCCACTGCCCGCCGGTGGCGAAAGCCTGCCGGTCCGCCCGCTCGATCATGCAGAACATGCGGTCGTCGTCATATTGGATGAAGCCCCGGGGGGCCTGCCCCATGGGGAGGGTCACGCGGCCATCGTCGTAGGCCTGCGTCCATTGCCTGAGGGCCCATCGGCCCAGCAGATCCTGTTTGCGCATGGTGTTTCCTTTCAGCGTGGCGCCAGGAATTCCCCGACCAGTCCGGTAAACGCCGCCGGCTGTTCGATCTGTACCCAGTGGCCGCAGCGGTCGATCTCGGCCAGGCGCGCCCGCGGCATCGTCTGGGCGAGCCGCCGCGAGGCCTCGACCGGGATGACCTTGTCGCCGCGCCCGTGGATGATGAGTGTCTCGTGCGGGATCGTGCGCAGGACGGTTTCGTCCGTCGCCATGTCGTCCAGGATCCGCTGCCGGGGCGGCGGGAACATGCTGCCGAACCGTGCCTGGACATCGTCGCGGATGCTGGCCCGGTAGCGCATGGCGGCCAGGTCGTCGTCGATCAACGATGGATCGTGGACGAAGACGTCGAGCAATTCGCGCATCGCGGCGGCCGAGGGCTGGTACCCCCACACTTTCTCCAGTCCGTCGGTGATGGGAAACCGCAGGCCCACGGGCCCCATCAGGACCAGGCGGTCGACGCGGCCGGGATGCCGGGCCGCCAGTTTGAGCGCCAGGGCGCCGCCGAACGAGTTGCCCACCACCGATACCCGTTCCAGCTTGAGCGCGTCCAGCAGCGCGGTGAGCTGGTCTACCCAGGTGGACCAGTGGTACCGGACACCGGGCGGCGATTCCGTATAGCCGAAGCCGACCATGTCAGGGGCGATGACGCGGGCCTGCCGGGCCAGGACGGGGATGGTCAGGCGCCAGTTGGCCCAGGCCGTCACGCCGGGACCGGAGCCGTGGATCAGCAGGACGCCCGGGCCGTTGCCGGCGTCGTGGTAGTTGGTCCGGAAGCCGCAGGTCGGCAGGCTGCTGCCGATTTCAGGCGGCGGCGCCTCCGGGGCGGAAGGTGTCTCCATCGACTTCTCCTGGTATCGTTTTTTTCTCAATATACAGTACAAATGTTTATGTATGCAAAAAATTACTGATTTATTGTTTTGTTTTTCACGTATTATGGGATTTTGAAGATACGGAGCGGCGTGATGCTGCAATCTCTTGGATACGTGGGCCTGGGCACGTCCCGGCTGGCGGAGTGGGAAGATTTCGCCCAACGGCTGCTGGGCATGCAGGTCGCCGACAGGAGCCGCCACACCCTGGCGCTGCGCATGGACGATCGGCGACAGCGCCTGCTGCTCGACGCGGACGCCGCGCAGCCGCATTTCTTCGGCTGGGAGGTCGCCGACGGCGGGGCGCTGGCCACGCTGGCCGCCCGGCTGGACCGCGCGAACGTGCCGTTCGTTCGGGAGCCGGACGCGGTGGCGCGCCGCAGGGAGGTCGCGGAGCTGCTGTCCCTGTCCGATCCCGCTGGCAACCGGTTGGAGGTTTTCCATGGCGCCGCCCAGGGCAGTGAACCGTTTCGCCCCGGCCGCGCGATATCGGGTTTTCGCACGGGCCCGCTGGGCCTGGGCCACGTGGTGTTGAACGCGCGCAACGTCGACGCCCTGGCGCCGTTCTATCGCGACCTGCTGGGATTCCGCCTGAGCGACTACATGCGGGAACCCTTCAAGGCTTTCTTCTTCCATCTGAATTCGCGCCATCACAGCCTGGCGCTGATCGAGGCCGACACCGACGGCATCCATCACCTGATGGTGGAACTGTGTTCGCTCGACGACGTCGGGCAGGGCTACGACATCGCGTCGTGCGAGGCCGACCGCGTGGCGGTGACGCTGGGTCGGCACATCAACGACTTCATGACCTCGTTCTACGTCCGTACCCCGTCTCCGCTGATGATCGAATACGGCTGGGGCGGACGCAGCGTCGGAAGGGACTGGCAGCCCTGCGAACTCATGCACGGGGCCAGCCTGTGGGGGCACGACCGCCAGTGGCTGCCGGCCGACAAACGCGCGCTCGCCCTGGACCTGCGCCTGGCCGCGGCGGCCCAGGGGCAGCGGGCGCCGGTGCAGGTGCTGCCCGGCAATCATCAGCTTGCGGCCGATGGCATGCGGTAGCATTCCGCAATCCTCCCACCGCCCCGGATCCGCGGACATGTCCAGTCTCACACGTATGCTCGCCGTTTTCGACGCCTTCTCGTCGGAACATGCCGTCCTGACCGCCGAGGAGATCATGTCCACGCTCGGCTACAGCCGGGGCACCGCGTACCGCTATGTGAAGGAACTGTGCGACGCGGGCTTTCTGACGCGCGCGGCGGGCGGGTACGCGCTGGGGCCGCGGATCATCCAGCTCGACTACTGCATCCGGCAAAGGGATCCGATCCTGATGGCCAGCCTGCCGGTCATGCAATCCCTGCGCAAGCGGTACGAATGCGACGTGCTGCTGACGGTCTTCTACGAAGACCAGGTCGTGGTCACGCACCGCGAAAGCGGCGACCAGGAACTCGTCATGAGCTATGGCAGGGGACGGGTGATGCCGCTTTTCCGGGGCGCGGGCTCCAAGGTGCTGCTTGCCTGCCTGCCGCCGGTCCGCCAGAAGCGGCTCTATGGCGCGCATGCCGCGGCCATCGCCCAGGCGGGCATGGGCGAGTCTTGGGAAGCGTTCCGGGCGTCGCTGGCCGCCGTCAGGCGGGCCGGCCACGCGGTGTCCTTCAGCGAACTCGACCAGGGCAACGTGGGGGTGGCGGCGCCCATCGAACAGGATCCCCTGAGCATGCCCGCCGGCCTTGTCCTGGTGTTCCGCACCGAGCGCTACGAGGTGCTGGACAAGGACGGACTGCTGCAATCCCTGAAAGCCGGCATACGGCAGATCGCGGACCCGCGGACCGCGCCGGCCTGACCTCTCCGGCAGGCCGGCTTCCCGCGCCAGCGGCGTGGGAACGTTTCGCCCATCTGTTCAGCAAAATCCCAAAATACGAAAAAATAGATAGAAAAATTCTGAATGTGATGTCAGTATATTCCGTATATTGGGACTAAAAAATAAACGACCCGCGTCCGAGAGGAGACAGCTATGGACCACAACAGACGTGCCCTCCTGGCCACGTTGCCCGCGATGGCATGGGGAATGTCGGCAGGCGCCCGGGCGCAGGGCACCGCCTTCCCCGCCAGGCAGCTGCGCTTCATCGTGCCTTTCACGGCGGGAGGGGGTAACGATGTGCTGGCGCGCGACATCGCGCAGCCGCTGGCGGATATCCTTGGCCAGCCGGTCATCGTCGACAACAAGCCAGGGGCTGGCGGCAACATCGGCGCGGACCTGGTGGCCAAGGCGGCGCCGGATGGCCATACGCTGCTGCTTGCCACGAATACGCTGACCATCAATCCGTTCGTGCTGCGCAACATCCCCTTCGACGTGGCCAAGGACCTGGCTCCCGTCATGCGCATCGCCAACCAGCCCATCGTCATCGTGGTCAACAACGCCTTGCCGGTGAAGAACATGCGCGAACTCGCGGCGTATGCAGGCGAACATCCCGATCGCCTGAACTACGCCTCCCCGGGCAGCGGCACGCCCCACCACATGGCGGCCGAACTGTTCAAGCAAGTCTCGGGCATCGGCATGGTGCACGTCCCCTACAAGGGCGCCAGCCAGGCGCTGACGGATCTCATCGCCGGCCAGGTGCAGGTCATGTTCGCGTCGATCATCTCGGCGCTGCCGTTCATCCAGAGCGGGCGCGTGCGTGTCATCGCCACGGCGGAAAGCCGTCGCCTGTCGCTGCTCAAGGACGTGCCGACGGTGCAGGAGTCGGGCTTTCCCACCTACTCGGCCACCATCTGGGGCGGGGTCATGACCACGGCCGGCACGCCGCCGGCCGTGGTCGAGAAACTGGCGGCCTCGATCCGGCGCGCGCTCGACAAGCCGGGCGTGCGCCCGGGCCTGGTGGCGTCCGGTTTCGAGATCCTGCCCGAAGGGCCGGCGGAATTCGGCGCCACCGTGCGCAGCGACCTCGTCCAGTGGCAGGCGGTGGCCCGGAAGATCGGCATGGTGCCGGAGTGACCGGTTTCCCGGGCCCGCCTCAGGCGCGTCCCGACCCGAACACCGATACGAGGAAGTCCACGAAGGCCTTGATGTGCGGGGGCACCGGACGGCGCGCCGTGTACAGCACCGCGATGGGCGGGCCGGGGCGCTTCCAGTCGGGCAGTACCTGCACCAGGCGTTTTTCCGCCAGCGATTGCGCCAGCAGGAAGTCCAGGTCTTCGTAGATGCCCAGTCCCGCCAGCGCGCAGGTCAGCCCCGCGCGGGTGCTGTCCACGATCAGGCGGCCTTCGGCGGCCACGCTCACGGTCTGTTTGCCCTTGACCAGTTGCCAGTCGTAGGGGCGGCCGGTGTCCGGATCCCAGAACTCGATCAGCCGGTGCCGGCGCAGTTCGTCCGGATGCCGTGGCGCGTGGTACAGCTTCAGGTAGGCGGGACTGGCCGCCATGATGTAGTTGCCCCGGCCCAGCAGCTTGAAGCGCAGCGGCGAGTCGCGCAGCGGGCCCACGCGCAGGCCGATATCGGCGCCCGAGACGGTGGGATCGACCACGCCTTCGTTGAGCGAGATGCGCAGCGAGATGTCGGGATACGCCTGGACGAACTCCGGCAGGCGCGGGATGACGCGCGCGTTGGCCACGGATTCGGCCATTTCCACATGCAGGTGGCCTTCGGCGCGGCCGCTGCGCGTCTGTATTTCCGCGTCCAGTTCGGCCAGTCCTTCCAGCAGCATGCCGGCGCGCTCGGCGTAGCGGCGGCCTTCGCGCGTGAGCCAGACGCGCCGGGTGGTGCGATTCAGCAACTGTGTGCCCAGGTGCCGTTCGAGCTCCTGGATGTGGCCGGTGATGGCCGAGCGTGAAACGCCGAGCTTGCGCGCGGCCCCGGTGAAGCTGCCGGTGTCGGCGACGGCCAGGAAAGCGCGTATGGGAGTCAGGCGGTCCATTGTTCAAGTATAGATAACAATGTGGTCAAGGCATCGAAGCAATGGCGCCCTATACTGGTATTCGTAGTCAGTATCCTTTTTCCATAGGGAGCGACCCCATGTTCTGCCCGCTGTTCCGCGGACCGATCGCAAGGCGCCCTGCCACGTTCACCGCAGGATATTCCGGAATCCCCGTCCATGCCACGCATGGCGTCCGGCTGGCATTCCGCAGCCATCCTGCCCGTGTCTTCAGCGCTTCCTCGATCCTGCCCGCACCAGATCGTTAGCGTCGCCCGGACGCTCGCGCCGCCGCGCACGCCTCGCGCTGTCCGGCTGCCGCGACCAGGCCTCGCCACGACTCACGACTGCCGCGCCAGCCGCATGGCTGCGTGCGTCCGTCATTCAAAGGAAGCGCATCATGAATACGCCCATCACGACCCGATTCACCCATCCGACCCCGCCGGCGATGCCGAACCCCGCGTTCGCGTTCCGTCCGGCCGAGGTCATCGTCGCCGCCGCCAAGGTGCTGCTGCCCTTCGTCGTCATGGCCGGGATATTGTTGCTCGCACGGTAACAATTCCGCAATACCGCCATGAAAACGAGGAGCGCATCATGCGACATTGGTTTTTTCTCGCCGTCGCCATCGCCGCCGAGGTAGCGGGCACGAGCTTCATGAAGTGGAGCAGTGTCCACGGCCACCTGGGCGGCCTCGCGGCCATGTTCATCCTGCTGGGCGCGTCGTACTACGCGCTCTCGCTGGCCGTGATCCGCGTGCCGGTGGGGCTGGCCTACGCCGTCTGGGAAGGCGTGGGGCTGGTGGCGATCACGCTGGTCAGCCTGGCCTGGTTCGGTGAAAGCCTCGGCCCCATGAAGGCGGCCGGCATCGCCGCCGTCCTGGGCGGCATCCTGTTGATCAAGCGCGGCATGACGCCCGCCGCGGACGACGCCGCCGTCCCCGTCCCCGTGCTTGCCGCCGCGCGGTAGGGGGCAACATGCTGGATTCCTTCGCCTGGTTCCACGGGGTCATGCTGCTGGTCGCGGCGGGCCTGGAGGTGGCGGCCAACATCTTCCTGAAACTGTCGCGGGGCTTCACCCGCAGGATGTACGGCGCGTTGTCCATCGCCTTGGTCTTCGGTGCTTTTGCCTGCCTGTACGTGGCGGTGCAGGGCATCGAGCTGTCGGTGGCCTATGCCGCATGGGGCGCGCTGGGCATCCTGGCCACAGCGCTGGCCGGGCGCGCCCTGTTCGGCCAGCGTATCCGCCCGGCCGGCTGGGCCGGCATGGGCCTGCTGCTGGCGGGCCTGTTGCTGATGAAGTTCGCCTAGGGCGGGTAAAATCCCATGCTTCTCTTTGCCGAGGTCCGCCGTGTCCGAGCCCAAACTCCAGAATGACGTCTTTTTGCGGGCTCTCGCACGCCAGGAAACCGAATACACCCCGGTCTGGCTGATGCGACAGGCCGGTCGCTACCTGCCCGAGTACAACGCCACCCGCGCGCGCGCCGGTTCCTTCCTGGGCCTGGCCAAGAATCCCGACTACGCGACCGAGGTCACGCTGCAGCCGCTGGCGCGCTTTCCGCTGGATGCGGCCATCCTGTTTTCCGACATCCTGACCGTGCCCGACGCCATGGGCCTGGGCCTGGACTTCGCCGTGGGCGAGGGACCGCGCTTCGCCCGCCCGCTGCGCAGCGAGGCCGACGTGGCCAGGCTGGCCGTGCCCGACATGGCCGAACTGGACTACGTGTTCGCGGCCGTGAAGCAGATCCGGCGCGACCTGCAAGGCCGCGTGCCGCTGATCGGTTTTTCCGGCAGCCCGTGGACCCTGGCCTGTTACATGGTGGAAGGGGCGGGGTCCAGCGACTACCGCACGGTCAAGACCATGATGTACAGCCGCCCTGATCTCATGCACCGGATCCTGGAGGTGAATGCCCAGGCGGTCGTCGCCTATCTGAACGCCCAGATCGAGGCAGGCGCCCAGGCTGTCATGATTTTCGACAGCTGGGGCGGTGTCCTGGCCGACGGCCTGTTCCAGGAGTTCTCGCTGGCCTATACCCGAAAAGTCCTGGCCGGGCTGGTCCGGCAGCATGAAGGCCGGCAGGTGCCGGCCATCGTGTTCACCAAGGGCGGCGGGCTGTGGCTGGAAGATATCGCCGCGTCCGGCTGCGATGCGGTCGGCCTGGACTGGACCGTCAATCTTGGCAAGGCGCGTGCCGCCGTGGGGGACCGCGTCGCCCTGCAAGGCAACCTGGATCCGATGACGCTGTTCGGCGGCGCGGACCGCATCCGGGCGGAAGTGGCGCGTACGCTGGACAGCTATGGCGCGGTGCCCGGCCACGTCTTCAACCTGGGCCATGGCATCTCGCAGTTCACGCCCCCCGAAGCGGTGGAGGTCCTGGTCGAGGCCGTCCACCAGCACAGCCGCCGGCAGCGCGGCAGCGCCTAGCTCAGTGTGGACAAGCCCCGCCGCGGCGGGGAGGGATGGCAGTGCTAACCCGTATTGTCTGGTATGCGGATTCAACTTATGCACATTCGCGCCACGACCGGGAATGCATCTTGCACGCTAGATGGGACTACGGTTGTAGGCTTTAAGTTGTTGATTTATATGGGTTTTAGTGGATCTGTATCATTAGATCCCAAAGTAAGCACTTTTCGTCTACGACCTATTACCTTATTTGTGCGCCGGTTGTCCCCAAAGTTATCCACAGCTTTCGGTCCGGAAAAAAATTCCCTGTCGAGCGCTGGGGTTAGCAAAGGTTCAGAGGTTTTACTTTAAGTTCCCGCGGCCATGGCGCCGCGGTCTTTTGCCGGAGTCCGCCAGTTGTCCACATCCCCGTCCGTCCCTCTATCCATCGTCCCGCCGCGCGGGGAGGAAGGGGCGACCTGGGTACGCGTGGCACTGGATGTGCCGTTGGCCGGGCTGTTCGACTACCGCGCTCCGGCAGGCGCGCGGGTGGGGCAGCGAGCGATCGTTCCCTTCGGCCGGCGGGAGATGGTCGGCATCGTGATCGAGACCCCGCCGGCGCCCGCGCTGGCGGTCGAACAGGTCAAGGACGTGGTGCAGATGCTGGACGATCTGCCACCATTCCCCGATGATTGGCTGAAGTTGGCCGTTTTTGCGGCGGATTACTACCAACGGCCGCTGGGCGAGGTCATGTTGCCCGCGCTGCCCGGACCGCTGCGCAAGCCGGCGGCCTACCAGGGACAGCGTGCGGCGGGCGGGCCGGTGGCGCGGCTGGACGCGAAGGCCGCGCGCGCGGCCAAGCCCAGGCGGGAGCGGCGCAAGAAAGGCGTGGCGGCGGATAGTGGGGGAGTGCCCACTTCCGAGCAAAGTGTTCCTCCACCGGAAAGCCTGGAAGCGACACCTGCCACTCCGCTGGTTTCCCTGCCCACGTTGAACGCCGCCCAGCAAGAGGCGGTGGATGCCTTGTCCGGGCTGTCGGGCTTCAAGCCGGTCCTGCTGCATGGCGTGACCGGCAGCGGCAAGACCGAGGTCTATCTGCGCGTGGCCGAGCGGATCCTGCGCGAAGGCCGGCAGGTGATGCTCCTGGTGCCCGAGATCAACCTGACGCCGCAGCTGGAGCAGGTCTTCCGCCGACGGCTGGAGGCCATCGCGGGCACGGGCGGGGTCGCCGTGCTCCATAGCGGACTGGCCGACGGCGAGCGGCTGCTGGCCTGGCTGCGCGCCGTGCGGGGGCAGGCACGCGTACTGCTGGGGACACGGCTGTCGCTGTTCACGCCGCTGCCCGATCTCGGGCTGATCGTGGTGGACGAAGAGCACGACCCGTCCTACAAGCAGCAGGAGGGGCTGCGCTATTCCGCCCGCGACCTGGCGATCTGGCGCGCCCGCGACCGCGGCGTGCCGGTGATCCTGGGTTCGGCCACGCCGTCGCTGGAGACCTGGCACCACGCCCAGACGGGCCGCTACCTGCTGCTGTCCCTGCCGCAGCGCGCCATGGCCGCGGAACCGCCGCGCATCCGGCTGCTCGACACCCGCAACGTGAAGCTCCAGCAAGGCCTGGCGCCCCCGCTGCTGCAAGCCGTGGCGCAGCGGCTGGAGAGCGGCGAGCAATCCCTGATCTTCCTGAACCGGCGCGGCTACGCGCCCGTGCTGCATTGCGACGCCTGTGGCTGGGTCAGCGGCTGCCCGCGCTGCTCGGCCTACATGGTGCTGCATCGCCAGCCGCCGCGCGTGCCGGGCGGCCCGGGGCGCCACGAACTGCGCTGCCACCACTGCGGCTGGCAGCAGCGGGTGCCGATGGCCTGCCCGGACTGTGGCAACCAGGACCTGCAGCCCATGGGCCGCGGCACGCAGCGGCTGGAAGAGCACCTGGGCGAGCTTTTTCCGGGCGCGCGCGTCGCGCGCATCGACGCCGACAGCACGCGCCGCAAGGGCAGCGCCCAGGAACTGTTCGCCCGCATGCATGCCGGCGACATCGACATCCTGGTCGGCACGCAGATGGTGGCCAAGGGACATGATTTCCAGAACCTGGGCTTCGTCGGCGTGCTCAATGCCGACGCCATGCTGTTCTCGCACGACTTTCGCGCCCCCGAGCGCCTGTTCGCGCAATTGATGCAGGTGGCGGGCCGCGCCGGCCGCGCCGGCACGCCCGCCGAGGTCTACATCCAGACCGGCTATCCCGAACAACCGCTGTACCAGGCCCTGGTGCGCCACGACTATGCGGGCTTCGCGCGCTATGCGCTGCGGGAACGCGAGTCGGCGGGGCTGCCGCCGTTCGCCTTCCAGGCGCTGCTGACAGCCGAGGCGCGGGAGCTGGCGCAGGCCCAGGCGTTCCTGGCGCAGGCCCGGGCCTGGACGGAGCAGCCGCGGGCGGATGGGACCGATTCATCCCAGGCCGCGGATATGTCGCGCATTACGCTCTATGATCCTGTACCGCTGCGCGTGGTTCGCGTGGCCAATGTCGAGCGCGCCCAGTTGCTGGTGGAAAGCGACAGCCGTCCCGCGCTGCAGGGCTTCCTGCGCGCCTGGGCCGCCGTGCTGCCCGGTCTGGCGGCGACCGCGCGGGTGCGCTGGCACCTCGAGGTCGATCCGCTGGAGATCTGATGCGCGATCGCCGGCCGCCGCCCACGCTCGCCCCCGCCCACCGCCCGCGCGGCTGCCCGCCGCGCACCATCGATTCCCAAGCTTCCGTATGACTGCCTCTTCCTCTTCCGCCGCGACCCGTGCCATGGACCGCGCCGAATCGCGGCTGAACAAGCCCGACGGGCGCGCCGCGCTGCCGCCGCTCGACGCCGGCATGAATCCGGCGCAGCGCGAGGCCGTGCGCTACCTGGACGGCCCCTGCCTGGTGCTGGCGGGAGCGGGCAGCGGCAAGACCCGCGTCATCACGCAGAAAATCGCCTATCTGCTGCGCGACTGCGGCTATTCGGCGCGCAACGTGGCGGCGCTCACCTTCACCAACAAGGCCGCGCGCGAGATGGCCGAGCGGGTCGGGTCCGTCGCGCCGCCCAATGCCATCAAGGGCCTGACCATCAGCACCTTCCATTCGCTGGGCGTGAAGATGCTGCGCGAGGAAGCCAAGCAGGTCGGGCTCAAGCCGCAGTTCTCCATCCTGGCGGCGGACGATGCCATGGGCATCGTGCAGGAACTGGTCGCCACGACCGACAAGGGCCTGATCCGCGGCGTGCAGACCGCCATCTCGCTCTGGAAGAACGCACTGGTCGAGCCGGATCAGGCCGAGCGCCTCGCCGCCACCGACAGCGAGCGCGACGCCGCGCGCGTCTACCGCAGCTACAACGCGACCCTGCGTTCTTACCAGTCCGTCGATTTCGACGACCTGATCCGCCTGCCGGCCCGGCTGCTGGAGTCCGACCACGAGGCGCGCGAGCGCTGGCAGTCGCGCATCCGTTATCTGCTGGTGGACGAATACCAGGATACCAACGCCTGCCAGTACCGGCTGGTGCAATTGCTGACCGGGCCGCGCGCGATGCTGACCGCGGTGGGCGACGACGACCAGGCCATCTACGCCTGGCGCGGCGCGACCATCGAGAACCTGGCCAAGCTCACCACCGACTATCCCAGCCTGCGCGTCATCAAGCTCGAACAGAACTACCGTTCCATGCAGCGCATCCTGGCGGCGGCCAACAGCGTCATCGGGCACAACCCCAAGCTGTTCGACAAGAAGCTGTGGTCCGACCTGGGCGTGGGCGATCCGATCGGCGTCATTCCCATGGACGACGAAGAGGCCGAGGCCGAATCCGTCGCCATGCGTATCTCCGCCGCGCGCTTCGAGCTGAAGGCGGACTGGCGCGACTTCGCCATCCTCTATCGCAGCAACCACCAGGCCCGCACCCTCGAACAGGCGCTGCGCAACCTGAAGATCCCGTACATGGTGTCGGGCGGGCAGAGCTTCTTCGACAAGGCCGAGGTGCGCGACATCATGGCCTACCTGCGCCTGATCGCCAACGACGAGGACGACCCGGCCTTCATCCGCGCCATCACCACGCCCAAGCGGGGCGTGGGGCAGTCGACCCTGGAAGTCCTGGGCACCTATGCGGGCGAACGCGAGATCCCGCTGTTCACCGCCGTGTTCGAGACGGGCCTGGAGCAACGCCTGCAGCCGCGCCAGCTCGGGCCGCTGCGCGAATTCTGCGAGTTCATCAACCGCATGCAGTGGCGCGCCGGCGCGGCCAAGGGCGATGCCGCCCCGTCGGGCGAGAGCGCCTCCGAGATCCTGGACGACCTGGTGCGTGCCATCCAGTACGAACGCTACCTGTACGATCACTTCGACGAGCGCGGCGCGCAGAACCGCTGGCAGACAGTGCTGGATCTGCTGGGCTGGCTCAAGCGCAAGGCCGAGGAAGACAAGATGAGCCTGATGGACCTGGTCCAGCACATCGCGCTCATCACCATGCTCGAGAAAAACGACGACGAGGATCCCGACCTGGTGCGCCTGTCCACGCTGCACGCCTCCAAGGGGCTGGAGTATCCGCACGTGTTCCTGGTCGGCACCGAGGAAGGGCTGCTGCCTCACCTGGGCAAGGATGACGAGGAAGGCGATCCCGCCAAGGCGGCCGAATCGCTGGAAGCCCGGGTGCAGGAGGAACGCCGCCTGATGTACGTCGGCATCACCCGCGCGCGCCGCACGCTGAACGTCACCTGGTGCAAGAAGCGCAAGCGCGGCCGCGAGGACATCGCGCGCGAGCCTTCGCGCTTCATCAAGGAAATGGGGCTGGAGACCGACGAGGTGGCCGACGCCACGCCCGGGCTCAGCGCCAAGGAAAGGCTGGATCGGCTGAAGTCGTTGCTGAAGAAGGAGTGAACTCTGGGCGAGGCCCTCTTCACGATGGCCTCAGCTTGGTGCTTGACCGGGCCACGCTGCAGCTTGATGCGGCAGGGCTATCAAAAACAACGTAGGGGCATACACGGTGGAGGCGCAGGTATGACAGGGCGCGCAAGGTATCCACATCATCATCAGTAGCGCCGTCTGCGCTATTGGGCGACATTCGAGCACTGATTGAGACGTCGCGCCGCCGCGCCGCCTCGGCAGTCAATGCTGAGCTGCCCCTGCTGTTTTGGCGCATCGGCTATTGCATCCAAACAGAAGTGCTGGCGGGCCAGCGGGCCGGGTACGGTGAGGAAATCATGCCGTCCCTGGCCAAGCAGCTTGCCCGCGACTACGGGCGGGGCTTTGGAGAGAAGAACTTGCGCCGCATGGTCAAGTTCGCTGTCACTTTTCCTGATGAGTCAATTCTCGCGACACTATTGCGAGAATTGAGTTGGTCGCACTTTGTTCTGCTGCTGGTGCTTAAAGAGCCGATGCAGCGGGACTACTACGCGCAGATGGCGGGGCCGAGCGCTGGAGTGTGCGCGCGCTATGGATTTGTTGTTCTACAACCGCAAGCTGCGTCGGCTAGTGGCCGTCGAATTAAAGATCGGCGAATTCAAGGCCACATACAAAGGGCGGATGGAGCTTTATCTGCGCTGGCTCGATAAGCATGAACGCGAGCCGGAGGAAGCCTCGCCACTCGGAATCATCCTTTGCACTGGCAAGAAACGCGGACAGATCGAATTACTGGAGTTGGACAAATCAAGTATTCACGTTGCCGAGTATCTGACCACCTTGCCACCGCGTGCGGTGTTGGGCGAGCGGTTGCAGCAGGCGATTGAACGGGCACGACTGCAGATCGAGCAGCGGCAGGCGGACGAAGAATCCTGACTTCTTGATTGTGGTGTAACGTGGGCTTCATCCTTAAAAGGGTAATTACCTAGTCCTTTAACATTCTATAGTTCTATACATAGAATGTTTTTCGAGTTCTAATAGCGCCAGATTCGGACGCGGCCGCGTGGCGGCCGTGTGCCGGGGAACGATCGCCCGCTGGGGCGGCATCTGGAGGAAAGACTCGTGTCTTACATAGGTACGGATATCGGAGGGACGTTCACCGACCTCGTTCTTCTGTCCGACGACGGCGACGTGCGCATCTTCAAGGCGCTGACCACGCCCGACGACCGCACGCGCGGCGTGCTGGACGCCATGAAGCTGGCGGCCGAGGCGCTGGGCATCCCGGCCGAGCGGCTGGTGGCCGAACTGAAATACTTCTCGCACGGCACCACCGCCGCGACCAATGCCTTCATCGAGCGCAAGGGCGCGAAGACGGGGCTCCTGACCACGCGCGGCTTCGAGGACACGCTGCGCATCCAGCGCGCCATGGGCGGCTGGATCGGCATGCCCACGCACGAGATCTCGCATTTCTCGAAGCGCCGCGTGCCCGAGCCCATCGTTCCGCTGGACCTGATCAAGGGCGTGGCCGAGCGCGTGGACTACAAGGGCGAGGTCATCGTTCCGCTGGACGAGGCGGCGGCGCGCCAGGCCATACGCGAACTGCGCGACGCGGGTGTCGAGGCCATCGCCATCAGCCTGCTGTGGTCGTTCCGCAATCCCGCGCACGAGCGGCGCCTGGCGGAACTGGTGGAAGAGGAAGCGCCGGGGTTGTTCGTGACGACGTCTTCGCTGCTGGTGCCCATCATCGGCGAATACGAACGCACCTCGACGACGTCGATCAACGCCTACCTGGGGCCGGTCATCCACCGCTACATCAACGGGCTGGAAGGGGCGATCCGGCGCTTCGGCTTCCGGGGACCGATCTCCATCATGGAGTCGGGCGGTGGCGTGCTGCCGGCGGCCGAGGCCGCGTTCCAGGCCGCCAACCTGCTGACCTCGGGGCCGGCCGGCGGCGTGCTGGCGTCGCAGAAGCTGGGCGACCTGCTGGGCTACCGCAACGTGCTGACGGCCGACATGGGCGGCACCAGCTTCGACGTGGGCCTGATCGTGGACGGCCAGCCGTTGCTGGAAACCGTGCGCGAGGTGGGCCGTTTCCACGTGGCGCTGCCGTCGATCAAGGTCACGGCCATCGGCGCGGGCGGCGGCTCCATCGCCCGCGTGCGCGACGGCCACCTGACCGTGGGCCCGGAAAGCGCGGGCTCCACGCCGGGGCCGGCGTGCTATGGCCGCGGCGGGGTCGAGCCGACCATCACCGATGCCGACGTGGTGCTGGGCATCATCGATCCGCGCTACTTCCTGGGCGGCCGCATGGCGCTGGACGTCGAGGCCGCGCGCGAATCGGTGCGCAAGCACGTGGCCGAGCCGCTGGGCATGAGCGTGGAAGAGGCGGCCGCGGGCATCCGCGAAGTGGCCAACAACCAGATGGCGGATTTGCTGCGCCGGGTCACGCTGCGCGCGGGCTACGATCCGCGCGACTTCGTGCTGATGGCCTACGGCGGCGCGGGCGCCACGCACGCGCACCAGTACGCCGAGGTGGCCGGCATCGGCAAGGTGGTCGTGCCCAATACCGGGCCGGCGCATTCGGCCTACGGCACGGTCACGGGCGACCGCCACCGCTCGTTCTCGCTGGCGGTGGGCCAGCACGCGCCGGCACGTTTCAAGCGGGCGTCCGAGCACATCGACATCGCGGCCCTGAACGAAGGCTTCGGCCAGATCGAGGCCCGGGCGCGCGAGGCGCTGGGCGACGACGTCACCATCCACCGCTACATCGGCATGCGTTTCCGCCAGCAGGTGCACGAGATCGGCGTCGAGGTGCCGGCCGGGCAACTCCAGGCCGCCGACGTGGACGCGCTGGTGGATGCCTTCGAGGCGCAGTACGAGCGGATCTACGGCAAGAACACCGCGCTGCGCAGCTCGGGCGTGGAGTTCACCGTGGTGCGGGTCGAGGGCACGTCTCCCGTCATCCAGCCGGCGGCGCGCCAGGTCGACGGCGCCGGCCGCTCGAACCGGCCGGTATCCGACCGCCAGGTCTATTTCTACGGCCACGGCTTCATCCGCGCCGACATCTACCGCAGCGAGGACGTGGGTCCCGGCCACACCATCGAAGGCCCCTGCATCATCGAGCGGCCCGACACCACCATCGTCGTCGGCCCCGGCCAGTCGGTCGACATGGAGCCCTACGGCAACTTCGTGATTTCCATCGCGCGCAACCAATAACGCTATCGAGACGAGCATGCATCAGGTCTACGAATACACGGCCAAGGAGGTCGACCCGATCACCTTCGAGGTGATCCGCCACCGGCTGCTGTCGATCACCGACGAGCAGGCCTCCACGCTGGCCTCGGTGTCGGGGTCGGCGCTGGTGAACGAGGCGACCGATTTCAACACCGGCCTTTATCGCGCTTTCGGCGAAGTGGTCACCATGGGCAAGACGGTCACTTTCCATGCGGCCTCGCTGTCGCTGATGGTCAAGCACGTGATCGAGGATTGCGAGGATACGGTCGGCATCAATCCCGGCGACATGTTCATCGTCAACCACCCGCACAAGGGCGCGCTGCACTGCCCGGACGTGGGGGTGCTGGCACCCATCTTCGTCGACGGCAGGCGCATCGGCTGGACCGGCGCCTGCGCCCACCAGCTGGACGTGGGCGGCATGGTGCCGGGCAGCTTCGCGTCGATGGCCAAGGACATCCGCCAGGAAGGCATGCTGATCCCGCCGGTCAAGATCATCGACCGTGGCGAACTGCGCAGCGACGTGCTGAACTTCATCACCGGCATGTCGCGCCTGCCCACCAACATCAGCCTGGACCTGAAAGGACTGATGGCGGCCAACAACATCGGCGTGAAGAGCCTGCTCGACACCATCGCCAAGTACGGCGTGGACACGGTGCTGACGGTGATGGACGGCATGATGAGCCTGTCCGAGACCAAGATGCGCAAGCGCCTGAAGGAACTGCCCGACGGCGTGTTCCGCGCCCAGGCCTTCCTGGACCACGACGGCTTCGACAACAAGATCTACAAGATCCACGTCGAACTGCGCAAGCAGGGCGACCGCATCGTGTTCGACTACACCGGGTCCGACGCGCAGGCGCCAGGCTTCGTCAACGCCACGCGCACGGGTCTCCTGGCCGGGGTCTACGCCGGCATCCTGCCGGTCATCGCCTACGATCTGTCGTGGAACGAGGGCCTGCTGCGGCCGCTGGAAGTGCTGTCCACCGAAGGCTCCATCGTCTCGTGCAGGTTCCCGGCGCCGTGCAGCCAGGGGCCGCTGGGCGCGATGTGGCTGGTCGAGGTCACCACCACCGAGGTCATCTCCAAGCTGATGGCCACCCACCCGGACTACCTGGCCGAGGCGCAGTCGTCGCCGGCCAGCGGACCGGACCTGTTCCACATCCACGGCCGCAACCAGTACGGCGAACCGGCCACCGCGCCCATCCTGGAAGTGATGCTGTCGGGCGGCGGCGCCTATGCCCACCGCGACGGTGTGAGCGTCTCGGGCCAGCGCAACATCACCGCGGGCCGCGCGCCCAACGTCGAGACCACCGAGCTGAAGCTGCCGGTGCTGTACATGTACCGCCGCATCATCACCGACAGCTCGGGCGCCGGCCGCAACGTGGGTGGCCAGGCCGCTGGCGCGGCATTCGTGCTGCACGGCGTGGACGAGGTCGAATCGCTGGTCGCCTGCCACGGCTACCAGTCGCCCACCTCGCGCGGCCTGTTCGGCGGCTATCCCAGCGGCTGCAACCATCGCCGCTTCCTGCGCCACAGCAACATCCGCCAGTTGCTGGCGGATGGCGTGTTCCCCGACCGCATGGATGGACTGGAAGGCGAGGAAGTCGAGTTCAACGCCAAGCCGCCCGAATTCGAGTTCGGCAAGGACGATGTCTACGAATGCAATCCCACGGCCGGTGGCGGCTGGGGCGACCCGCTGGACCGGCCGGCCGGCAGCGTGGCGGCGGATGTCGCGGCCGGGGCCTTCTCGGCCCGGGTGGCCGAACGCATCTTCGGCGTGCTGATTCAGGGAGGTGGCCTGGACGAGGCGGCCACCACCGCCGCGCGCGCGGCGATCCGCCGGCGCAGGCTGGCGTGGCCCGCCGGCAAGGCACTGGCCGTTCAGCCGCAAACGGACGGGGCCGAGCCCGTGGCCATCGTCGGCGACGTGGCGCGCATCGTGCGCGCGGCCGGCACGCCCTACCTGGTCTGCAACAGCTGCGATACCGCCATCGCGCCGGCGGCGGAGAACTGGAAGGACTACGCGCGCCACCACCTCGCCACCCCCGAGGACCTGGGACCGCGCGTGCGCATCCACCACGATCTCGAGGTCGTCCAGCACGCCTGCCCGCATTGCGCCACGCTGCTCGACGTCGAGGTGCGCCGCAAGGGCGAGGCTTCCCTGTTCGACATCCAGGTCGCGGCCTGAAGGAGGCATCCATGAACAAGCGAACCAGCCATGGCCGCTGGGTGACCTTTCCCAGCGGCGGCGACCAGGTGCGCGGCTACCTGGCCGAGCCGGAGGGCGACGACGTGCTGGGCGCGGTGGTCTGCGCGCCCGAGAACCTGGGAGTGACCGAGCACCGCCAGGAGGAAACGCGGCGCCTCGCGGCCGAGGGCTTCATCGTCCTGACCGTGGACCCGTACAGCCGCATCGGCGGCCGGCCGCCGCAGGACTACACGACCGCCGAGGAACGGCGCAGCAAGGCCTTCATCGCCGCGCGCGACGAGGTCGTGGTGCCCGACTGCCAGGCGGCGCTGGACTGGCTGCGCACGCAGCCCCGGGTGGGCCGCGTCGGTGCCCTGGGCTACTGCCTGGGCGGCGGCACGGTGCTGGCCTGGGCGGCCGACACGCGCGAGCTGGCCTGCTCGGTGGTGCTGTACGCGCTGCCGGTGGTGCCCGCCGCCTACGCGCCCGACGGCCGCGACCGTTCGCGCATCGCGCTGGCGCCACGCATCCAGGCGCCCATGCAATTGCATTTCGGCGAGGCCGACGAAGCCATTCCCCTGGCGCAGACCCTGGCGCTGAAGGAGGCGCTGGAAGCGCGGTCGCCCGCGCCCATTTCGTTCCACGTCTATGCCGGCGCGCGCCATGCCTACATGGACAGCACGCTGGAGCGCTATTCGCCCGAGGCGGCCGCGCTGACCTACGAGCGCTTCGTGGACTTCCTGCATCGCCACCTGGACCGGGAGGCTTGACCATGGGCCGCATCGCCTGGGCCGCCGCTACCGCCCATACCGGAGCCATGATGCGCACGCCCAAGGGCGACCCGGACGACCTGGCGCGCGCCGGCCGCGTGTTCCAGGCCTTCTCGGCCCTGTCCGCCTCGCTGCGGGCGGCGCGCCCGGATGTGCTGGTCGTCGTCGCCACCGACCATTTCCTGACCTTCGACCAGGCGGCGCTGCCAGTGTTCGCCATCGGCACCGGCGCCGCGTTTCCGGGGCATGGGGAATTCGGCGTGCCCAAGCGCGACTACGCCGGCGTGGCGGGGCTGGGCGAGGCGGTGCACGCGGGCATGGTGGCGGCCGGCTTCGACGCGGCCGGCGCGCGCGGGCTGCCGCTGGACCACAGCTTCTCGTGTCCGCTGCAATTGCTGCTGGACGGCTGGGACGTGCCGGTGCTGCCGGTGTACGTGAACTGCACCATCGAGCCGCTGCCGCGCCTGGACCGCTGCCTGGACTTCGGCCGCGCGCTGGGCGAGGCGCTGCGCATGCAGGAACTGGCGCCGCGCGTGGCCGTGCTCGGCACCGGCGGCCTGAGCCACTGGGTCGGCATGCCCGAGACCGGACACATCAACCGCGACTTCGACCGCCGCTTCCTGGAAGGCTTCGCCGCCGGCCGGTTCGACGAGATCGCCGGTTGGGACGCGGCCGAAGTGGTGCGCAGCGCCGGCAACGGCGCGGCCGAGATCCGCAACTGGCTGCTGGCGGCGGGCGCGGCCCGGGCCTCCGGCGCGCGGGTGGCGGCCTACGAACCGGTGCAGGCCTGGGTGACCGGGATAGGCGTGACCGAACTGCTGCTGCCTCCGGTGGATGCGCCCGAAGCCGCGTCCGGGCACGCGGGCGTGGCGGGACGCGACCGGCACGCCCTGGAGCGCTACCTGTTCCGCTTCGACAAGGAACAGGTTCTGCAGGAGGCGTTGAAGGCCGAGGCCGCGGACGCCTTCGACGGCCATGCGCTGGACGACGAGGAACGGCGCGTCCTGCGCGAACGCGATCTGGCCACCTTGTACGAGTGGGGCGTGCATCCGCTCCTGATCCGCAATTTCGCCGGCACCCTGGGGCTGCGCTACGTGAAGGCCTACCACGACCGCGGCCTGTTGCCGCGGCACGGCAACTGAGCTAGCGGGCCCCGCGACGGGCGGGGCCCATCTCTTCGACTGGAGACATCGACCATGAATGACACGGCAATTCGATCGCGCTGGGTACTGGCCAACGGCGTGCGTACGCACTACGCGGAAGCGGGCGACCAGGGCCGCACGCTGGTGGCGCTGCACGGCGGTGGCGCGGGCTCGTCCGGCGCCTCGGGCATGGGCCTCGTGCTGCCGCTGCTGGGCAGGGACTTCCGGGTGGTCGCGCCCGATTCCATCGGCGGCTTCGGACTGACGGATACCCAGGCGCCCACGCCCTACGGGCTGATCAGCCGCGCGGCGCACACCGCGGATTTCGTCGACGCGCTGTGCCTGGACAAGTTCTCGGTGCTGGGCAATTCGCAGGGCGCGTGGTCGGGCGTGTACTACGCCATGCTGCATCCGGACCGCGTCGAGAAGCTGGTCATCGTGTCCTCGCTCACCATCGCCGGCTCGCTGGGCCTGAAACAGGCGCCGAACGAGGCCATGCACGCGCTGATGGGCTATGACGGCTCGCGCGCCGGCATGAAGCGCCTGCTGGAAGCCTTGATCATCGACAAGTCGCGCATCACCGACGCGCTGATCGACGATCGTCAGCGCGCCGCCACGCGCCCCGGCGCGTTCGAGGCTTTCCAGCGCATGGCGCAGGGCATAGATTTCGTGCGCAACGACCCGGTGCTCAAGCTCCAGACCCAATGGCAGGAAGCGCTGCCCGCGCTGACGCGGCGCATCCCCACCCTGATCCTGTGGGGCGAGGAAGATACCTTCGCCGTGCCCGCCACCGGCCGCGCCTTGGCCGAAATGTTGCCCGATGCGCGCATCGAATGGGTGCCCGGGGCTGGCCACCAGGTACAGACCGACGCGCCGGACCGCGCCGCCGCCATCATCCGGGAGTTCCTGAATGGATAGGCAGAGCATGCCGCAATCGCCGGACTCGCCCGAGCGCATGGCCGGCATGGTGCCCGGCGTGCGGGCGGGGGGCTTCTTGTTCCTGTCGTCCATACGCGGCCGCGATCCGGCCACCGGAGGCATGCCCGACGATCCCTACGAACAGGCCTGCCAGGCGCTGCGCAATGTCGAGGCGGTGCTGGCCGCGTCCGGGGCGACGCTCCAGCACGTGGTGAAGGTCACGCTCTATCTGCATGACCTGGACAAGCGCAAGGGCTTCCATCAAGCGTGGATGGAGTTCTTTCCGAAGGATCCGCCCGCCCGCATCGCCGTGGGCGTCGCGGATGCCAATGGGGCGCCGGGCGGCAACGCGCACTACGCGCTGGACGTGATCGCGCTGGCGCCGTGACGGGGCGGCTCGATTGCCAGCGCCCGCCATGCACCGGCACAATGTGCGTTTGCGCCCCGGGCGCGAGACCGGCCATCCGCCGCAGGTGATTCGCTTCATGGCATCAGCACGACGCACTAACGACGCTTCCGATACTTCCGCGCGCGCCGCCAACAGCGGCCCGCGCGGCGGGCTGCCGATGTACGCGCAGCTCTTCGCGCTGTTCCGGCAGCGTATCGAGAACGGCATCTGGCCGCTGAACGAATGCATTCCGTCGCTGGACGAGCTGATGGAGGAGTTCGACGTGGGCCGGGTCACGGTGCGGCATGCGCTGGGCATGCTGGAAGCCGAGGGGCTGGTGGGCCGCTTCCGTGGCCGCGGCACCTTCGTGATGGCGCGTCCCCAGTCCAACATCTGGTATCGCATCCCGATGAACTGGGACGAACTCACCGGGCCGCAGCCCGACATCGAGGTCGAGTGGCTGGAAAGCCACGAGTGCGCGCAGCCGCCCGCCTCGGTGCACGCCGGGGCCGCGCTGGGCGAGTCCTACCAGGCGCTCAAGCGGCGTCTGCTGCGCCACCACATTCCTTATGGCATCGGCCATACCTACATCGAGAAAAACGTCTATGCCGCATTCGGCGCCGACGTGCTGGCCAAGCCCATCCCGCTGAAGATCCTGGACGCCCGCCTGCCGGGCGGGGTCGGCCATGCCGAGCAGACGGTGCGCGCCAGCGTGGCCGACCTCGACACGGCCCGCCTGCTCGACCTGACCTCGGGCGCCCCGGTCATCCAGGTGACGCGTTCGGTGCTGGATCGCCGGGGCGTGCTGGTCTACGAATCGCTGGGTGTCTTCCGCGGCGATTTCGTCGAGATCCACACCGACCTGAAGTAGGCGCGCCTCAGGCCGTTTCCTGGCTGACGTCCACCCATTGCGCCCCGACCAGCTCGGCCAGGCGCCGCGGCGCGATGCGCACCGCGCTGTGCGTGGAGCCCGCCGCGGGCAGCACTTCGTCGTAGGCTTGCAGCGAAACGTCGCAATACACGGGCAGCGGCGTGGCCAGCCCGAATGGACACACGCCGCCCACCGGGTGCCCGGTCACGGCCACTACCTCGTCGGCCGGCAGCATCTTCACGCGTCCGCCGAACACGGCCCTGGCCTTCTTGTTGTCCAGCCTCGCGTCGCCGCGCGTCACGACCAGCACCTCGCGGTCGCCCGCCCGCAGCGACAGGGTCTTGGCGATCTGGCCGGGCATGACGCCGTGGTGCCGCGCGGCCAGTTCGACGGTGGCGGTGCTGTGTTCGAGTTCGATGATGGCGATGTCGGGCGCGTGGGCGGCCAGGAAATGGCGGACGGATTCTAGACTCATGCGGGAAGATGTGCGGTGCCTGGAGAGCGACGACTATAGCCCACCCTCCGGGCGCCGCCGGTGGCCGGACAGGCCACTGATAGAATGAAAGGCTAGTCAACCAGCACATCCCCCCTCATGACGTTGCCTCCCCCTCGCGCCACCCGCACGACGCCGTCGACCGCCATCGCGAACCTGGCCCAGGTGGGGACGCCCATCTACGTCAAGCTGGTGATGTCCTTCAGGAGGCGGATCGAGACGGGCGAATGGGCCGTGGGCCAACAGATCCCGTCGCTGGATGAACTGGCCCGCGACGAAGGCGTGGCGCGCGCCACCATCCGCCACGCCATCGGCTTCCTGGAGTCCGAGGGCCTGATCGGCCGCTACCGCGGCCGCGGCACCTTCGTCCTGCGCCGGCCGCAAAGCGGGGTTTTCTACGATATTCCGACCAGTTGGGATACCCTGGTCAATCACGTACCCGACATCCAGATCGAGTGGCTGGAAAGCAGCACGGTGATGCGGCCGCAATCGATCAACCACCACGGCGGCTCGCTGTCGCCCGACGGTTACCAGCACCTGCGCCGGCTGCAGAAGCACAATCAGATCCCGTATTTCGTCGGCGACTCGTATGTGGAGCGCACGATCTTCCGCGCCATCGGCAAGAAGGCGTTCAACTCGCCCGTGCCCATGCAACTGATACAGAATCACGCGGGTGACCGCATCGGCCGTGCCGAGCAGACCATCCAGGCCAGCAACGCCGATTTCGAGGTGGCGCAGTTGCTGGACGTGCCGGTGAACACCGCCATCATGGTGGTGACCCGCTCGGTGTTCGATACGGGCGAAGTCCTGGTGTATGAGTCCCAGGGCCTGTTCCGCAGCGACTTCGTGCGGGTGCACATGCGGCTGAAATAGCGCCGGCGCCTGGTGCGCCGGCGGGCCGGGCGGCGGGCTATTCGATGCTGATGCCCAGCCGCTTGATGCGCGTTTCCACCTCGGCCAGTTCGTCGCGCACGCGCGTGGACAGCTCGGCCGGCGTGCTGCTTTGGGGCTCGATGCCCAGCGCCGCGAATTTTTCGATCAGCTCCGGATCCTTCAGCACCTGCGCGATACCGGCGTTGAGCTTCTGCACCACGGCCGCGGGCGTGCCCGCCGGCGCCACCAGGCCGACCCAGGTCTCGATAGCCAGGTCGGGGCCGCCGGATTCCTTGACGGTGGGCACCTGCGGATAGTCGGTCAGCCGCTGCGGCGACGCGGTGGCCAGCATCTTGAGCTTGCCGGCCTTGACCAGCGGCAGGCCCGAGCCGATGGTGGCCACGCTGAAGCTGATGTCGCCATTGGCGACCGCCGTGTAGATCTGCGCGCCTTCCTTGTAGTGGACCGGCATCATCTCGGTGCGCGTGGCCTGGGCCAGGATGGCGCCGCCGAAGTGGGCGGGGCTGCCCACGTAGGGCGTGCCGTAGGTGATCTTCTTCGGATCCTTGCGGGCCGCTTCGATCAGGTCGCGCATCGAGGCATAGGGAGCCGAGGCGGACGTGTAGAACAGGAAGGGCGCGCGGAAGAACATCGACACCGGCGCGAAGTCCTTTTGCGGATCGTAGGGGACCGAGGCCAGCAGCTTGGGATTGGTGGTCATGTGCGCGTCGCCCACGACCAGCAGGGTGTAGCCGTCGGGCGCGGCCTGTTTGGCGGCGCCCAGCGCCAGGAAGCCGTTGGCGCCCGGCTTGGCTTCGATGACGATGGGCTTGCCCCATAGCTTGCCCAGTTTATCGGCCATGATGCGCGTGGCGACGTCCGGCGTCAGGCCGGCCGGGTAGGGGGTGACGAGGCGTATGGGGCGCGCGGGAAAATCGTCGGCGTAGGCGGCCTGGATGCCGGCAAGCGTCAGGCTCGCCGCGACCAGGCGACACGATAGACTGGGGTTCAAGCTTGTCTCCTCGATGCGTCGCTCGACGCGCGGGCGCCAGGGTGCCTGCCCGGACGCTCGGTTTAATGTGATAGTAAACTATACTACTAGCTATTATGAGCCGACTGCGGACCGACGGCAAGCGGGGGATGGCGAGGAGGGAGGGGGCGCTCCGGACGAGACCGGCACCGCTAGTCAGCTAGATCGATGAACGCCACCCTGGGGCGATGGCGGTCCGGCGCCTCAGTCGCCGACGACGTTGGCGGCTCGGATGACGCCGCGCCAGCGGGTGATCTCTTCGGACAACCGCTGCGCCAGCAGGCCGGGCGGGCCGGTCTCGATGTCGATGCTCAGGGCGGCCAGGCGCCGGCGGACCTCGGGTTGCGACAAGGCCCTGGCCAGCGCGGCGTTGAGCGTGGCTGCCACGTCGGCGGGCAGGCCCGCGGGGGCGAACACGCCCCACCATTGCCCCAGGTCCAGGTCGGGCAGAGGCAGTCCGGCTTCGACGAAGGTGGGAATGTCGGGCAGCGAGGCCGACCGGCGCGGCCCCGTCAGCGCCAAAGCCCGCACCTTGCCGGCCTCGATGCTGGGCTTGGCCACCGAGAAGGCCGCGAACATGCCGGTCAGGTGGCCGCCCAGCAGGTCCACCATGGCGGGGCCGCCGCCTTTGTAGGGCACGTGCAGCGCATCGATGCCAGCGGCCAGGCGCAAGGCTTCGAAGCTGAGTTGCGTGGGGGTGCCGTTGCCGGCCGACCCGTACTGGAGCCTGCCTGGTTGCGCGCGCGCCAACGCGACCAGATCCGGCACGCTGCGGGCTTGCACCGAGGGATGCACGATGAGCACGAAAGGCGCGGTACCGATGAAGCCGACCGGCGCGAATACCTTGCGGGGGTCGAGTGCCTGGCTTTCGTATAGCGAGGGCATGATGGCCATGGAGTTTTCGCCCAGCAGCAGCGTGTGGCCATCGGGCGCCGAGCCCGCCACCTGCCGCCACGCCGGATAACCGTTGCCGCCAGCGCGGTTCTCGACGATTACCGTCTGTCCCAGGGCCGCGCCCAGCTCGGTAGAGGGGTGGCGGGCCAGGATGTCGGTGGCGCCGCCTGGCGCGAAGCCCACTACCAGCCTGACCGGGCGTTCGGGATAGGCCGCCGCGCCAGGTCCGGCGAGCGCTGCCATCAGCAGGACCGCGCCCGGGGCCAGGCCGGCGCGGCGGCTGGCGACGGGCCTCATGGCTGTCTCTCCGTCCGCGGGATGGCAGGGTTCGACATGGTCGTTTCCGTGCCGTCGCGGTTGACCAGGGTCACGGGCCAGTCCATGCCCGGCTGCGGCCAGTTCGCCCAGGCCTCGGCGAACGAGTGGCTCAGCACTTCGAACACGTTGCCGAACGGATCTTCCGCATAGGCCAGGCGATAGGGCTTGCCTGGAATCATGGGGAACACGGGGGTGCGCTGTTTGCCGCCGGTGGCCACGATCTTCTCCAGCAAGGCTTCCACGTTCGGGTCGGTATAGCAAAGATGCCAGTAACCCTGGCGCCAATACTCCATGTTCAGGTCCGGGGCATAGGGCACGACGGCGGGATCGACGTACTGGAAAAGCTCCAGGCCGACACCGTTGGCGGTCATCAGCTGTGCCTGATAGGCCTTGCGAAAGCGCGGACCCATGATGACGGCGGCCCGTTTTTCGTTCTGCTCTCCCGCGTCCAGGACGCGCGGTCCCATCAGCAGGGTGAAGCCCAGGACTTCGCTGTACCAGTCGATGGCCGGGTAGATGTCGGGTACGGTCAGGCCGATATGGTTGAGCGCGCGCGGGTAAGTGATCATGTTGCGGTCTGCCTGGGTGGGAAAAGAAGTAGTCATTGGGATTCGATGCCGGCGTCTTTCACCAGCCGCCGATACTTCGCGAGTTCGGATTGCAGGTACGCGGCCGCCTCGGCGGGCGTACTGCCGATCAGTTCGAAACCGTTGCGGGCGAACTGCTCCCTCACATCGGGCTGGGCCAGTACCTTGACGAGGTCGGCATGGATGCGCGCGGTCACCGCGGACGGCAGGCCGGCCGGGCCGAACAGGCCGTACCAGGGCGCCATTTCGAAGCCCGGCAACCCGGATTCGGCGATGGTGGGGATATCGGGGGCGGCGGACGAGCGGCCCAGGCTGGCCAGGCCCAGCGCGCGTACCTTGCCGGTACGAAGGTGCGGCAACGCGGTCGACAGGGTGACGAACATCAACGGCAACTGGCCGCCGATCACGTCCACGATGCCCGGGTTCTCGCCCTTGTAGGGCACATGCTGCATGCGTGTCCCCAACGCCAGGTTCAGCATTTCGCCGGCCAGGTGCTGGGTCGATGCCTGGCCGCCCGAGCCGAAGCTCAGCGTCTGGCCATGCTGTTTCGCATACCGCATGAAGGCGGGGAAGTCGCCGGCGGGCAGGGCGGGGCCGGCGACCAGTACCGTAGGCACCGAAGCCACCACCGAGATCGGCGTGAAATCCTTGACCACGTCATAGGGCAGGCTGCGGGTGGTGGCCGCGGCGATGGCGGTGCTCGTCTGCGGCGACAGCAGCAGGGTATGGCCGTCGGGCGGCGCCTTGGCCACGAGGTCGGCGCCGATCGTGCCGCTGGCGCCGGGCTTGTTCTCGACGATGACGCTCTGGCCCCAGTTCTGCGAAAGTTTCTGCGCAATGAGGCGCGCCGCGATGTCGGTGCCGCCTCCGGGGGCATTGCCGACGACGATGCGGACCGGCCGGTCCGGATACTGCGGCTGGGCGCTTGCGGGACTGGCGAGCAGCAGCAGTCCCGCCCAGAGCAAGGCGTGCGTTTTCATGAGGCGTCTCCTCCTGGTGCCTGTCGGCCCGGGGTTGTTGTGGTGGTGGCGCGGGTGCTACGGCCTGATGGCGCCGCGCCGGTCGATCGATTGCAGGATGGCGTCGAGCGCAACCGAGACGGCCACGATCTCGTCCATGCCGATCAGGAACTCGCCGTGGCCCTGCGCGGCTTGGGCAAACGATTCCAGGCAGGCCAGGAGCGATTGGCCCGGTGCCAGTTCGCGATGTTCCGGCGCCTTGCCTGGCCGCCGGATCACGAGCTGGGTCTCGCCCAGCGCTTCGACCGAACCCTGGTCGCCGAAGACATGCACGCGCCAATACAGGGGGGTGGAGCGCACGGCGGCGAACGAGCCGCTGATGCCGCGCTCGAAACCGAGCATGACGGTCAGCGTGTCGCGCGGATCGGCGCCCGCGCGCGTCGTCAGCAACTGGGCGGACACCTCGGACACCGGTCCGGCCACGCTGACCAGCGCGTCCAGGACATGGATGCCGGAGCCGGTCAGCCCGCCTCCGGGCGCTTCGTGGGGAATCTCGCGCCAGGCGGTGAAGTTGCCGGAGTTCTGGTTGCTGGAATGTCCTTCGACGTGCAGGATCTGTCCCAGGCTGCCGCCGGCCACGATCTCGCGCAGGGCGATCATGGAAGCCCAGAAGCGCTTGTTGTGGCCCACGGCCAGCACGCGATCCGCCGCCCGGCATGCCGCGGCGGCGGCCCTGGCTTCGTCTGCCGTGAGCGCCAGCGGTTTTTCGCAGAAGACATGCTTGCCCGCTCGCGCGGCCGCCAACACCTGCGCGGGATGCAGCGAGTGGGGAGTCGCCAGGACCACCGCGTCGATGCGGGGGTCGGCCAGCACCGACTCGTAGTCGGCGGTCAGGGCCAGTCCGTGGCGGGAAGCGAAGTCGCGCTTGGTGTCGATGTCGCGCGCGACACCGGTGGTGAACCGCATGCCCGGGCTCTTGCCTTGCACGGCTTCGACAATGCTCTTGCCCCACCAGCCCAGTCCGACGATCGCGGCCTTGATCATGATTGCCTCTTTCCTGTTCGATGAATGATGCAGCCGCGACAGGGGGGATCGCTACAATGCGGCGCAAAGGGCACCTGCCCGATGCGACGGAACCGACGATCCGGGGGGGACCCGGCCGATGTTCTGCAAACGTTTGCAGTAATCTAGGTGGAAATTTTCCCGTGCGCTAGTTTTTTCGACTATCTACAGGGATTTCCATAATAATTGGCGCATTGATATCAGTTTTTATCTGACAAAACAGCCGGTTCTGTATGAGAACGATTGCAAAATGAATGCAAAAAAACCCAGGTCATCGGCAGTGACGATCGAGGATGTCGCGCTGGCGGCGGGCGTGCACGTGGCGACCGTGTCGCGCGCGTTGCGCGAGGGGGGCATGGTGGCGCCCGCCACCCGCGAGAAGGTCCAGGCCGCCGCGCGCCGGCTCGGCTACCGGCCCAATGTCGCCGCGGCCACGCTGCGCACTCGCCGCAGCAGCCTGGTGGGCGTCATCGTGACGGACCTTGGCAATCCTTTTTTCGGCCCGATTCTCAAGGGGTTGGAAACCGAGCTTCGCAAGAGCGGATGGATGTCGCTGGTGGTGCAGCCGCCCGAAGACGCCGCCGGCCGGCGCGACGTGGTGCTGGCCCTGGCTGATCGCCAGGTAGGCGGGCTGATCATCGGCGCGGCCGAAATCGACGACCCTTTGCTGGACACCGCCGATGGCCTGCAGTTGCCGGTGGTACTGGTGAACCGTGGCTACGGCGAGCGCCGTTTTCCCAGCATCGTGACCGACGACCGCGAAAGCATGCGGCTGGCGCTGGACCACTTGCTGGCGCTGGGGCACCGCCACATCGCCCACATTGCCGGACCCCGTTCCAGTTCCACTGGCCGCGCCCGTGCGGAGGCCTTCGGCGATCTGTGCCGCCAGCAGGGCATCGGCGATGCCATCATCGTCGAGACGCCGGCGTTCACGCGCGCCGCGGGCAACGAAGCGGCGCTGTCGGTGCTCGACGTGGCGGCTCCGCCGACTGCCGTCGTGGCCGGCAACGACATGCTCGCGCTGGGCGTGCTCGACGCTGCCGGGCACTGCGGGCTATCGGTGCCGGGGGACCTGTCCCTCGTCGGGCACAACGACATGCCCCTGGTGGACCTGATCGATCCGCCGCTTACCACCATCCGCGTGCCGGTGGAGCAACTGAGCCGCCAGGCCGCGCGCCTGTTGATCGAGCAGATGCACAACGCGGACGAGGCCGTGATGATGCGGGTCATGATGCCGAGCCTGGTCGTGCGCGCGTCCACGGGGCCGGCGCGGCGCTGACGCGCCGCCGGCCCGTGAGGCGACGCTACTGCGCGGTGATGTGGCGCTCTTTGATGATCGCGCCCCAGGTGGCCGATTCGTCGGCGATGAACTTGGCGAGTTCTTCGCGGCTCATCGGATCCGGCGTCAGTCCGTGCTTGATCAATTGCGCCGATACATCGGGATCCTTCAGCACCTTCACGATTTCCTCGTTCCAGCGGTCGAGTATCCCGGCGGGCGTCTTGCCTGGCGCGACGAAGGCGTACCAGTTGGTGGCATTGAAGCCGGGGATGCCGGACTCCGCGATGGTCGGAACATCGGGCATGAAGGCCGGGCGCTTCAGGCCGGTCGTGGCGATGGCGACCACCTTGCCGGTCTCGATATGGGGCTGGGCCGAGGAAGGCGTCGAGTAATACGAGGCGACCCGCCCCGACAGCAGGTCCACCATGGCCGGCGCGCCGCCCTTGTAGGGAACGTGGACGACGTTCACGCCGGCGCGCTGGTTGAGCAGCTCGCCCGCCAGGTGCGAGGCCGAGCCGGCGCCGGTCGAGGCGTAGCTCATCTTCTCGGGATGTTTCTTGGCCATCTCGACGTAGTCGTTCAGCGTCTTGATACCCAGGCCGGCGTAGGCCACCAGTACATTCGGAAAGTTGACGCCCATGGTGATGGGCGCCAGGTCCTTGACCGGATCGTAGGGCAGCTTCATCAAGTGGGGCGCGATGGCCAGCGGGCCGATCGAGCCGAGCAGGATGGTGGCGCCGTCGGGTTCGGCGCGCGCGACCAGATCGTGGGCGATGTTGCCACCCGCGCCGGCCTTGTTCTCGACCACCACCGGCCGGCCGAGGTTTTCCGACAGCTTCCTGGCGATCAGGCGGGCCGCGGTGTCCGAGCCGCCGCCGGGCGCGAAGCCGACGACCATGGTGATCGACTTGCGTGGAATGTCCTGGGCCGCGGCCAGCGGCGGCAGGGCACAGGCGAACGCGGCCGCGATCCACGCGGCCGGCATGAGCGGGTAACGATGCATGGCTCCTCCGTTATGGTTGTCAGGGAGACCGGGGCGGCCTCTGTCGTCGGGCCAGCATACGAGGAGCTTTTCGGTGACGTAATCACCTGGCATGAATGGGGGCATCACGACTCGTGACGGGGTGGTGCCGGCCGGGACCGCCGTCGCCGGTGGCCGGGCTCGTGATTTCCCGGGGAAGCCGCCGTGCCCGTGCGGTAAGCTTACGGACTGCCCGGCATTCGCCGGTCCCGCGGTCTTGTTCTTCCTTCACGCGAATTCGAGCCAAGCATGACAGCACGTACTTCTCCCCTGGCCGGTATCCGAGTCCTCGACCTGACCCGCGTCCTGGCCGGACCCTGGTGCACCCAGAACCTGGCCGACCTGGGCGCCGAGGTGATCAAGATCGAACGACCGGGATCGGGAGACGACACGCGCAGCTGGGGGCCGCCGTTCCTGAAGGACAGCGAGGGCCGAGACACCGCCGAGGCCGCCTACTACCTCAGCGTCAACCGCAACAAGCGGTCGGTCGCGCTGGACATCGCCACGCCCGAAGGCGCGCGGCTGGTGCGCGAACTGGCGGCGCAGTGCGACATCCTGATCGAGAACTTCAAGGTCGGCGGACTGGCGAAGTACGGGCTGGACTATGCTTCGATGAAGGAAGTGAATCCGCGCCTGATCTATTGCTCGGTGACCGGGTTCGGCCAGACCGGCCCCTACGCCAGCCGTCCCGGCTACGATTTCATGATCCAGGGGCTGGGCGGCTTCATGAGCATCACCGGCGAGCGGGACGGCCTGCCGGGTGCCGGCCCGCAGAAGGCCGGCGTGGCCGTGGCCGACATCCTGACCGGCATGTACGCGACGGTGGGCATCCTGGCCGCGCTGCAGGAGCGCCAGCGCAGCGGCCAGGGCCAGCACCTGGACATCGCGCTGCTGGATACCGTGGTGGCCATGCTGGGCAACCAGGCACTCAACTACCTGACCTCGGGCGTCGCGCCGCAGCGGGCCGGCAACGCCCATCAGAACATCGTGCCCTACCAGGTGTTCGCCGCGTCGGACGGCCACCTGATCGTCGCCGTGGGCAACGACGGCCAGTTCCGCGCCTACTGCGGCGTGCTGGAAGCGCCGCAACTGGCCGACCATCCCGACTACAGCATCAACAGCAACCGCGTCATCAACCGCGACCGGCTCGTGCCCATCCTGGCCGACCTCATGGAAAAGAAGCCGCGCGACTACTGGCTGGAGCGGCTGGAAGCCGTGGGCGTGCCCTGCGGCCCCATCAACACCATCGACCAGGCCTTCGACGATCCCCAGATCCAGGCCCGCGGCCTGCGCCTGGATCTGCCGCACCCGCTGGCGGGCACGGCGCCTTCCGTCGCCAGTCCGCTGCGCCTGTCCGACACGCCGGTGCAATATCGCCACGCGCCGCCGCTGCTGGGACAGGACACGGAAGCCGTGCTGCGCGACTACCTGGGTCTGAGCGACGAAGCCATCCAGCGCCTCGTGCCACCCGCCGCGTAGCGGCGCCCCGGTTGGTGCAATAAAAAACCCGGCCCCCTTTCGGTGGGCCGGGCATCTTTGGGATCGACGCGGGCGAGGTTGCTTACTTGGCTGCGTCGACCATGTACTGCACCGCGGCGCGGATGTCCGCTTCGGTCGCGTTCGCGGCGCCGCCCTTCGGGGGCATCGCGCCCTTGCCCTGCATCGCGACCGACACCATGGCGTCCACCCCGGTGGCGACGTACTTCGCCCAGGCGGCCTTGTCGCCGAACTTGGGCGCGCCGGCGATGCCGGTGCCGTGGCAGGCGAAACAGGTGGCGTCGTACAGCTTCTTGCCGTCGGCCGTGGAGGCGGCGGCGGGTGCCGCGGCAGGCGCGGCGGCCTGCGGAGCGGGAGCGGCCGGCTCGGCAGCAGCGGGCGCGGCAGGAGCCGAAGGCGCGGCTGCCGGGGCTTCCGCGGTGGCGGCCGGCGCGGCGGGCGCGGGCTCGGCGGGTTCCTTGAGGTTGGCGCCGCTGTTGTTGGCCATGTAGACCACCGCGCGCGCGACTTCGAAGTCGTCCAGGTCGGGGTTGCCGCCCTTGGCCGGCATGGCGCCCTTGCCGTGCAGGGCGACCTGCAACATGGCGTCGAAGCCGGTGGATACGTACTTGGCCCACGAACCGCTGTCGCCGAACTTGGGCGCGCCGGCCACGCCGGCGGCGTGACAGGTGGCGCAGACCGCCTTGTAGACCGCTTCGCCGCTCTGGAACACCCGCGGGGCGTTGGCGTCGCGCAGCTCGAAGCCGGCCACCGGCTTGATGCGGGCCTCGATGGCCTCGGGCGTTTGCGCGTCGGAACCCGCGTTGGACTTATTGCCGCTGGTAACGAAGTTCACGAGCAGCAGGATGGTGATGATGGGGACGAGGAAAGCCAGTATGACCACCGTGATCAGCTGACGAGGCGTCCTGATCGGCGAGGTATGTTCTTCTTCGTGGTTATGCTGCGCGTTGCTCATTGCCAAGTCCTGCAAGTCTATGGGCCGGGCACGCCCGACACGTGACGGTTTATGGGATTTTGATGACTGCTTGCTTTGATACTTGTATTGCGCTGGATGGGCGGCCGCCTATCTCCTCCCGGCCGGCTGCTTTCCCGCACATAAACGCCTGATTATAGCGGCAGGGCCGTCTCTCGGCTCAATCGGTGTTTTTGCCGCCGGGCCGCCCCAAGGCAAAAGATACCCCTCGGGGGCAGCGCCGCCGCGCAAAAGACGAAATCTTCCAGGCAGGGTACAATAAGCGGCTGCGCGCCCGTAGCTCAATGGATAGAGTACTGCTCTCCGAAGGCAGGGGTTGCTGGTTCGATCCCAGCCGGGCGCGCCATTTTCCGCTTTTCCCCGTGCAGCCATCCGCCGCTGCCACGATCCGCTCCCCCTCCATGGTTTTCACTGCCTGGCCGATTGCCGCCGGGCGGCATCGATCATCTCGCACAGACGCTCCGTGGCCTCGATCATGCGCGGTCCCGGCCGATGCATGGCATCGGGGTCGATGGCCCACAGGTTGTCCGGCACCGCGGCCAGGGCCGGTCCGAAGTGCTTCCAGGCCGCCAGCGCCGCTTCGGCGCCGGGGCCGGCCTGGCCCATGATGATGGATTGGGGATTCTCCCGCAGCACGCTTTCCGCGCCCACCATGGGCGCGGCGGCGGGCAGGCCGCCGAAGACGTTGACCGCGCCGCATGTCCGCAGCGCATCGCCGATGATGCCGCGGTCGTTCACCGTGTACATGGGCTGGGAGCCCACCTGGTAGAACACGCGCACGGGGCGCTGGCCCGCGTAGCGCGCGGCCAGTCCGGCCAGGCGCCGCCGCAGGACCGCGGCCGTGGCTTCGGCCTCGGTACGGGTGCCGGTCAACTCGCCGAGCCGCACGATGGCCTCGGGAATGTCGGCCAGCGTGCGGGGGTTGCTGTAGTACAGCCGGATGCCCAGCCGTTCCAGAACCGCGTGGGGCCGCCCCGCGTGCGCCACCCCGTCGCCATACGCCCAGAGCACGACCAGATCGGGCGCGAGCGCCACGATGCGCTCGGCGTCCGGCTGCAATCCATTGCCCACGCGGGGCAGCTTCATGGCCTCGGGCGGATAGTTGCTGTATCGATCCGCACCGACGAGGTAGGGGCCCGCGCCGGCGGCGAACAGCAGTTCGGTGGCATGGGGCGCCAGCGACACCACCCGCCGCGCGGGCGCGGGCAGGGTGATGTCGCGGCCCGCGTCGTCGCGCGCGTGGATGGCCTGGGCGAACGCGGCTGTCGGGCCGAGCGCTGCCGCCAGCGCCAGCGCGACGGCCGCCCGCAGGCGGCGCCGCTCAGGGGCGATAGCTGAGGTTGACGAAGACCGTCGAGCCCGGGGTCGCATAGCCGCCCGCCAGTTCATAGTGCTTGTTGAACGCATTGTTCCAGCGCACCTGCACCTGCGTGCTGTGGTTGATGTCATAGGACGCCATCAGGTTCACGAGGCTGTAGCCGCCCAGGCGTCCCACCGCGCCAGCGTAGTCCACGCGCGGCGTGGTCGCCAGCCATTCGGCGCCCAGCAGCCAGGGGCCCAGTCGATGGTCCGCCGCCAGCTTCAGGCTGCCGCGGGCACGCCGGGCCAGTTGCTCGCCGGTCTTGGCATCGCGCGGGTCTTGCCAGTCGGCGCTGGCGCGCAGCGTGGTCGCGCCCAGTTGCTGGGCAAGGCTGACGTTCACGCCTTTCAGGATGGCCTTGTCGATGTTGGCATTGCTGCCGGTCCAGTTGCCGGTGCCGTCGTCGACCCAGACGATCAGGTTCGAGACGCGGTTGCGGAAGGCCGTGACCGAGGCCGTGGTGCCGCCGTTGCGATAGCGCACCCCCGCTTCGACGTTGCGCGATTTCTCGGCTTTCAGGTCGGGGTTGCCGCCCCAGCCGTACAGGTCGCTGTAGGTGGGGGCGCGGAAGCCGGTTTCCGCGCCGGCCGTGGCCTGCCACCCAGGCGCGAAGTCATAGGCGTAGGACACCGCGCCCGAGGTATTGCCGCCGTACTGGGAGTTGTTGTCGTGGCGCAGGTTGAGCTGGACGTGGTGCCGGTCGAAGTCGCCCCGATAGATCGCGGCTACCGAGTTGGTACGGCGCCGGGTCGGGAAGTTGCCGGTCAGCGAGGTGCTCAGCACGTCTTCGCGCAGGTGCTCGGCGATCAGCGACAGGTTCTGCCCGGCGGCCAGCGCGAGATCGTTCTGCCAGGTGAACAGGTCCTGGCGCGTGCGCGACTGCGCGCGGGGGGCCGTGGCGCTGGCGTGGTCGCGGTAGTCGTCCACGGTGCGCCCGAAGCGCAGCGTGCTGGTCCAGGTGTCGGTGATGCGGTCCACGCTGGAGAGCGAATAGGCCTCTACGCGCGTGACGGCGCGCGAGTCGTAGGGGACGCCATTGTCGTACTGGCCGTTGATGCGCGAATGGTAGACGCTGGCCTCGACGCGGTGGCCGGCGGCCCAGGCCAGGCCCAGGCGGGCGGCGGCGTTTTCCTGTTCGTAGCCGTCGCGGTCGCCGTAGTAGGCGAAGCTGCCGGGCAGGGTGGCGTTGAAGCCGCGGCTCTTGGATTTGCCGTACTGCAATCCATAGCTCCACATGCCCTGGGCGCCGTCCAGGTTGACCTGGGCCTTGTAGGTGTCGTGGCTGCCCGCGCCCACCGAGCCGCTGATGGCCAGCGGCCGGTCGGCCTGGCGCTTGGTGATGATGTTGATGACGCCGCCGATGGCGTCGGCGCCATAGATGCTGCTGGCCGCGCCGCGCAGGATCTCGATGCGTTCGACGCTGGCGGGGTCTATGCCGTTCAGGCTCATGGTGCCGGAGGTGGCCGAGCCCACGCGCAGGCCGTCGATCAGCACCAGGGTGTGGCGGCTGTTCGCGCCGCGGATGAAGACGCTGGTCGTGGTCTGCGGACCGCCGTTGGTGCCGATGTCGATGGCGTGTTCGCGCTGCAGCAGCTCGGCCAGGCTGCTCTGCCCGGCGCGCTGGATGGTGTCGGCGTCGATGACGGTGACGTCGCCCAGGGCGCGCGACAGGGGCTGCTCGACGCGCGAGGCCGTGACGGTGACAGGGTCGAGGGTGGTGGTCTGGGTCTGGGCCTGGGCGTTGGCGGCGCACAGCAGCGCGCCGGCGGCGCCGGCCAGGCGCCAGGAGGTGGAGCTGGATGACATGGATGCCTGTGGTTTCGGTGACGCGCATCCCCGCACGTCGGCTTGCGAATCGGGAAGCATGGCGCTTCCCCCTTGCGGTCATGGGAGACCGTTGAGCCGGCCGGTATCCGGGCTGGCATTCGCGGCTGCATCCCCTTCCCATGCGCGTCGACGCCGGAGGATGCGGCGGGACGGGGCACAGTGGGTTCGATGCGGCGTGTCGCGCGCGGCGTGACCACGCGGGACGGAATGCTTACCGTTGCGGGGGCAGCACAGGTTAGGTCCCGAAGGGGCCCTCCTGTTTCCCGTTTAACTGTGAAGCACCGACTCGGCGGCTACTCTAGCACGGCCTGGGGACGGAAGGCAGGAAACGGGGCGGGGATGTTGTCCGGCCGCCGCGAGGCAGGAGGGGTCAGGCGGTGTAGTCGCCATTGGCTTCGGGCTGGTAGTCGATGCGCACGATGTTCATCTGCCGAGGTTCGCCGTCGGGCGGGGTCCAGCCGATCCTGCCGGGCACCCGGACGCCCAGCAGGGCGGCGCCCATGGGCGAAAACACCGACACCATGCCCTTGGCGGCATCGGCCTCCTTGGGGTAGCACAGCGTGATCAGCCGCGTGCCGCCGTCGTCTTCGACTTCCACGCGGGTATGCATGGTGACGATGTCGGCGGGGATTTCGCGCGGTTCGGCCTGGTCGGCCTGGTCCAGGGCCTCGGCCAGGACGGCCTGGGCGGTGCCCGCCGCGGGCTCGCGGTCGAGCTGGCCCAGAAGATTGGTAAGGCGAACGTAGTCGAGTTCGTTGACGGTAATGTAGTGAGGGCTGCCGGTTTGCATGCCTGTCTCCTGAAAAACGGTGCCGGGAAAACGGCGTTCAAGACGTTTGTTCGGGAAGCCCGGCGATCGATTGCGAGAAAGCGGTAGAGGGGAGGGGGATCGCCGGGCTCAGGAGTGGAAGGCCGGGATGAGCTGAAACAGGATGGACGGGCGCGACGACGCGCGACGCGCTAGGGCGCGCGTCGACCGGGATCGGAGCGAGGAGGCGGGTGCCGGGGTGGCACGCCGGATGGGTTCCATGGGACTAGGATAGCCCATTCTTGCCGATCGGTTCAAACCGGGTCGGCCAGCGTGGCCAGCCAGGTCTCCATATCGGCGTAGACCGGGGCGGCCAGCGCGGGGGTTTCGTTCAGGACTTCGTGGTAGGCCTGGTGGTACCAGCGCAGCGCCAGCTTGCCGGGCGCGCCCGAGTCGGCGAAGCGCCGGCTGCCCGACGGCGAGACGATGGCATCGTCCCCCGCGACCATCAGCAGCGTGCGCGGCTTCAGGGTGGACGCCTCGGCGATCGACTGCGCGCCGGCCTCGGCGATGAAGCGCATCAGCCGCGCGCTGATCCTGTCATGCACCAGCGGATCCTGGGCATAGGCGTCGATCACCGCCTGCTCGTGCGACAGCCTGGAGATCTTCAGGCCGCTGCCCACCCGCAGGTCGGGGGCGATGCCGCCCAGCATGTCCAGCAGCCAGCGCTGGCGGGCGGACAGCTCCACGCTGAAAGCGGGCGACGACAGCACCAGGCCCGCCAGCGGCACGTTGCCGCGCAGCGCCACGCGCGCGGCAACCAGGCCGCCCAGGCTATGGCCGACCAGCAGCGGCGGGGCGCCTGTCTCGCGCGCGTATTCGGCCAGCCGGTGTTCGGCATCCACGACCAGATCGTCGCTGGCGCGCAGGGCGCCCCGCTTGCCGCTGGAACGGCCATGGCCCCGATGGTCGTGCGCCGCCATCGACCACCCGCGGGCGGCGAACCAGCGCACCAGCCCCTCGTAGCGTCCGGCGTGTTCCCCCAGGCCGTGCAGCAGGTAGGCCGGCCGATAGCCTTCGGGGCGGGGCGGCACGTCCCAGCGGTACGCCGCGAGCTGCGTGCCGTCCGGAGCGGTCGTCATGGAAATCAGCGACAATTCGTTGTCCCGTATCGATCTTGTATGGATTCAAAGGCGGATTGTCGCTCAGCCGCTTCAAGCGGGCCGGCTGGCTCGTGTAACAGCTTGTACCGCCTGGTCGCGGACCAGCGGGCGACGATGCCGCACTCTGTCGCTGGAATACCCATGTCTGCTCCTGTCCGCGCCTGTCTCGTCCTGCTCCTGGCCATGCTGGCCGCCTGCTCGCCCAAGTACAACTGGCGCGAGATGCCGGCGGCCGACGGGGCGATCCGCGTCACCTTCCCGGCCCGTCCCAAGCCCGACCAGCGCGATGTGGACATCGCCGGCCATACGCTGCCGCTGGCCTTCGATATCGCCCCGGTGGACACTTCCATCTTCGCCGTCGGCCGGGTGACGCTGCCGGAGGCCATCCTGGCCGATCCGGCCGAGCTGGCCAAGATCGCGGACGCCTTCGAGCAGGTGCTGCTGGCCAACCTGCGCGGCACGCTTACCTATCGCAAGGAGATCACGCTGCGGCAGGCGCCCGCCGATACGCGCAAGCTCGGCCGGGCGGTGGAGCTGGAAGTGCATGGCATGGTGGCGAACACGCCGTCCTGGCTGCTGGGGCGGGTCTATCTGCTGGGGAACCAGTTGATCGAGGTCGTGGCCCTGGGCCGGGAAGACGAACTGGACCGCGATTCGGCCCAGACCTTCGTGCAGTCGGTGCGGGCGGATTGACGGCATGGAGTGCCGTCCCGGCTGCGGCGTCTGTTGCACGGCGCCGTCCATTTCCACGCCGATTCCGGGGCTTCCCGGCGGCAAGCCGGCCGGCATGCGCTGCATCCAGCTGGACGAGCGCGAGCGCTGCAAGCTGTTCGGCCGGCCCGAGCGCCCCGCCGTCTGCGCCTCGCTGATGCCCGCGTCCGACATGTGCGGGGACAGCCGGGAACACGCCATGCACTGGCTGGGGCGCCTGGAAGACCTGACGCGGCCCGCCTGAACCCTCCGGCTTGACCTGGATCAACGCGCGCGGCCGGCCTTGCCGCCAGAATGCGTAGCGTGAACACGACTTCGCTGCCTTGCGCCACCCTGGGCGCGCCGGCCGTCGGCGCAAGCGCCCCGGCCGCGGACTGTTATCACTGCGGCCAGCCCGCGGGCGGCGGCCTGCGCGCGTCCGTGGCGGGCGCCGAGCGCGGGTTCTGCTGCGCCGGCTGCCTGGCGGTCGCCCAGACCATCCACGGCGCGGGCCTGGAGAGCTTCTATCGTTTCCGCGACGGCCTGGGCCGTCCGCTGGACGATGCCGAGGGGCAGGCGGACCTGCGCGCGGCGTTCGGGCAGGCCGACATCGAATCGCTGTACGTGCGCGCCGTGGACGCCGGCACGGCCGAGGCCTGGCTGACGATCGGCGACCTGCGCTGCGCCGCCTGTGTCTGGCTGTGCGAGCAGCACCTGGAACGCCAGCCCGGAGTGGTGGCGGCGCACGTCAACCATGCCACCGGCCGGGCGCGGGTGCGCTGGAAGACGGCGCAGACCGGGCTGGGCCGCGTCCTGGACGCGTTCGCCGCCATCGGCTACCGCGCGGTGCCGTTCCAGCCGGGCGCCGCGAACGACGGGCTGCGCCGCGAGAAGCGCGGCCTGCTGCTGCGCATGGCGGTGGCGCTGCTGTGCATGATGCAGGTCATGATGTATGCGTGGCCGCTGTACCGGCATGAGGCCTCGATCGCGCCCGACCAGTGGCAACTGCTGCGCTGGGCCAGCCTGGCGCTGACCCTGCCGGTGGTGGCGTACAGCGCGTGGCCGCTGATGCGGGGCGCCTGGCGCGGGCTGCGCCATGGCCGGCCGGGCATGGACCTGCCGGTGGTGATCGGCATCCTGGCCGCCTTCGGCGCCAGCGTGGCCGCCACGGTGGCCAACCGGGGCGAGGTCTATTTCGATTCGGTCACCATGTTCGTGGCCCTGCTGCTGGCGGCGCGCTATCTCGAACTGGTGGTGCGCCACGAGGCGCAGGACGGCGGCCGCGCGCTGGCCGCGCAACTGCCCGCCACCTGCGCGCGGCTGCGGGACTATCCGGCCAGCCGCGAGGCCGGCCTCATCGCCCTGCAACAGGTGCGTCCGGGCGATGTGCTGCGCATCGGCCCGGGCGAGGCCGTGCCGGCCGACGGCCGGGTGCTGGAAGGCGCCACGCAGGTCGACGAAGCCATGCTGACCGGGGAAAGCCGGCCCATCGCCAAGGGGGTGGGCGATGGGCTGGTCGCCGGCAGCCACAACAACGGCAGTCCGGTATGGATGCGGGTCGAGCAGGTCGGCGGCGAGACCCGGCTGGCGCGGATCATCCAGGCCCTGGACCGGGCGCTGGAGGAAAAGCCGCGCATCGCGGTGCTGGCCGACCGCATCGCGGTGGTGTTCGTGCTGGCCCTGATCGCGCTGGCGCTGGCCACCGGCGCGGTCTGGTGGTGGATCGATCCCTCGCGCGCGCTGCCGGTCATGATCGCGGTGCTGGTGGTCAGTTGCCCGTGCGCGCTGTCGCTGGCGACCCCGGCCGCGTTGGCGGCGGCCACGGCGGCCCTGGCCCGCAAGGGCGTGCTGGTGGTGAAGGGCCATGCGTTGGAAACGCTGGCGCAGGTCACCGACGTGGTGCTGGACAAGACCGGGACGCTGACCCAGGGCCGGTTCACGGTGGCCAGCGTGGAAGTATCCGGCGCGATGGACGCCCGGCAGAGCCTGGCCCTGGCCGCGGCCATGGAGGAAGGCAGCACGCACCCGGCGGGCCTGGCGCTGATCGCGGCGGCGCGCGAGGCGGGCCTGGCCGCGCCGCGGGTCGATGGCGCCCGCCACCTGCCGGGGCAGGGCGTGCAAGCCAGTTTCGCCGGGTTGGCGATGCGCCTGGGCAGCCAACGTTTCGCAGCGGGTGCGCGCGACACGGCGCCATCGCCGCCGTTGGCCGATGGCCGGGACGAAGCGGCCGGCGCCATCGCCACGCAGGTCTGGCTGGCCGGCGACGCCGGGCCGCTCGCGCGCTTCGTGCTGCGGGATGCGCCGCGCGAGGGCAGCCACGAGATGGTGCGGGCACTGCAAGCCATGGGCAAGCGCGTGCACCTGGTGTCGGGGGACGATGCGCGCACGGTCGGAGCCTGGGCCGACGAGTTCGGCATCCGCAGCCATGCGGGCGGCGTCAGCCCCGAGGGCAAGAAGGACTATGTCGCGCGCCTGCAGGCCCGCGGCGCGATCGTGCTGGCGGTGGGCGACGGCATCAACGATGCGCCGCAGCTCGGGCTGGCCCAGGTGTCCATGGCCGTCGCGGCCGGCACCCCGCTGGCCCGCGCCAGCGCCGACGTGATCCTCAACGGCCACGGCATCCTGGGCGTCGCGCACGCGCTGCGGACCGCGCGCCGCGCGCGGCGCGTGATGCGCCAGAACCTGGGTTGGGCCCTGGCCTACAACCTGTCCTTCATCCCGTTGGCCGCGTCGGGCTGGATCACCGCATGGATGGCGGCGCTGGGCATGTCGCTGTCGTCGCTGCTGGTGGTGGGCAACGCATGGAGGCTGCGCCGCTGATGGAAACGCTCTACCTGCTGGTTCCGCTCAGCCTGATGCTGGTGCTGGCCGTCGTCGTGGTGTTGTGGTGGGCGGTGCAGGACGGCCAGTTCGAGGACATGGACGGCGCCGACTACGCCATCCTGATGGATGACGACACGCCGGCGGGTGTGGACGACACGCCGCGCCCCGGGCGCTCTTCCCGCGAGGCTTGATCTGCGTCAAGGCGCGTTCCCCCGCGCATGAGCATGATAGGCGCGGGAATTCAGAATCAGGGGAAACTGCCATGGGCGACAGCGCTAGCGGCGCGCTTTCAGGCGAAACATTCAACTACAAGATCGTCCGCCAATTCGCCGTCATGACGGTCGTGTGGGGAATCGTGGGCATGGCGGTGGGCGTGCTGCTCGCCGCGCAATTGATCTGGCCGGCGCTGAACTTCGACGTGCCCTGGCTGACCTACGGCCGGCTGCGGCCGCTGCACACCAACGCGGTCATCTTCGCGTTCGGCGGCAGCGCGCTGTTCGCCACCTCGTACTACGTGGTGCAGCGCACCTGTCAGGCGCGCCTGTTCTCGGCGCCGCTGGCGGCCTTCACCTTCTGGGGCTGGCAGGCCGTCATCGTCGCGGCGGCGATCACGCTGCCGATGGGCTATACCACCAGCAAGGAATACGCCGAGCTCGAATGGCCCATCGACATCCTCATCACGCTGGTGTGGGTGGCCTATGCCGTCGTGTTCTTCGGCACCATCGCCCGCCGCCGGACCCGCCACATCTACGTGGCGAACTGGTTCTTCGGCGCCTATATATTGACGATCGCGCTGCTGCACATCGTCAACAACCTGGAATGGCCGGCCACGATGTGGAAGTCGTACTCGGCCTACGCCGGCGTGCAGGACGCGATGGTGCAGTGGTGGTACGGGCACAATGCCGTGGGTTTCTTCCTGACCACCAGCTTCCTGGGCATGATGTACTACTTCGTGCCCAAGCAGGCCGAGCGGCCCATCTATTCGTACCGGCTGTCCATCGTCCACTTCTGGGCGCTGAGCTTCACCTATATGTGGGCCGGTCCGCACCACCTGCAATACACCGCGCTGCCCGACTGGGCGCAGTCGCTGGGCATGGTGTTCTCGCTGATCCTGCTGGCGCCGTCGTGGGGCGGCATGCTGAACGGCATCATGACCCTGTCGGGCGCATGGCACAAGCTGCGCACCGATCCCATCCTGAAGTTCCTCGTGGTGGCGCTGTCGTTCTACGGCATGTCCACGTTCGAGGGATCGATGATGTCCATCAAGACCGTCAATTCGCTGTCGCACTACACGGACTGGACCATCGGCCACGTGCATTCCGGCGCGCTGGGCTGGGTCGCGATGATCACGATCGGCTCGCTTTACTACCTGTTCCCGCGTCTGTTCGGGCAGAAGCAGATGTACAGCACCAGGATGATAGAACTCCATTTCTGGATCGCCACGCTGGGCGTGGTGCTCTACATCGCCGCGATGTGGATCGCCGGCGTCATGCAGGGCCTGATGTGGCGCGCCGTGGAACCCGACGGCACCCTGACCTACACCTTCGTCGAGTCGGTCAAGGCCACGTATCCGTTCTACGTCGTGCGCCTGCTGGGCGGGGTGTGCTTCCTGGGCGGCATGCTGCTGATGGCGTGGAACTTCATCATGACGGCGCGCGGCCGGCAGCCGTTCGACGCGCCGGTGCCGGCGCCGGTCCCGGTGTCCGTGGCGGCCCAGCCGCGGCTGGCTTGAGGAGCGCACCGCCATGAAATCGAAACGTGCTTCCTTCTTCAGCCACGAAACGCTGGAAAAGAACGTGGGCTGGCTGATCCTGGCCACCATCGCGGTGGTCAGCATCGCGGGGCTGGTGCAGATCGTGCCCCTGTTCTTCCAGCACTCCACCACCACTCCCGTCCAGGGCGTGGAACCCTATACCGCATTGCGCCTGGCCGGGCGGGACGTCTACATCCGCGAAGGCTGCGTGGGCTGTCATTCGCAGCAGGTGCGCACGCTGGCGGCCGAGGTGCAGCGCTACGGCCATTACTCCGAGGCCGGCGAAGGCGTGTACGACCGGCCCTTCCTGTGGGGCTCCAAGCGCACCGGCCCCGACCTGGCGCGGGTGGGTGGCCGCTACAGCGACGACTGGCACCGCGTCCACCTGAACAATCCGCGCGACGTGGTGCCGGAGTCCAACATGCCGGCCTATCCGTGGCTGCGCCAGGCGCCGGTCGCGAGCGACCAGGTCGAGGCGGGCATGCGCGCGCTGCGCACGCTGGGCGTGCCCTATACCGACGAACAGATCGCGGCGGCGGCCAGTGAGCTGGCCGGCAAGACCGAAGAGGATGCCCTGGTGGCCTACCTCCAGGGCCTGGGCCTGGCGATGAAGAAGCAGGGGCGGTGATGGACACGATCGCTTGGATCACATCGATCGCGACGGCGCTGGCGCTGTCGACCTTCCTGGCCATCGTGGCGTGGGCGTGGTCGCGCGCCCGCGCCGAGGCCAACCGCGAATCGGCCATGCTGCCGTTCGCGCTCCCCGACGAAAGCGCCGTCGCGGCGCAAGGCAAGGATGCCGGGCAATGAGCGATTTCACTACCGATTTCTGGGGCTACTACATCGGCGCGATCGCGTTGATCGGCATCGTCTGGTGCGTCTGGCTGCTGTTCTCGCAGCGCGCCTTCCTTAAGTCTTCTGGGGGCGCCCCGGGCGCGCCGGTCGACGATACCGGCCATGTCTGGGACGAGGATCTGCGCGAGCTGAACAATCCGCTGCCGCGCTGGTGGATGTGGATGTACCTGCTGTCCTGTGTGTTCGCGCTGGGCTACCTGGTCCTGTATCCCGGCCTGGGCAAGGTCCAGGGCTGGCTGGGCTGGTCGAGCACCGGCGCGCTGGCCGCGCAGCAGCACCAGCTGCGCGAACAGGTCCAGCCGCTGTACGCGCGCTTCGAGGCCATGGAGATCCCGGCCATCGCCGACGATGCTCAGGGGCGGGAGATCGGGCAGCGGCTGTTCCTGAACAACTGCGCCCAGTGCCATGGCTCGGACGCGCGCGGCAGCAAGGGTTTTCCCAACCTGGCCGACGGCGACTGGCTGTACGGTTCCGCGCCCGACGTCATCCGCGAATCCATCGCCAAGGGGCGGCACGGCATCATGCCCCCGTTCGGCGAACAACTGGACTCGCGCGCGGTCGGCGACGTGACCCAGTACGTGCGCTCGCTGTCGGGCCTGGCCGCCGATCCCATCAAGGCCGCCCGCGGCCGGGCGGATTTCCGCGCGAACTGCGCGGCCTGCCACGGCGTCGAGGGCAAGGGCAATCCGCTGCTGGGCGCGCCCAACCTGACCGACAAGGTCTGGCTGTACGGCAGCTCGGCCACCGTCATCGCCGAGACCATCACCAAAGGTCGCAACAACCAGATGCCGGCGCACGAGGACTTGTTCACGCCGCAACAGATCCGCTTGCTGACCGCCTACGTCTGGGGCCTGACCCGGCCCGCTGAAGAGGCGAAATGAGTTCCCCGCGCGAGCGCGCCGCCTGCCCGGCCGCCGGCGGCGACGAGGACGGCTCGGAACAGGCGCTGTACGAGGTCCGGCGCAAGATCTATCCGCGTTCGGTCAGCGGCGTCTTCGCGCACTGGCGCGTGGCGCTGGTGTTCCTGACGCAGGCGGTGTTCTACGGCTTGCCGTGGCTGACCTGGAACGGCAGGCAGGCCGTGCTGTTCGACCTGGGGGCGCGCAAGTTCTACCTGTTCGGGATGGTGCTGTGGCCGCAGGACATCATCTACCTGACGCTGCTGCTGATCCTGAGCGCCCTGGCGCTGTTCCTGTTCACGGCGGTGGCGGGCCGGTTGTTCTGCGGCTATGCGTGCCCGCAGACGGTCTACACCGAGATCTTCATGTGGATCGAGCGCCTGACCGAAGGCGACCGGTTCGCGCGCATCCGGCTGGACGCGGCGCCGTGGTCCTGGCGCAAGATCGGGCGCAAGGGCGCCAAGCACGCGATGTGGCTGGTGGTGGCGACCTGGACCGGGTTCACCTTCATCGGCTATTTCAGCCCCATCCGCGAACTGGCTGGCCAGGCGCTGCAGGGCGCGCTGGGTCCCTGGCAATGGTTCTGGCTGGTGTTCTACAGCTTCGCCACCTGGGGCAACGCGGGCTTCATGCGCGAGCAGGTCTGCAAGTACATGTGCCCTTACGCGCGCTTCCAGAGCGTGATGGTGGACCCCGACACCTATGTGGTCACCTACGACCCGGTGCGGGGCGATCCCCGGGGCAGCCGGTCGCGCAAGATCGACCCGCGCCAGGCGGGCCTGGGAGATTGCGTCAATTGCAGCATCTGCGTGCAGGTGTGCCCCACCGGCATCGACATCCGCGATGGCCTGCAATACGAGTGCATAGGCTGCGGCGCCTGCATCGACGCCTGCGACCAGGTCATGGACAAGATGCAGTATCCACGCGGCCTGATCCGTTATGCGTCCGAACGCGCCATCGAGCTGCGGCTGGACGCGAAACAGGCGCGACGCCGCCTGCTGCGCCCGCGCGTGCTGGTGTACGGCGCGATCTGGCTGGCGCTGGCGGCGGTGTTCGTGGGCCTGTTGGCGGCGCGGCAGCCGCTGCGCGTGGACGTGATCCGCGACCGCTCGGTGCTGGCGCGCGAGGCCGAGGGCGGCATGATCGAGAACGTCTACCAGTTGCAGCTCATGAACGCGACCGAGCGCGCCCTGCGCGTGCGGCTGGACGTGCAGGGCCTGCCGCAGCTGCGGGTGCAGGGCGCCGATGGCGGCACGGACATCGAACTGGCGCCCGCCTCGAACCGACTGTGGCCGGTGCGGGTGACGCTGCCGGTGGACGAGGCGCGGCCGGGCACGTACCGGATCGAGTTCGTCGTGCGCGACGACCGCGGCGCGGACGGGCTGCGCGAGACGTCGAGTTTCATCGTTCCTTGAATGGACAAAGCGAGGTGCGGGATGCAAGAGCAGAAGGATGCGGGACCCTGGTGGAAGGAACCCTGGCCCTGGCTGTTGATGGCGGGGCCCGCCCTGGCGATGCTGGGTTGCATCGTGACCATCGTTCTCGCGGTGACACATGACGATCCTCCGGTCGTCGATACGGTGGTCAAGCGGGGGCTGGTGGTGGAGCGTGCGCCATGAAATGGCGCCGCGTCAGCATGTGGGTGCTGTGGCCGGCCTTCCTGGCCAGCGCCGGCGCCGCGCTGGTCGTCTTCACCCTGCTCGATCCGCGCGGCCTGACCCTGGTCGGGCGCCCGGTCGAGATGTCGCGCGAGGCGTTCTATACCGTGGCTTTCTTCCTCCTGTGGGCGATCGCCGGGGTGTCCAGCGCCATCACGCTGTACCTGGCGGGCGGCGGCGCGGGGCCGGACGGCAGCGACGTGGACGACCTGCCATGATGCGCGGCGGCCGAGGGGGCGGGGCGTGAGCGGGTGGGTATTCACCGGCTGGCCGGCGCTGGCCAGCGTATTCCTGCTCGGCCTGCTGGGCGGCGTGCACTGCGCCGCCATGTGCGGCGGACTGGTGATGGCGGTCGAGCACCGCCACGGCGAACGGCTGGCGGTGCTGCGGCGCGCGGCGCCCTGGCGGCTGGGGCTGGAGGCCCTGGTCATGCACGCAGGCCGCATCGCTTCCTACGCGCTGCTGGGCGCGGTGGCGGGCGGCCTGGGGGGCAACATCTGGAGCCGGGATTGGCTGCCGCTACAGCGCGGCGCGCTGGTCTTCGGGGCGGCGCTGCTGTGCGTCTACGGCGTGGCGCTGGTGGCGCGCGCGGCCTGGCCCCGCGCGGCGGCGGGCGGCCGGGCAGCCGGCGCGTGGCGCGCCGCGCTGGTGCGGGGTTGGACCGGCGCGGCCGGGGCTGTCGCCCGCTCGCCCGCTGGCCGTTTCGTGCGTGCGAGCGTTGCCGGGCGGCCGCTGCTGGAACGCTTCCTGACCGGCCTGGCCTGGGGCTGGATGCCTTGCGGCATGTCGCTGGGGGTGCTGGCGGTGGCGCTGGTGGCGGGCAGCGCGGCGGCCGGCGCCCTGACGATGGCGGCCTTCGGCCTGGGCACGCTGCCCAACCTGGTCGCGCTGTCCGGCGCCGCCGGCTGGCTGCGCCGCCGCGCGCGGCTGCCGGCCTGGCGTATCGCCGGCGGCGTGGCGGTTGCCGCGTTCGGGGCGGTGGGGCTGGCGCGCGCGGCCACCCTGCCGTCAGCGCTGCTGGAGCAGGGGTTCTGCATCGTCTGGTAGCGCGCGCCGCGCGCCGGCGTCACTCCCGGGGCTGCCCCGTGGCCGGCATGTAGGTCGGCACGGGGATGCGGCGCCGCTCGCGGGTCAGGCAGTAGTTCGGCCCGCCCAGCCGGCCTACCGGGGCGAAGCGCCCGACGTTCACGCGCAGCGCCTGTTCGTCCAGCAGATCGTCGCGGAAGTTCATCGCCAGGATCTCGCCGAAGACGATGGCCCGCTGGGTCGAGATGTCCAGGACGCGGAACAACCGGCATTCCCAGGAGATCGGCGCTTCCACGATGCGCGGCACCCGCACGGCGGTACAGGACGCCAGCGTGAAGCCCACCGCTTCGGCCTCCGAGACGTGCGCGGGAAAATCGCTGCCGCACAGCACCGCCTTGTCGACGATGTCCTCGTCCACCATGTTCACCACGAATTCCTCGCGTTCGCGGATGTTGCGCAGCGTGTCCTTGGCCTCGCCCGGCCGGTGGCTCTCCTGTCCGTAGGCGACCACGGCGATGGCGAACAGCGGCGGATCCTCCCCCATGTAGTTGAACGCGCTGAACGGCGCGGCATTGCACAGGCCGTCCGCATCCAGGCTGGTGACGAGCGCGATGGGGCGAGGCCCGACGCTGCCGGTGATCAGCCAGTAGCGCTGCATCTCGCTCAGTCCGGCCATCGATACGTGTTTCATGTCATTGCTCCAGGTGCCGTGTGCGAAGCGCGCGGTCAGAGACCCACGTAGCGTTGCCAGATGGCCGGGTCGGCGCCAAGCTCCCCCGAACTGCCTTCCCACGCCACGCGTCCGCGTTCGATGATAGTGTGCCGGTCCGCGATGGCGATCAGGCGCTCGACGTACTTGTCGATCACCAGCAGCGTCTGCCCGGCGCGCCGCAGCGCGGCCAGGCAGTCCCAGATCTCCTGCCGGATCAGCGGCGCCAGGCCCTCGGTGGCTTCGTCCAGGATCAGCAGGTGCGGGTTGGTCATCAGGGCGCGGCCGATGGCCAGCATCTGCTGTTCGCCGCCCGACAACTGGTTGCCCATGTTCCGCTCGCGCTCGCGCAGGCGCGGAAACAGGGCGTAGATGCGGTCCAGCGTCCAGGGCTCGGCCTGGCGGCTGCGGTTGGCGGCGAAAGCCGTCAGGTTCTCGCGCACGCTCAGGTTGGGGAAGATCTGCCGGCCCTCCGGTACGACCGCGATGCCCAGGCGGCCGATGCGGTGGGGCGACAGGCGGTCGATGCGCTGGCCGAGAAAGCGCACCTCGCCGCCGCGCGACGGCGTCAGGCCCAGCAGGGTCCGCACCGTGGTGGTCTTGCCCATGCCGTTGCGGCCCAGCAGGGTGCGCATCGCGCCCACCCCGATGTCCAGCGACACGTCGAACAGGACCTGGCTGCTGCCGTAGGCGGCCTGCAAGCCCTTCACTTCCAGTACCGGTTCCATGGCGCGTCTCCTTTTTCCATGTGGCTCGTCGTGCCGCTCATACGGTTGCCTCGTCGCCCAGGTAGGCCCGGCACACGTCGGCGTTGCGGCGGATCGCCTCGGGCGAGCCGGTGGCGATCACGCGTCCATAGACCAGGACCGAGAGGCGGTCGGCCAGGCGGAACACGGCGTGCATGTCGTGCTCGACCAGCAGCATGGTGATCTCGCCGCGCAGGCCCAGCAGCAGTTCCACCATGGCCTCGGACTCCTCGGGCCCCATGCCGGCCATGGGTTCGTCCAGCAGCAGCAGGCTGGGGGACGTGGCCAGCGCCAGGGCTACCTCCAGCTTGCGTTGCTCGCCATGGGACAGACTGTGGGTGAAGGCGTCCGCGCGGGCGGCCAGGCCGACCCGGTCGAGCGCGCGCCGGGCCTGCGCATACACGTCCGCTTCGCGCCGCACCGGCCGCCAGCAGCCGGCGGCGCCACCCGTGCGCGCCTGCACCGCCAGCGCCACGTTGTCCAGCACGCTGAAGGACTTGAACACGCTCGTGATCTGGTACGAGCGGGCCAGGCCCAGGCCGACGCGCCGGTGCATGGGGAGCCGGGTGATGTCGGCGCCGTCCATCGAGATCGTGCCCGCATCCGGCCGCAGCGCCCCGGAGATCTGGTGGATCAGCGTGGTCTTGCCCGCGCCGTTGGGGCCGATCAGGGCGTGGATTTCACCCACCCTGACTTCGAAGCTGGCCTGGTCGGTGGCGGTCAGTCCGCCGAACCGTTTGACCAGCCCGGACACGTGCAGCTTGCAGGAATCAGCCATGGCGCCACCTCGTGGCCAGGCTCAGGGCGCCGTTGCGGGCGTACAGCACCGCGGCCAGCAGCAGGATGCCCAGCGGCAGCTGCCAGTACAGCGTCAGGCCCGACAGGTACTCTTCGGCCACCAGCAACAGCGCGGCGCCCACGACGCCGCCGTACAGGTAGCCCACCCCGCCCAGGATGACCATGATCATCAGCGAGCCCGATTGCGTCCAGTACATCAGGCCGGGGCTGACCATGCCGGCCTGGTTCGCGACCAGCGCGCCCGCCAGCCCGGCCGCGCCGCCGGCGATGACGAAGGCCGCGAGCTTGATGCGGAACACCGGATAGCCGATGGCCTCCATGCGCGTCTCGTTCTCGCGGATGGCCTGCAGGGCGCGGCCGAAGCGGGCGTTGACCAGCCGCTGCATCAGCCACATGGCCACGGCCAGGATGGCCAGCACGACGTAGTAGAAGGTCAGGTCGGACGAGGCGTCCAGGCCGAAGGGCAGGGCCGAACGGGCCGCCAGCGGCATGCCGTCGTCGCCGCCGTAGGCGTTCAGCGAGACGAACACGTAGTACAGCATCTGCGCGAAGGCCAGGGTGATCATGATGAAGTACACCCCGCGCGTGCGCAGGCTGACCACGCCGATCAGCCACGCCGCCAGCGCGGCGGCGGCGGTGGCCGCGGGCCAGGCGATCCAGGCCGCGTCCACGCCGGCGTCCATCAGGATGGCCACCGTATAGGCGCCTATGCCCAGGAACGCGGCGTGGCCGAAACAGACCATGCCGCCGAAGCCCATGACGAGGTTCAGGCTGGACGCCGCCAGTGCGAAGATCATGATGCGCGCGGCCAGGTCGACGTAGAAGCCCTGGCCCAGCCAGTCCGCGCCCAGCGGAAAGGCCACGGCCAGCGCCAGCAGGACGGCGCCGGTCCGGCGGCCCAGGATTTGGTCCAGTGGTGCCATGGTTACCCCCGTGCAGGAAACAGGCCCTGCGGCTTCCAGAACAGCACGGCCGCCATCAGGACATAGATCAGGATCGAGGCCAGCGTCGGCCCCAGGTTCGAGGCGACCGCGGGCGAGAACACCGTGCCCAGCGCGCCGGGCACCAGCGTGCGGCCGACGGTGTCGACCATGCCCACCATCAGCGAGCCGGCCAGCGCGCCGCGGATCGAGCCGATGCCGCCGATCACGACCACCACGAAAGCCAGGATCAGGATGCTCTCGCCCATGCCTACCTGCACCGACAGCAGCGGGCCCAGCAACGCGCCGGCCACGGCGCACAGCAGCGCGCCCAGGCCGAACACCAGCGTGAACAGGCGCTTGATGTCCACGCCCATGACGGTCGCCATCTCGCGGTTCGACGCGCCCGCCCTCACCCACATGCCGACGCGCGTGCGCGCCACCACCAGGTACAGCAGCAGGGCCACCGCCAGGCCCACGCCGATCACCAGCAGGCGATAGGACGGGTACTGGATGCCCGCCAGGTCGACCGGGCCCGAGAACAGTTCGGGCAGCGCCAGCCGGCGCGGCTGCGGGCCCCAGATCATGCGCACGGCCTCGTTGCCGATCAGGATCAGCGCGAACGTCGCCAGCACCTGCGACAGGTGATCGCGCTGGTACAGCGTGCGCAGCACGGTCGTCTCCAGCAGCATGCCGATGGCCGCGGTGGCCAGCATCGCCAGCAGCATCGCCAGCAGGAACGAACCGGTGGGCTCCACCAGCGCGGCGGTCAGGTAGGCGCCGAACATGTACAGCGAGCCGTGGGCAAGGTTGATCATGTCCATGATGCCGAACACCAGCGTCAGGCCCGCGGCCAGCAGGAACAGCATCAGGCCGAACTGGACGCCGTTCAGCGCGGACTCGATGACCGTGCTCATGAGACGCCTCGTCCCGCCTTCGCGGCCAGCGCCGCTCCCAGTTGGCGGGCGAGCTGGCGCGAGGTTTCGTTCAGCAGGTTGCCGCCGGCATCGAAGGCATGCTGGGCCTGCGGCAGCAGCACTTCGTCGGGCAGCACGATCGCGCCCATCTTGTTGAAGATGCCGCGCGCATGGGTGACCGCGCGGATGCCGCCGAACGGGCTCATCGAGGCCGCCAGCAGCGCGACCATCTTCCCCCGGTAGGGAAGCAGGCCGTCCTCGCCGTCGATGGGACGCGAGCACCAGTCCAGCGCGTTCTTGAGCAGGGCGCTGATCGATCCGTTGTACTCGGGCGTGGCGACCAGCAGGGCGTCGTGCTCGGCGATCAGGCCGCGCAGGACCAGCGCGTTGTCGGGCACGCCGGACCGCATCTCGTCATCGCCGTCGTAGATCGGCATGGGATAGTCGCGCAGGTCGACCTGCGTGACCTCGGCGCCGGCGGCGCGGGCGCCGTCGGCCGCCACCGCCAGCAGCAGTTTGTTCAGCGACGCGCCGCGCGAGCTGCCGGCGAAAGCGAGTATCTTGGGAGTTGCCATGGTTGAATCCTCGTGGTCCGGTCAGGGGTTTTTCATCTTGCAGGCGCCGGCATAGCTGTCGGTGTGCGCGGTCATGATCTTGCCGACCGTCTTGTTGGTGACGCGGCCGGACTCGTCCTTGCGCACCTCGCGCAGATAGAAATCGTTGATCGGGAACTGGTTGGTGTTGAACTTGAAGGCGCCCCGCACGGACTCGAACCGGGCCGCGGCGATGGCGTCGTGCAGCGCGCGCTTGTCCCCGATGTTCCCCTTCACGTCGGCCACCGCGCGGTCCAAGAGGCGCACCACGTCATAGCCCTGGAAGGCGTACATCGACGGCAGCCGGCCGTAGCGCTGCTGGAAGCGCGCGACGAAGTCGCGGTTGGCGGCGTTGTCCAGGTCCCAGGCCCAGTGCGACGAATTCTGCAGGCCGACCATCGCCTCGCCCAGCGCCTGGATGGTGTCCTCGTCGGCGGAATACCCCGGCACGAAGTACGGCACCTCGCGCGCCAGCCCGGCGGCCTGGAACTGCTTGATGAAGTTGATGCCCATGCCGCCGGGCAGGAAGAAGAACAGCGCATCCGGCTTCTGGGCGCGGATCCTGGCGATCTCGGACGCGAAGTCCAGTTCGCCCAGCTTGACGTAGATCTCGTCGGCCACGCTGCCCTTGAAGGTGCGCTTGAAGCCTTCCAGGTTTTCTTTGCCGCCCGTGTAGTTGGGCGCCATGATGACCACGCGCTTATAACCCTTGTCGCTCATGTGGCGGCCCATGGCCTCGCTCTGGCCGTCGTTCTGCCAGGCCAGCCCGAAGAAGTACGGATTGCACTGCGCGCCGGCCAGCGAGGCGGGCCCCGCCGCGGCGCTGATGTAGAACGTCCTGGCCGCGAAGGTGGGCGCGCCCACCGCCATCATCACGTTCGAATACACCACGCCGGTCATGAAATCGACCTTGTCGCGCTTGATGAACTTGTCGGCAAGTTGCTTGCCGACGACCGGGTTGGCCTGGTCGTCGCCTTCCACCACCTCGACGGGCAGGCCGCCGATCCGGTTGCCGGTCTCGTCCAGGCCGAGCCGGAATCCGTCCCGGATTTCCGTTCCCAGCGCCGCCAGAGGTCCGGACAGCGTGCTGATGAAACCTATCTTCACCTTGTCCGCGGCGTGGGCGGACATTCCCAAAAGCATTGCGAACGGCAACGCGAACCATTTGACGTGCATGATGGATACCCCTGGATGTGGAACGTTGAGATGGGAACCGGGGTGCTGCAAGAGAGGCGCCGTTCAGGGCGCCGAAGGCGGGTTCCTGTATTCGATCTGGCCGCCGGGCAGGAAGAACAGCATGGTGACCCTGCCGCCCGTGACGGTAGGGAAGTGCGAGCTGTCGGGCGGAAAGACCTTCCAGCCCGCGCCGGCGCCGCAGAAGCGGCCGGTCTCGTCCACGGGGCCGATCATGTTGATCTCGCCCAGCGGGTGCCGGTGATAGTGGCCCGGCACGTTGCGCAGGCAGCCGCTTTCCACCGTGAATCCATCCGTGTCGGGCGAGGCATGGGCGATCCGGCCCCGTCGATAGTCGGGGCCGTCTATTTCGGCATAGCAGGACCAGCCCTCGTCCATGCCGCGGCGCAGCAGCGCCAGCAGGCGGGCATAGCCTTCGGTGCGCGCGCCGTAGCGCTCGTTCAATGCGGCCTCCAGTTCGGGGCCGAGCGGACGGCCGCCGATGAAGTCCAGCAGTTCCCTGACCGCCTGCATCATCTCGGCCTTGCTGGGGCCGGTGGGCAATTCCGATTGCGTGTTCATCGCTGCTACCTGTACGTGTGGGTCTACCTGCATGTCGAGCGAATGCTAGGGACTAACGACCCGTGGCACTAGGAGCGCCGACCGTATAATCGTTCGTAGAAAAAGTATGAAAGCGCGGCCCGCGCACGGGCGTATCCTGGGAAGCTCGCCATGGATCTGATTTCCTCGCTCCTCGCTTTCCTGCGCGTCGCGGAAACCGGCTCGTTCTCGGTGGTCGCCAGCGAACGCGGCGTCACCCAGCCCGCCGTTTCCCGGCAGGTGCGCGCGTTGGAGGAACACGTCGGCATGCGGCTGGTCCAGCGCAGCACGACCGGCGTGGTCCTGACCGAGGAAGGACGTAATCTGTTGCCGGCGGCCCGCAATCTGGTCGAAGCCGCCGAAAGCCTCAGCGTCTCCGCCAGCCCGGCCCAGGCCCGGCCGACCGGCAAGGTCCGGCTGAGCCTGCCCGCGCCGCTGGCCCTGCATATATGCGGCCACGCGCGTGCGTTGCTCGACAGCCATCCCAGCCTGAGCCTGGACATGGTGGTGCGCGACAGCACCAGCAACCTCATCGAGGACGGCCTGGATCTCGAAGTGCGCCTGGGACCCATTGACGACAGTTCGCTGATCTCGCGGCGGGTGGGCATGACCTCGGCATTCCTGGTGGCCGCGCCGTCCTATCTGGCCGGCCGGCCGTTGCCCCGGTCTCCCCAGGACCTGCGCAACCACGAGTGCGTGGTCTACAGCCGGTGGGGCAAGGACGATACCTGGTGGTTCGAGGCGTCCGAGGGGCAGTTCTCGGTGAACGTGCCGTGCCGGCTGCGGGCGAACAATGCGTCGGCCGTGCACCAGGCCGTGCTGGGCGGCAATGGCATCGCCATCCTGTCGCACCTGATGGTGGCGGACGACCTGCGAACGGGGCGATTGGTCTCGCTGTTGCCGGAGTTTCCACCGGCGCGCCTGCCGCTCTACATCGTCTATCCGTCGCGCCGCAATCTGCCTTTGCGCACGCGCGTGGTCATCGAATTCATCGCCGAGCTGCTCAAGGCCGATCCGGCCATGCGCGACCGGACCGCATGGCCTCGCCCGGCGTCCGGCGCACCGGATGCGGGCCGCGGGCAGAACGCCGTCGGCGCGGCGCTGGCATCCGTGGACGCGGCCGGCGAGCGTCGCTAGCCGTTCAGGCCTGGGTATCCACCAGCGAGCCGGCGGCGCTTTCCCCCGACCGTTCGAGTTCCTTGGCCAGTTCGGTCATCGCCGTCTGCAGCGCGCCGGCCAGGCTGTTGATCCGGGATTGCGCCGAGGCCACGGCCCGGGCCTTGGCCTCGGCCGGCATGGCGCTGGCGCGCAGCCGCTCCATTTCCGCCTGGGCCTGCGCCAGTTGTTTCTGCAATTCCTTGATGCGCTTTTTCAGCGCCTTCACCGCAAAGGAGTCGCTGCTGTCGCCGCCGTCCGCCTCGGCGGCCTTGTCCTTGGCCCTTTCGCCGGCCGGGACGCCCAGGCCCCGCAGGACGGCCGAGGCATCGGCCGCCGGAGCGGCTGCCTGGCCTTCCGCCTCGCCTGGCAGCCGCAGGTGCGAGATCGACAACGACGCGGAAATGGGGGTGACGGGCGGCATGGCGTGGGTTCCGGGCGGAGCATGCCCGGATTAACGGCCCCGATGCCCGGGACTTGAGCGTGCCGGCTCAGCCCGCCACGGGCGAACCCAGCAGCCAGAGCAGGAAGGGCGCCAGGATCAGGAACACCACGGTCGAGATCAGCACGGCGCCCGCCGCCGTGTCGCCCATGTCGGTATAGCGGCGCGCGTACATATAGCTGACCACCGCGCAGGGCATGCCCATCTGCAGGGCCATGTTGCCGATCATGTCGGCCGGCAGCCCGACCAGCCAGGCCGCCGCCGCGCCCGTGGCCAGGCCCACCACGAGCCGGATGGCACCGATGATGCCGCCCAGCCGCAGGCCTGCCGCGGGGATCAGCGCCAGCGCGTGGCCTAGTCCCAGCAGCATCAGCGGCACGGTCATGCTGCCCAGCAATTGGGCCGACTCCATGATCCACCGGGGCGGGGTGTAGTCGAACAGGCGGCAGGCCACGGCCAGCACCGAGGCGATCAGGATGGGGCTTTTCCACGCCGCCGGCATGCCGTTGGCGCTGGGCAGCGTGCGCACGCCCACGGTGTGCTGGATGAACGAGCAGACGGCGAAGAACGCGATCGAGGTCGACAGGCCGGCGTCGCCGAAGGCCAGGTGGGTGATGGGCAGCCCCAGGTTGCCGGCGTTGGGGAAGGTCGTGGTCTGGAGCAGCTTGCGCACCGGCAGCTTGCACAGCCTGAGCGCCAGCGCCGAGATGCCCATGCACAGGGCCAGCGCCAGCACCGTGGCGCCCGCGACCGTGGCCATGATCTCGTTGCTGAGCTGGGTCGTGACCAGGGTATTGAACACCAGCGCCGGCGTGGTGACGGTGGTGGCCAGCACCGTGACGAACTGCGCCGGGAAGGCGTGTCCCAGCTTGCCCCAGGTGGTGCCGACGCCGATGACCACCATGAGCGGGGCCAGCAGGCTGAGAATGGAGAAATAGATGTGGAAGACGCCCATCAGGCGGCTCCCCGGGGGAGCGGGGCGAACGGGAAGGGCGGTGGGAGTCGGTGCATTGCGGTGCGTGGGGGCACGAGGCGGCGGGCAAGGGTGTAACAAGGCGCCGGGCAGGCCCGGTGCGGGTCCCCGCAAGGATAGCGCGAAACACCAGGCCGTCGCTCATCTCCCATGGGCGCCGCGCCGGCGCCCCCCGTATCGGCGTGGCCGTGGCGCCTACTGCCCGCCCACCTTCTCGATCAGCGCCGCCAGGCGTTGCATCTCGTCCTGGTCCAGGTCCGTCAGCGGCGCGCGCACCGGGCCCGCGTCGCGGCCGACCAGGCGAGCGCCGGCCTTGACGATGCTGACCGCGTAGCCGGCGCGGCGGTTGCGGATTTCCAGGTAGGGCAGGAAGAAATCGTCCAGCAGCCGGCCGATGGTCTGCGCGTCGTCCCGCGCTACGGCGTGGTAGAACGCCATCGCGGTCTTGGGAATGAAGTTGAACACGGCCGACGAGTACACGGGTACGCCCAACGCCTTGTAGGCCGCCGCGTAGACCTCCGCCGTGGGCAGCCCGCCCAGGTAGGCGAAGCGGTCGCCCAGGCCGCGACGCACGCGCACCATGGCCTCGATGTCGCCCATGCCGTCCTTGAAGCCGATCAGGTTGGGGCAGCGGTCGGCCAGGCGCGACAGCGCCGCCGGCCCCAGCCGCGAGTTGGCGCGGTTGTAGAAGATCACCCCTATGTCCAGCGACTTGCAGACCTCTGCCACGTGGGCCTCGATGCCGGCTTCGCTGGCCTCGGTCAGGTAGTGGGGCATCAAAAGGACGCCCTTGGCGCCCAGGCGCTGCGCTTCCTGCGCATAGGCGATGGCCGTGCGGGTGGGGCCGCCGGCGCCCGCCAGGATGGGAACGCGGTTCTCGCACACGTCCACGGCCGTCTTCACCACGGCCGAATAATCGGCCGGCGTCAGCGAAAAGAACTCGCCCGTGCCGCCCGCCGCGAACAGCGCGCTGGCCCCGTAGGGGGCCAGCCATTCCAGCCGGGCGGCGTAGCCCTTGGGCGCGAAATCGCCGTTCTGGTCGAAATCGGTGACGGGAAAAGAGAGCAATCCCTGGGAAATCGTGGCCTTCAGCTCTTGAGGGGTCATGACGGAATCCGGTGGTGGAAGGGGGTGGCGAGTGATATGTCGTCAGTCATCGTACAACTTAAGATGCGCGAAGGCAATGATCGGGCGACGCCATGTGCCGTCCCTGCGGGACAGCACACTAGGTGGCGGCCGCCGCCTCGCCGCCCTGGCCGGCGGCATAGGCCTGCCGCAGCTTCTCCCGGCTCCGGGCCAGGTGGGTTCGCATCGCGGCATGGGCGGCGTCCCCGTCCTGGCGGGCAATGGCCTCGTAGATCGCCTGGTGCTCGCGATGCACGCGCGCCAGGTAGGCCCGCCGGTCGTCGCGCGCCAGTTCGGCGGTATCGACCCGCGTCCGGGGAATGATGGTGGCGCCCATCTGCGCCAGGATCTCGTGGAAATAGCGGTTGCCGGTGGCGATCGCCACCTGCTGGTGGAAGGCCAGGTCCGCCGCGACGGTGTCGCCGCCCGGCTCGATCTGCGCCTCGAACGCCGCCAGCGTGCGGCGCAGCTCCGCCAGGTCCTGCTCGGTGCGCCGCTCGGCGGCCAGGCGGGCGGCCTCGGTCTCGACCGTGATGCGCAGCTCCAGCACCGCCATCACGTCCAGCATGGTGACCGCGTCCCGGGCATCGAGCCGCAGCGGCGCCACCGGCGGCTCCAGCAGGAAGGTGCCGATGCCGTGCCGGGTCTCGACCATGCGCGCCGCCTGCAGGCGCGAGATCGCCTCGCGCACCACCGTGCGGCTGACGCCGTACTCCTGCATGATCTCGGCTTCCGTCGGCAGCTTGTCGCCCGGCTTCCACACCTTGCCGTGGATCTTCTCGGACATGAGCTGCACGAGTTCTTCGGACAGACTTCGTGTGCGGCCTATGGAGCGCATGCGCTGTGGATCTTCCCTTGCACGTATCGACGGCCGGACGCGGCGGGCGGCCGGCAAGCGTGCATGGTACTACCGGTTGGGCCGGCCCTCGGTCAGATGGACCGACGGACCGGCTTCCGGCGGATCGACTCCGGCATCGACGGCCATCTCATGGACCCGGCCGCGGTGGCCGTAAGCGGGCGTTTGCTAAACTGCCGCGTCTAGCAGCCCAGCGCCCTGCCGCCCTGCTTCCGGTCAATCGGGCGACTGCTCTGCCAAGCTGATGCCGGACGCGATTGACTGCACCGAAATCTTGTTGCGCTGTCGAGACGTTATGGCGTGGGGTTGCTTTCGAAGGTGTGTCTTGGCGGTATCGCTGTTCGTGGCGATACTGGCGCACCTCCGCGTCGGGCCGGCCAGCGCGGCTGATTTCGCCGACGTCCGCAGCGCTTGCTGGGCATCCGGCGGATTGTCGGATGACATCGTCGCGATGGCCCGATCGGACGAACGATGGTCCTGTGCCGACCGGGAATTTTCCATCGATGCGGAGCGGGTGCTGCTTCGTTTCGATCTCAGCCCGGCCGACCCCCTTCCCCGGTATTTCCTCTCGCGGCGCAGCGCGCTCGAGGCGGTGCATCTGCTTGCGATCGACCAGGATGGCGCGATCCGGAAAAGCACGATTCCCGCCGCCGCCTTGTCCAGTTCAATGGTCGGCGGGTACTTCAAGGCTTCCCTGCCCGAGGTAACGCGCGCGACGAAGCAGGTCGTCGTCGCCATCGACCTGCCCAGCCACCGGATGACGCTGGAGAAAGCCCATCTGGCGTCCAAGGATGCCGCGGGCGACGGCGCCGGTGTCTCGCGGCTCCTGGTCATCGTTTCCGCGCTTGCGGGCATGCTCATCATGCCGCTGATCTTCAATGCGGCGTTCTATCAGGTACTGCGCAAACCGTTCGTGCTCTGGCACTCGGCGCTTACGCTGTCGCTGCTGATGACCTTGCTGGTCTCGTCGAACATCGCGGTCGTGCTTTTCGACCCGCCCGCGATGACGTTGAGCTGGATGACGACGGTGATCTTCGGAGCGACCGTCGCTTCCGGCACGATGTTCACCTACAGCTTTATCGAGCCTGGACTGATGCACCCCGTGCTTCGGCGCATGCTGCCGTATTGCGCGGTGTGGGCAATATTCCTGAGTGCATTTCACGCGGCGTTCCCGTTCGTTGCGCGGCCCATGCAATCGAGTGCCTACACGGCCGCGTTCGCGCCGGTCCTGGTTGTGTTCATTCTGTCGATGATCGATGCGCTGCGTCGCGGAAGCCGTGCCGCGAAATTCCAGGCGGTGGGATACACGCCCATGGTGCTGGTCGGACTGGTCCGCCTGGTGACGGGGGTGACCCCCTGGTTCCACAGCGCGGACGCCATGCTCATGTTCTACGCCGGTTGCCTGTGCGAAGTCCTCTTCACGACGCTGGGCGTGGCGGACCGCTTCGTGACCATGAGGCGGGAGCGGGATCGCGCACGCACCGAAGCCTATTTGCTTGAACGGCTTTCCGAAACCGATTCATTGACGGGATTGTTCAACCGGCGGGCGCTGGAGAGACAGTTCGCGCAGCGTCGAGCCGAAGGCTTCGGTACGCTGGCCGCCATCGATCTCGATCATTTCAAGGCGATCAATGACTTGAACGGGCATGCGGTGGGAGACGCGGTGCTCAAGGCCGTGGCCAGCGCCATCCAGGCCGGCCCGGACGTTGCGGCATACCGCCTTGGCGGAGAAGAGTTCGTGCTTCTCTTGCGCGGCGACGATGCCGGTGTCGAGGCCGAGCGACGGCGACAGGCGATCCCCGCGGTTGTCGCCGATAAGGTTCCGGGTCTCGCACGGCCTGTCACCGCCAGCATGGGCGTGGTGAGTGCCTTGGGTGATGAAGGCTTGGTGCAGCTCTATGAGCGGGCCGACAGGCTGCTCTACGAAGCCAAGAGCTCGGGACGAAATCGAACCCGGGCCGCCATCGAGCCGGCGGTTGCGCTTGACGTTTTCCCGCGCAAACGAACGACGGCCGCATAGGCAAGCCGCCACGCCTACCGGACGCAGTCCCGTCCCTCGTTCTTCGCCCGGTACAGCGCGTGGTCGGCGCGCTCCATCAGGCCCAGGAGATTGTCGCCGGCGCGCGCAATGGCGATCCCGAAGCTCGCGGTCGGGTGGAAGGCGTGCGCGAAGATGGCGGGCGCCGTGGCCTTGAACGCGGATCGGGCGGTATCGGCCATGGCGTGGGCGGCGGCGGCCAATCCCGGCGGCAGGAGTATCGCGAATTCCTCGCCGCCGATGCGCCCGACGATGGCATCACGCGGAGCCTTGTCTTTCAGGATGTCGGAGAAGGTCCGGATGACCTTGTCGCCGTCGAGATGCCCGAAGCGGTCGTTGATCGACTTGAAGTGATCCAGGTCGGTCAGGATGAGGGCGGCGGGCGCCGCGCCGGTCTGCCGGGCCAGCATGGGCAGGGCGCGGGATTCGAAGCCGCGGCGGTTGAACAGGCCGGACAGCATGTCGATCTGTGCTTCCGCCTTGAACCGGTCCATCACGTCCACGGCGATGACCGCGAAGATGGCCGCCGCCAGGGTCGAACAAATCAGCGTGTCCGAGATCGACACCACGATCCAGTACACGGCTTCGGATTGGGCGGGGTCGATGCCGGGAATCAGGAAAGTCAGGGGGCGGGAGACGAAACTCAGGAACGCGATGGCGATCTGGCCGAGCAGCAGTTGTTCGACCGGAGTGCGTCGATGGCGCCGGGTCAGGTCGGCCAGCATCACGAAGCAGATCGCGGCGAGTCCCAGGTTGATCACGGCGGCCCGTATGGGCAGGTTGTCTTCGACGAACACGAAGAAACATCCGCCTGCCAGCGAGATCGCCGTGATGGCCGCCAGGCTGCCGTAGTGGGGCCGGAGCCGAAGCCGCTTGGAAATCGCGACGGACAGCAGCGCCGTGGCCGCCAGGATCAGCGCATTGGCCACCATGCGCAGTTCCAGCATGTCCAGGGCGAAGGCGGCATACAGGCTGCCGAAAGACAGGATTCGTACCGCGTACGAAAAGACGAGGATCGCGATATAGCCCAGTTCGCGCTGGTAGTACCAAAGGGCCAGCAGGCTCGCGCCGAAGATCGCCGACATCGACGTATTCAGCACCCCGATGACGAACTCAACGCTCATGTCGCACCGGGCGGATGGCCGGGGTCGGGGTGTCATCCCGACCGATGGGAATCGTATCTCGTCCAACAAAAAGGCAGGAGGTCATGAGGGATGAACAACCCGGAGCATGTTTGAGCGTCCGCGATTGTAGGACCACATCGAATCTCTGGTCGAGAGGGGATGTTGATTGTTGACGGACTGCGGCGGGGCCTTGCCTATCCTTCGCGCAACGGCCGCCGGAGCTGTACCGCTTCCGCCATGTGCGGGCTCCCGATCACGGCCGATTCCGCCAGGTCCGCCACCGTCCGGGCCACCTTCAGCACCCGGTGCGCGGTGCGCGCCGACCACGCGAACTGTTTCATGGCCTGCTTCCACAAGGCGCGGGCGGCGGCATCGGGCAGGCAGTGGATGTCCACCTGCCCGGGCGCGAGCGCCGCGTTGGCGCAGCCCTGGCGGCGATGCTGCCAATCCAGGGCGGCTTCGACACGCTGGCGCACGGCGGCGGTGGGCTCGCCGGGCGGCAGATCGGTCCAGTCGTCGCCGGCGGCGGGGACGTCGACCTGGAGGTCGATGCGGTCGAGCAGGGGGCCGGACAGCCGGGCGCGATACGCGGCCACCTGGTCGGGTGTGCAAGTGCACGCTTTCAAGCTGCTGCCATGCCAGCCGCATCGGCAAGGATTCATTGCGGCCACGAGCTGGAAACGTGCCGGATAGTCGGTACGATGCCGGGCCCGCGCGATGGAGACCCGGCCGGTTTCCAGCGGTTCACGCAGGGTGTCGAGCACATGCCGGCCGAATTCGGGCAATTCGTCCAGGAATAGCACCCCGAGATGGGCGTAGGTGATTTCTCCCGGCCGGGGGCGGGTGCCGCCGCCGACCAACGCGGCACCGGACACGGAATGATGCGGTGCGCGAAAGGGCCGCAGGCCGAAGGGCGGGGCCGGGCCGGGAGCAAGGCTGGCGATGGCGGCGGCTTCCAGCGCATCGCCGTGGCGCAGGGGCGGCAGCAGGCCGGGCAGGCGCTGGGCGAGCATGCTCTTGCCCGAACCCGGCGGCCCCAGCATCAGCAGGTTGTGGCCGCCGGCCGCCGCGATCTCCAGGGCGCGCCGCGCGCCGTACTGGCCCTTGACGTCGGACAGGCAGGGCGGTGTGCCGGCCGCCGTGTCGGGATGGCAGGCCGTGGCGGCCAGCACGTGTTTTTCCTCGAGGTGGGCCACGACGGCCCGCAATGTGGCGGCGCCGTAGACCCGCAGGCCCGGTACCCGCGCCGCCTGCCCGGCGCTGGCGGCGGGAAGCAGCAGCTCGGCGCCGGGCTGGCGCCGCGACAAGGACAGGGCGATGGCCAGGGCGCCCGAGATGGGCACCACCGCGCCGGTCAACGACAGTTCGCCGGCCAGCACCAGCCGGGCAAGTGGCGGGATCGCGTCCCGCGCACGATCGCGGCCCGCCAGCGAGGGCATGGCGATCTGCCCGGATGCCAGCAGCACGCCCACCGCGATGGGCAGGTCGAAGCGGCCCGATTCCTTGGGCAGGTCGGCGGGCGCGAGGTTGACGGTCAGCCGGCCCGCCGGGAAGTCGAAGCCGGAGCTGAGCAGCGCGGCCCGCACGCGCTCGCGGCTTTCTCGCACTTCGGTGTCGGCCAGCCCGACCATGGTGAAGGACGGCAGGCCGGGCGCGAGGTGGACCTCGACGCGCACCGGCGGCGCGTCGATGCCGGTCAGGGCGCAACTGGCGAGGACGGCGAGGGTCATGGCGGCAGGGGGAAGGGAAAGCCGCAGTATCCGTCCAAACGTGGCAAGTCCGGCGGCCGGGCGGGACAAAGCTATCCCAGCCCCGGTCCGGCCCTTCACCGCGCTTCGCTCAATGCTTCTTCGTCATGCCGTGGGGATCGATGACGAATTTCTTCGGCGCGCCCGCGTCGAACTCGGCATAGCCCCGCGGCGCTTCGTCGAGCGAGATGAGCTCCACGCCGACGATGTCCGCGATCCGGATGCGGTCCCACAGGATGGCCTGCATCAACGCGCGGTTGTATTTCATGACGGGCGTCTGTCCGGTGAAGAAGCTGTGCGATTTCGCCCAGCCCAGCCCGAACCGGACGTTCAATGCGCCCTTGCGCGCCGCCGGGTCGGCCGAACCCGGGTCGTCGGTCACGTACAGGCCGGGAATGCCTATCTTCCCGGCCGCGCGGGTGATCTCCATCAGCGAGTTCAGCACGGTGGCGGGCGCTTCGTGGCGCGCGCCCTCGTGACCGTGGCCACGCGCCTCGAAGCCCACCGCGTCCACGGCGCTGTCGACCTCCGGCACGCCCAGTATCTGTGCGATCTGATCGCCCAGGGAGGCGTCGCGCGACAGGTCGACGGTCTCGAACCCCACTTTGCGCGCATGGTCCAGGCGCGCGGGATTGACGTCGCCGACGATGACCACCGCGGCGCCCAGCAGGCGGGCCGAGGCGGCGGCCGCGAGCCCGACCGGTCCCGCGCCGGCGACGTAGACGGTGCTGCCCGGCCCGACCCCCGCGGTCACCGCGCCGTGGTAGCCGGTGGGCAGGATGTCGGACAGGCAGGTCAGGTCGCGGATCTTCTCCAGGGTGCGTTCGCGCCCGGGCAGCTTCAGCAGATTGAAGTCGGCGTAGGGGATCATCACGTATTCCGCCTGCCCGCCTATCCAGCCGCCCATGTCGACGTAGCCGTATGCGCCGCCGGCGCGCGCCGGGTTGACGGTCAGGCAGACGCCGGTCTGTTGTTCCTTGCAGGTCTGGCATCGGCCGCAGGCGACGTTGAACGGCACCGAGACGATGTCGCCCTTGCGGAGGAACTCGACGTCCTGGCCGGCCTCGATGACCTCGCCCGTGATCTCGTGTCCGAGGATGAGTCCCGCCGGCGCGGTCGTCCGCCCCCGGACCATGTGCTGGTCCGAGCCGCAGATGTTCGTCGTCAGGACCTTGAGGATGACGCCGTGGCGGATCGCCCGGCCCTGTGGACTCTCGAGTTTCGGGAAGGGGATCTCCCGGACTTCGACGACGCCTTGCCCGACGTAGGCAACGCCACGGTTTCCTGTCATGTCTGTCTCTCTTCAGTGTGGGAAAACGCTAGCCCGCCAGGTGGGCGGGCACGGGTTCGGGGGCGGGCGCCGATGGCTCCTGCTGGATCAGCTCCTCCAGCAGGCGGCGGCCGCGCAGGGGACCGCTGTCCACGACGATGGCGAGGTTGACGGGATTCTCCCGCTGCGGCGCGGTCAGCGCGGCGTGCTGCAGTTCGACCACGACCTTGTCTTCGGTGTGCGTGGCATCGATGGCCTGCCGGATGTATTCGGTCAGCGCCGGCTCGTCCTGGCGGAACCGGCGGATGAAGGCCCAGAAGTAGTGGGAGCTGTCCTCGGTTTCCGGCGTGATCAGGTGCATGACGACGCCCTCTATCCTGCCCAGCCCGTCGCCCGGCTGCATCGCCTCGCAGCCGACCTCGATGATGCAGGTGGAAGGAGCGTGGTAGTTCACGGTGTGCCAGCGGTGGATGGGCTGCCGGAAGCCGCCCAGGTGGGCATAGAACGGCGGTGCGTGCGCGCCCACGACGTCGCGATGGACGCTGACGACGTTGCCCTGCTGGCTGACCTTGATGGGCGATTGCGCGACGGCGGTGTTGCCGATGGTCCGCCCGTGCACGAAGGCGACGTGCGACAGGTCCAGCAGGTTGTCGTTGAGCAGCCGGTAGTCCGCTTCCAGGTGGCAATAGCCCGCGCTGGGCACCCAGTCCGGGTGCTTCATGCGGCCCGCGTCCGGGGGCGAGGATTGTCCGGCCAGGGCCGGATCGCCCAGCCAGATCCATATCAGGTCATGCCGTTCCTGGATGGGAAAGGCGCGTACGCGCGCGGCCGGCGGTATGCGCTCCTGGCCCGGTATCCCGGTGCATTTCCCGTCGGCGCCGAAGGACATGCCGTGGTAGCCGCAGACGAGTCGGTCGTTCTCGACATGGCCGAAGGAAAGCGGCAGGCGGCGATGCGCGCAGCTGTCCTCCAGGGCCGCGACCTGGCCGTCCTCCTGGCGGTACAGGACGACACGGGTTCCCAGAAAGGTACGCGCCAGCAGGTTCGTATGAACCTCTTTCGAAAAGGCCGCCACGTACCAGGCGTTCTTCATCCACATGAGTTGCTCCTTACGTTTGATGGGCGTTGACCGTCCGTGACGCCGCCTCGGCCTGCAGCCGGCGCGCGCGATTGGGGCCGACGTCCACGCGGATGTCGACCGCCGGGGCGCCGGCGAACCGCCGCATGTTGCGGTGCTGGGCTTCGATGACCGCCTTGTCTTCGTTGAATGTCAGTTCGACCTGCTCGCGGATGGCATCCGTCATGTCCGGCATGCCGGGATGGGGATTGGTGGCGACCGTCCAGAAGTAATGGCAGGTCGTTTCCGTTTCCGGCGTCACGCCATGGAAGCCGCGGATGTGCAGGCCGCCCCGGTCCGGATCGTCCAGCGCGCCCGAACCGGCATCCATGGCGCCGGCCCATATCAGCAGGTGGCTGCCGTGGAATTCGATTTCCTGCCAGCGGTCCACCTTGCCCGCGAACGGCCAGGCCAGCCCGTAGGTGGGGGGCGGATCGGAATCGGGCATCAGGCGGACGATCCGCAAGGTGTCGCCGGATTGCTCGACCTGGATGGGCGCGTGCATGTGCAGGCCCGGATCGCCGCCTATGGTCTTGAGGTGCACATAGGCGAGATGGCTGAGATCCAGCAGGTTGTCGTGCACCAGCTGGCTGGGAGCGTCGTAGTGGACGACGCCGCCGCGGAAGCGATAGCGGTCGTCGTCGTGCACGCCATAGTCCGGTGGCGGCGCGGTGGCCTCGTCGTCGCCCAGCCAGATCCAGAGGATCTGGTTCTGCTCGCGCAGGGGATGGCTTCGGACCCTGGCGCGGGGGGGAACGGTAGCTTGTCCCGGGACTTCGATACAGGCTCCCCGCGCGTCGTAGAGCAGGCCGTGATAGCCGCAGCGCAGTCCGCGGTCTTCGACCGTTCCCAGCGAAAGCGGCAGGTGGCGGTGGCAGCACCGGTCTTCCAGCGCGGCGACCCCGTCCGCGGCCCTGAAGAGGACGACCGGATGTCCGAGCAGGGTTCTTGCGATGGGCTGCCCCTGGAGTTCCCAGGAAAAACCGGCGACATGCCAGCGGTTCTTCGGGAACGCGGGCGGTGAAGTTCGCGCGGTCGCTTCGCCGTCATGTTTCATTGCGGTCTCCTTCGCATTCCTGATATTGCAATTCAGTACACTGAATTAGTGTATGCAAAGCCATTTTGGAAAGCAAGATACGGCTGAAAAAGCCCATGTATTAAGGGTAAACGTGAACTGAGAATGCTCTTGTTGCCGCCTCTCGCTGTCGCTATGCTAGCGCCAATTCAGTAAGCTGAATTGCTTCCGGAGAAGAACGCATGAATGACATGGATGAGACAGGTAGCCTGCCGCGGCGAGGGAGCGAGCCGCCACCCGGCATGACGTCCGAGCGGCTTGCCCGCGTCGACCTTGCGGCCTGCTATCGCCTGGTCGCCCACTTCGGCTGGACCGACCTGATCTACACGCACATTTCCATGCGGGTTCCGGGTTCGCACGATCAGTTCCTGCTCAATCCGTTCGGCTTGGCGTTCGACGAGATCACGGCTTCGAATCTCCTGAAGGTCGATCTGGAGGGAACGCTGGTCGAGCCTTCCGAACACGAGGTCCACAAGGCGGGCTTCGTCATCCACAGCGCCATCCATGCCATGCGCGAGGATGCCAATTGCGTGCTGCACCTCCACACCCGTGCGGGCATGGCGGTATCCGCGCTGGAAGAAGGGCTGCTGCCGCTGACGCAACATGCCATGCTCTTCCACGGACGGATCGGCTATCACGAGTCCGAGGGACTTGCGCTCAGCCTGGACGAGCGGGCCCGGCTGGCGCGCGACCTGGGCGACAACATCGTCCTGATGCTGCGCAACCATGGAACGCTGGTGGTCGGAAAGACCGTGGCCGAAGCGTTCAGCATCATGTGGCACCTGGAGAAGGCCTGCCAGGCGCAGCTCGACATCCTGGCCTGTGGCCGCCAGCCCCGGCTGCCGCCGGCCGGCATCGCGCGGGAGATCGCCAGGCTGGGATTCAGCGATGCCAGGCTGGACGAATACTCCACCGGCAAGAGCCCGCTCGGCCACAAGGAATGGCCGGCCATGCTCAGGCTGGCCGACAGGGTGGCGCCTGGCTTCAGGGATTGAACGGGGGCATGCGATGAAGATAGTGGTCTTTGGCGCGGGCGGGATAGGCGGGTACTTCGGGGGCATGATGGCCCGCGCTTCCCATGACGTGACCCTGGTCTGCCGGGGCGCGCACCTGGACGCGATCAGGAAGCACGGATTGAGGATCCGCCATGGCGAGGACGAGTTCACGGTATCGAACCTGCTGGCCACGGATGCGCCCGGCGCGGAACTGGCGGACGTCGTGATCTGCGGCGTCAAGCTCTACGACCTGCAGGATGCCGCCCAGGCCATCCGGCCCGTGGTGGGGCCGGGGACGCTGGTCGTGACGACCCAGAACGGCATCGTGGCCCACCGGATCCTGGCCGAACACCTTGCGCGCGGCAGTGTCTGTCCGGGCACCGTGCTGCTGTCGTCCCACATCGTCGCGCCGGGCGTGATCGAGCGCAAGACGCCCACGGCCACGCTGACGCTGGGCGATCCGGACGGCAAGGTGTCGCCCGCGATGCTGGCGTTCCAGCGGGCGGGCCGGGAGGCCGGTTTCTCCGTCGAGCTTTCGGCGGACATCGTGTCGGAACTCTGGCAGAAATTCATCATGCTGGCGGCCACCGCCGCGCTGTGCTGCCTGTCGCGCCAGCCGGTCGGGCCGATCACCGGCGACGCGCGGCTGCGGGAACAGCTCGAACGCGCCATGCGCGAAGCCGCGTCGGTGGCGCGCGCGTTGGCGATTCCTCTGCCGCCGGACCTGATCGAGAAGGCCATGCGTTTCACCGACCGGGCCAATCCCGATGCCAAGGTCTCCATGCTGGAAGACCTGGAGGCCGGCAGGCGGCTGGAAGTCGAATGGATCATCGGGGAACTGTGCAGCCAGGGGCGCCGTGCCGGCGTGCCCACGCCCATCGCCGATCTGGCGCTGGCCTGCCTGGGCCCCTACAGGAATGGAAACCGTCGTGGATAAGCCGGACATTGCCGGAGGAGACAGCATGAAACGCAGCAAGACAGCAGGACTGGGGTGGATGACGAAGGTCTCGATCGCATTGGGCTGTGCCCTGGCCCTGCCCGCCCACGGGCAGGCGCCGTTCCCGTCCAAGCCGATCACGTTGATCGTGTCGTATCCGACCGGCGGCGTGGCCGACCTGGCCGCCCGGACCGTGGCCCAGCAACTGACCGCGGCGCTCGGCCAGACGGTGGTCGTCGAGAATCGCCCGGGGGGCAACCAGATCATCGCGACCAGCGCCGCGCTGCGCGCGCCGGCCGACGGGTACACCCTGCTGGTGGCCGACGACGGGATCGTGACGCTCAATCCCCATCTGTTCAAGAAGCTGCCCTACAAGGCCGCCGACCTGCGGCCGGTGGTGGACCTGGCCGAGTCCCGCATCGTTCTGTCCGCTTCCAAGGGGCTGCCGGCGGATACCTTGCGGGGCATGGTGGACTATGCCCGGGCCCATCCCGGAAAGCTGAACTACGGCACGCTGGGCATCGGCAACACGCACCACCTGCTGCTGGAGTCGATCAAGCAGCAGGCCCGGGTCGACATCGTGAACGTGCCCTATCAGGGCTATGCGGCCGCCATCAACGACCTCGTGGCCAATCAGGTCCAGCTCGTGTCCGGCGGCGTGGGGTCGCCGGCGCTCGGCCATATCAAGACCGGCGCGATCAAGGCCCTGGCCGTCACCGGCGCGACCCGCAGCCCGCTGCTGCCGGATACGCCCACGTTCGCCGAGGCGGGATTCGCCGAGCTGCAGCCGCGGGTCAGCTTCATCGTGTTCGCGTCGTCGTCGGTGCCGGACCGGATCGTCGATACTTTGAACGAAGCCTTCGCCAAGGCGTTGGCCCATCCCCAGGCCGCGTCCGTCTTCACCCAGAACGGCCTGGATCCCCAGGGCAGGAAGGCGGACGCGGTGAAGGCCGACTTGTCGGCGACCTCGCGCAAGAACGAGGCCCTGGTGCGTACCGTGGGCCTGACCCTGGACTAGGGCGGCATGGCGTCAGGCGGAGTTGCGCCTGCCCTTGGGGAGCCGGCTGACTTCCCCCAGCGGCGCCCGGCTGAACTCGTTGTTCACCTCGACGAACTTGCGCAGCAGGCGCATCAGGGTTTCCTGCTCCCAGGGGCTCAGCCGGGAAAGCAATTGCTTGCGCATGTCGGTCAGGCCCTGGGTCATGCCTTCCATGGTCCTGACCCCCTGGCCCGTCAGGTACAGCTTGCGCTGACGGCGCAGGACGACTTCCAGGCGCCGCTCGATCAGGCCCTTTTCCTCCAGCCGGGTGGCGGTGGCCGCGGTGGTCGAGGTGTCCAGGCCGACCAGGCTGGCCAGCGTGACCTGGTCGACGCCGGGGTGGTGCTGGATGGCGTTCAGGAGGGCGAACTGTATGGGCGTGATGTGTTCCCCGAGCGTCGCGTAGAAGACCGAGGTGGAGATCTGCTGCGCGCGGCGGAAGAGGTGGCCGGGATGCTCGTTCAGGTCGTCGATCAGGGAAGGCGAATCATCGGCCGGTCGATCGGCGCCGGGTTTCTCGGCGGCGGGGCCGGATTTCGGGGTACGAGTCATCGTTCGCGAAGCGCTTTGAAAAAACCATGGGGACGGAGGACACGCATCGCGGCCCTTCGGCCTCGCATTGAAAAGCAATGTTCATCGGTAGTCAATGCAGCAGCAGGAGAAAGTGATGATCATAGGAAATGAGGCCGATGTAACGGCCGCCGTGCTCGATGAGCTGGAGCGGGCGCCCGATGCGCGCTTCAGGCAGATCATGGGCGCCGCCGTGCGCCATCTGCATGACTTCGCGCGTGAAGTGAAGCTGACCGAGGCCGAGTTCCAGCAGGCATGCGCGGTGATCGCGCAACTGGGGCAGCGCACGACGGCATCCCACAACGAGGTGGTGCTGGCCGCCGGTTCGCTGGGGCTGTCGTCGCTGGTGTGCCTGCTGAACAACGGGCAGGGAGGCGAGACGACCGCCAACCTGCTCGGCCCGTTCTGGCGTGAAAATTCGCCGCCGATGGCCAGCGGCGACAGCATCGTCCGCGACGAGACCGCCGGCGTGCCGCTGCTCGTCCGCGTGCGTGTCGTCGATCCGGCGGGATTACCCGTGGCGGACGCCGAGGTCGATGTCTGGCACTGCTCGCCCGAGGGGTTCTACGAGAACCAGGACCCCGCGCAGGCGGAAATGAACCTGCGGGGGAAGTTCCGCACGGACGCGGCCGGGATGGTGGAGTTCGTCTCGGTCAAGCCGGTGGGCTATCCGATACCGGTGGACGGTCCGGTGGGCGCGCTGCTGCGCAAGCAGGGCCGGCACAACATGCGCCCCGCCCACATCCATTTCCTGGTCCACAAGCCAGGCTACAAGACGCAGTTCGCCCAGGTCTATTCGAACGACGACCCGAACCTGGACAGCGACGTGCAGTTCGGCGTGACGCGGGCGTTGGTGGGGAACTATGTGCGCCATGCCGGGCGCGATCCTCGCTTCGGGGAAAATGCGGGGGAAATCTGGTACAGCCTGGAGCACACGCTGGCCATCGAACCGGGAGCCCCGCGGCTGCCGGTCCCGCCCATACGGGAGAAGGCCACCGGGGGGCGTCCCATGCTGACGGTGCTCGAGCGGTCGTGACGGTTCCGGCGGGAGGGGGGCCTGTCCAGGGCGTATGATTCCCGCCATGAAAACACTCGATCTGACCCAGGGCGGCGCCGCGTTGCTGGACGGCCCGGCGGGAGACCTGGAGGTCGTGTTCGACCTGCCCGGCGGTCCCGCGGCCGGGCTGGCGGTCGTCACGCATCCCCATCCGTTGCAGGGCGGCAGCGCCCGGCACAAGATTCCCCAGTTCCTGGCGCGGGCGCTGTGCGACGCGGGCTGGCTGGTCGCCCGGCCGAACTTCCGCGGCGTGGGGCGCAGCGCGGGTCCGCACGACGAGGGCGACGGCGAGACCGACGACGTGCTCGCGCTGTGCCAGGCGCTGCGCGACGCTCAGCCCGGCACGCGGCTGGCCCTGGTCGGTTTCTCCTTCGGCGCGTTCGTGCAGGCCAGGGTGGCGCGGACATTGGCCGATGGCGGCGACCCGGCATGGCGCGTGTGCCTGGCCGGGATGCCGGCCGGCGAGATCCCCGGGCGGCGCAGCTACGAGCCGCCGGCGGATATTCCCGATGCCATGGTGATCCACGGCGAACAGGACGAGCGCGTGGCGGTGGCGTCGGTGTTCGACTGGGCGCGGCCGCAGATGCAGCCGGTGGTCGTGGTCCCGGGCGCGGACCATTTCTTCTCGGGCCGGCTGCCGGTGCTGCGTTCGCTGGTGATGGCGCACCTCGCCGGTTGACCGGTCAGGCCCGCCGCTGCGTGATGGCCACCCCGGCGATGCAGAGGAACATGCCGCCCACCAGCGTGACGGTCAGCGGCTCGTCCAGGAAGAGGGTGGCGGTGATGACGGCGAATGCCGTTTGCAGCAAGCCATACGGCGCGACGCGCGCCATCGAGTAGCGGCCAATCAGCCAGAACCAGAGTCCGAAGCCGGCGATGCCTCCCAGCAACACGGTATAGGCCAGCGCCAGCCAGGCCGAGCCGGGAGCGGACCGCAGCGCGTCGATCTGGCCGGTTTCCATCGCGAGCGACATCGCGAAGATCTGCGGCAGCGCCAGGGTGGACATCCAGGCGACCAGCATGAACGGGTCGAAGGGGCCGTAGCGCTTCGTCAGCACGCCGCCCATGGCCAGGCCGAAGGCCGCGCCGACGAACATGAGCGTGGGCAGCAGCGCGACCTGCGCGCCGGGGTCGACCGTAGCCAGGGCCACGCCGCCGAACGCGATGACCACGCCCAGCAGGACGCGCGGCGGCGGACGCTCGCCCAGCAGCGGCCACGCGAGCAGCACCGTGAACGGCGTCGCCAACTGGATGGCCACGCCGGCCAGGCTGGCCTGGCCCTGCCCCAGGCCCATGAAGATCAGCGAGAAGTTCAGGCCGCCCATGAAGATGGAGATCAGGACGACGGGCCACACCTGGTCGCGCCGCGGCCTGGGCACGAAGGGCAGCAGGATGGCCGAGAGGATGGCGAAGCGCAGCGACACGAAGAACAGCGGTGGGAAGGCCGCGAGGCCGACCTTGATGACGACGAGTTGGGCGCCCCAGATCAGCGGGGCGAGGATGGCGCAGGCAATGGCAACGGGAGGCATGGACGGTATCTACTGGGCGAGGTAGCCGCCGTCCACGGGAAGAATATGCCCCGTGATCATCGAGGCGGCGGGGCTGGCCAGGAACAGCATGGCCTCGGCCACGTCCTCGGGTTCGGCCAGCCTTCCCAGCGGTGTCAGGGCATCGATGCGCGTACGGACGTCGGCCGACAGTTCGCCGATGAACGAGGTGCGGGTCCAGGTCGGCGCCACCGCGTTGACCCGGATCCGGCGCGGCGCCCACTCGATCGCCAGCGACCGCGTCATGTTGACCACCGCGCCCTTGGCCGTATGGTAGGCCGCGTTGGGATACAGGCTTCCGCCGGACAGTCCCATGATGGACGCGGTATTGACGATGCAGCCGCCCGCCGCGTCCATGTTGCGCACCGCTTCCCGCGCGCACAGGAACGCGCCGGTCACGTTGATGTCCAGGACCTGCTTCCACATCTCCAGCTCAAGCTCCAGCGCGCCCTTGCGGATCGAGATGCCGGCGTTGTTGATCAGGATGCCGATGGGGCCGTGCTGCGCGCGGATGGAGGCGAACGCGGGGCCGATCGCGCCCGTATCCTGGACATCCAGTTCCCGGGCATCGCCGTCGCCCAGCGCCCGCGCGGCGGTCCGGGCGGCAGGGCCGTCGCGGTCGACGATCACCACCCGGGCTCCCGCTTCGCGCAGCAGCCCGGCGCATGCGAGGCCGATGCCGTGGGCGCCACCGGTCACGACAGCAAGCTGGCCTTCCACCCGGTATCGCTCCATCGTTCCCGGTCTTGACTTCGATTGCATGAAAAACGTCCCCTTCTCGTTGCGTGTGTCGGTCAGTCGTCCAGCCGCAGGCCGGCCTGCTTGATGACGGCGCCCCAGGCGTCCGTATCGCGCTGGATCCGGGCGGCGAATTGCCTGGGATCGAGGTCCGGATTCTCGTAGCCCAGCAGCCGGTAGCGTTCGACGATCTGTGGCGACTTCAGGACGGCGGCGACGTCGTCGCTGATGCGCTGCTTGATCGCCTCGGGCGTGCCGGGCGGCGCGAACAGGCCGACCCAGGCCTGCACGTCGTATCCCTTCGTGTCCGGGCTCTCGTCCACGGACGGCACCTGCGGATGGATGGGCGAACGCGCGGGCGCGGCGATCGCGAGATAGCGCAGCTTGCCCGCTTTCTCCAGCGGCCCGGCGCTGGCGTCGCTGCCCAACGTCCACCCGACTTCCCCGGCGGCGACGGCGGTCATCAACTGGCCCATGTCCTTGAACGGCACGTGCAGCATCTCGATGCCTTTCAGCGATTGCAGCCGTAGTCCACCCAGGTGTCCGGGGCTGCCCACGAACCACGATCCATAGGTCACCCTGCCGGGTTGCTCCCTGGCGGCCCGGATGATGTCCCCCAGCGTCTTGTAGGGGCTGTTCGCGCCGACCACGACGAAGAACGCGGTGTTCAGGATCGGCCGTATCGGCTCGAAGTCCTTCTGCGGGTCATAGGGCAGCTTGCGAAAAGTGTGCGGATGGGTCGCGATGTGGCTGCTGTCCGGCGCGATCAGTTCGTAGCCGTCGGGCTTGGCCTGCTTGAACAGGCCGGTGGCGACGAAGCCGTTGCCGCCCGGGCGGTTGTCGACGATCACGGGCTGCCCCCATTTCTTGCCGAGCTGCTCCGCGATGGCCCGCAGCGCGACATCGGGACCGCTGCCCACGGAAGAGGGCGTGAGGATGCGGACGGGTTTCGTGGGGAAAGACTGCGCGTTCGCCGCCGTGGCGGCCATGGAAAGAATGCCGGCCAGAACGGCCAGCCGTATGTGCTGGTTCATGGTATTGCCTCCCTTGGCGCTGCTACTCTAGGGGACGGGTACTCATTTGAGAAATTAAAAGATAAGATTTGTGATATCGAATCCACTGATATCTGACCATGCGCCCGACGGCCCGGCCCCTTACCCGGCAGATCGATCTCAACCTGCTTGAGCTGTTCGACACCATCTACCAGACGCGCAACCTGACCGCCTGCGGACAGCGGCTGGGCCTGTCGCAGCCGGCGGTCAGCTACGGGCTGGCCAAGCTGCGCGAGACCTACGGCGATCCGCTGTTCGTGCGCATGCAGCGCGGCGTGGTGCCGACGCCCTTTGCCGAACAACTGTCGATACCCGTCGCATCCGCGCTGCAAACCGTGCGGACCACCATCGAACGGACGGAGTTCAATCCCAGGGACGCCAATCGTTCATTCCGCATCGCCATGAGCGATGCCGGCGAGCGCTACTTCCTGCCCAAGCTGTTGGCCTACCTGGGCGATCATGCTCCCGGCATCACGGTGGAAAGCCTGTCGGCGGACCTGCGGGAACTGGGCGAGGGCCTGGCCTCGGGCGACATCGACATGGCCATGGGCTTCATTCCCGGCCTGGGCAAGCAGGTACACCAGCAAACGCTGTTTCCCGAGCACTTCGTCTATGTGCGGCGCAAGAGCCGCGCCACGCAGGGCATGCCGTTGACGCTGAGTCAACTGCGCAACTCGCGGCACATCCTTGCCGCCCCGCCCGCGACGCATCACCTGGCGGCGGTGGAGGGTGTCCTGCTCAGCCGCGCGGTGCGCGCCGAGATCGCGCTGCGCGTGCGCAGCTTCCTGTCGGTGCTTCCCATCGTGGCGGACACCAACCTGATCGCGCCCGTGCCCAGCAACTTCGGCCGGCTTGCCGTGCGGGAGTCCAACCTCGAGATCTGCGAGTCCCCCGTGAAATTCCCGGTGTTCGACCTGAACATGTACTGGCACCACCGCTATCACGCGGACCCGGCCCTGACCTGGCTGCGCGAAAGCCTGGTCGAATTGTTCGGCAGCAAGGAAGGCAAGCGCGGCCGCAAGGGCGCCGTCTAGAACCGGTGGGACATGCCGACGGCGAACTGGCTTTGCCTGAGCCGCGCCGGAACGGGGCCCGGCGACGTCTTGCCCCAGTTGACGAAGGTGTACAGCGAGGTGCGTTTGGACAGCGCGTGGCTGTAGCCGATCGCCCAGTTGTCGAGCTTGCTGGCGCTTGCCGTCTGATAGGCGGCAAGCAACCGGCCCCGGCTGCCGACGTCGAACGAGCCGCCCACGGAATACGAGCGGTCGGCCCGGACGCCGAAAGCCGTGCCGGAGGACTGGCGCAGGTGCCCGTATCCGGCGTTCACCGTGAGGCGGCCGAGCCGATAGGATGCGCCCAGCGTGAGGACCTTGGGACTGGCGGCGCCCGCCGCGCCCCGCACGGCCTCGTAGGCGGCCACCATGCCGAGCGGACCGCCCGTGAAGCGCAGGGCCAGGTCGATCATGCGGTTGTTGGCGGAGCTGCCGGGCAGTTCGCTGCCGTTGACCTGGAAGCTGTAGCCGATTCCGCCCTGGAACCCATGCAGGGAAGGCGAGTAGTAGTAGATCGCGTTGCTGACGCGGCCCGAACCGAACTCATTGTCGTTGTAGGCGAAGGTGGTTCCCAGTTGCGCCCGGCCATAGCCCAGGCCGAACGGGTTGGCGATGCCGGGTGCCCATTCGAATGCGAGGTGGGTCGTGCGGCCGGCGCGCACGGTGCCCATCGGGCCCGACAATCCCAGGTAGGACGCCCGGTTGAACAGGCGGTTGCCGCCTTCGGTGCCGGTATCGGTGCTGATGGCTGATTCCAGGACGAAGAACGCCTCCAGGCCGCCGCCGAGCGATTCGGTTCCCCGCATGCCCCAGCGGGACGCGTACTGGTTGCTGCTTTCGAGGCCGTGGACGGGGCGGCTGCCTTCGGTCTTGTCGTACCGATAGCCGTTGTCGACGATGCCGTAGAGGGTGACGGCACCCTGGCATTGCGTGGCGTAGACGAGGCCCGCGGCAAGCACGTACGGGATCTTCATGGGGGTTCTCCTTGGGTGGGTAAGGGCGTGAGCCGGCCCGCGCCAGGACGCGCGTCTTTGCGTTGGGACGGAATGGGGGCCGGTGGGCCGCTCAGGCTACGGCGGCGGGCAGCGGCGATTCATCGGACAAGTCCAGCATTTCCTGGACCAGTTGCAACAGCAGGCTTTCCCGCTGGGTGCGGGCATCCGCCGAGGCCCAGAGGTTGCGCGTTTCCAGCGGATCCTCGCGCAGGTCGTACAGTTCGCCCGCCTGGGCGTGATTGGAAAGCGTGATCCGCCATCGGTCGGTCACCAGGCTGCGGACCCGCAGCCGGGGAAGGCCGGGGTCGGTCTGGCGTGGCTGCTCGCTCTCGATGACCATGCCGCGCCGGCGGGGAGGGGGCGCCTGGCGGCCTTCCAGCCAGGGCAGGAGGCTGAGCCCCTGGAGGCCGTTGTACGGGGCGACACCGGCCTTCTCCAGGATGGTGCGCGCGATGTCCAGCGTGCCGGCGGGAATGTCCAGCGTCGCGCCCGCGCGCCCGTCATGTTTTCCCTGCCCCTCGCGCCAGATGAAGGGCACGCGGATGACGCCCTGCGCATGGATGGGACCCTTGAGCATCGTGCCGTAGTCCCCCATCAGGTCGCCATGGTCGCTGGTGAAGATCACCACGGTGTCGCCCCGCAGGCCCAGCCGTTCAAGGGTGGCGTCGATGCGGCCGACCTGTTCGTCGATCATCGAGATCATCCCGTAGGTCAGCGCGATGATTTCCTGGCATTCGGCGGGGGAGACGGAGAACGCGGCCGTGCCTTCGCGGCTCAGGCCATTGCGCGTGCGGCCATGGATGCGCTCGAGCGCATCCGGCCGGGGCTGCTGGAAGAACGTCGGCGGCAAGGGAATGTCCTGTGGCCGGTACATGTCCCAGAAGCGCCCGGGCGGGGTATAGGGATGGTGGGGATCGGGGAACGAGCACTGCAGGAAAAAGGGCTGGGTGGCGTGTTGGCGGGCATGCTCTTCCAGCCAGGCGCAGGTGCGCTCGCCGATGTAGGCGGAGGGATAGAGATGCTCGGGCATGCGCGTCCGCCAGGCCTGGGGAGTCCCATGGCGCGGGCCGGAAATGGCATGGGCCGGGCCGCGCAGGCTGGCCGGATTGGCATGGCGGCGGGCCAGCCATGCATCGTAGTCGCCACCGACCTGGTCGCCGTGCAGGGTGCAGAGCTCGACGTGATCGAAGCCGTAGTAGGGGGTGTCCACCGCCGATCGGCCGCCCTCCCGCCAGAGCGGTGTCCACTCGTTCAGGTATTGCGGGCCCGAGCGGGTGGCGCGCACGGCGTCCCGCAGCAGGGGGCTTGGCGGCGTCCCCGTTCCCGCGTTCGTCCAGGTGCGTCGGCCCGCGCCGTCGTAGCCGAAGGCCTGGAGATGGGACTTGCCGATCAGCGCGGTGGCGTAGCCCGCGTCTTTCAGGAGGTCGACGAACGTGACGTGGTCGCGATCGAGATTGATCCCGTTGTGGACCACGCCGTGCCGCGAGGGCATGCGGCCCGTCATCAGCGTGGCGCGGTTCGACATGCAGGTGGTGTTGGCGACATAGAAGCGTCCGGCGCGGACGCCGCGGCGGGCGATGGCGTCGATGTGGGGCGTGCGCAGCACGCCGTTGCCGTAGCAGCCGAGGTGGTCGGCGCGGTGCTGGTCCGTCATGATCAGCAGGATGTTCGGGGCGGAGCGGGTGCGCGGCATGGTCATTCCGGCTGGATGTGCGCGTCGCGGATGATGCGGCCGTAGCGGTCGTAGTCGGCTTTCACCTTGGCGGCGAAGGCCGACGGATTCATGGGCTCGGGCGCCTGGCTCATCTCGGCCAGCTGTTTCGCGACCGCGGGGTCTTTCAGGACGGTGTTGACGTCCTCGTTGATCCGCGCGACGAGGCCGGGCGGCAGGTCCCTGGGGCCGTACATGCCGAACCAGGCATCCATGAGGGTGCCCGGGAAGCCTTGTTCCTCGGCCGTCGGCACATCCGGAAGCAAGGGCGTGCGCCGGCTTTCGAGCGTGGCCAGCGGGACGAGCCTGCCCGAGTCGATCTGCGCCTTGCCGCCGGCCAGGCCCACGAAGATGACTTTCACGTGCCCGCCCAGGACGTCGTTCATGGCCAGCCCGATGCCTCGGTACGGCGAATAGGTCATCGACACGCCGGCCGCCTTCTTGAAAAGCTCGCCGGCCATGTGCATGGGGGAGCCGTTGCCGGATCCGGCGAACAGCAGCCCCGGCTCCTTGCGCGCGAGCGCGGCCAGGTCCGCCAGGTTCCTGGCCGGCACCGAAGGATGGACCAGGGCGACGAGCGGCGTGGTCGACAGCATCGCGACGGGCTTGAAGTCGGCCATGGCGTCCGCCCTGGCCTTGTTCGCCGGGCTCAGGACGTGGGGGTTGATGAGGAAACCGTTGGTCGTGACCAGCAGCGTATGGCCATCGGGGGCGGCGCGCGCCACCAGGTCGCTGCCGATATTCCCGCTGGCGCCGGGACGGTTGTTGACGATGACGGGCTGGCCCCATTTCTCCGCCAGCTTCGTCCCCACCAGGCGCGCGACGGGGTCGACGCCCCCGCCGGGCGGAAAGGGCACGACGAAGGTGACAGGGTGCGAGGGAAACGTGTCGGCCCCGTGGGCCGGCAGGGAGGACACCGCGAGACTGGCGGCGATGGCGAACATGCGTTTCATGGCGGCGGGGAAGGCGTCGGCGTTGGGATGCGAGGCACTTTACCGACCGTACCTGCTCTGGCATAGTGCCGCCGACCGGAAACACTTGCAGGACGCCGATGTAAATCGCCATGGACCGACTACGGCTCATCTCCACTTTCCTGCAAGCCGCGCAGGCGAAGAATTTCAGCGAAGCGGCAGGCAAGCTGAAAATCGCCCCGCAGGCCGTCAGCTCGCAGATCGCGCAACTGGAAGCCTGGCTGGACATCAGGCTGTTCCAGCGGACGACCCGCCAGATGTGGCTGACCGAAGAGGGACGCATCTTCTACGAAAAGTGCCGGGCGGGCGTGGCGCTGATCGAAGAAGGCGAAGCTGCCTTGCGGGAAAGGCACAGCGACGCCGTGGGCACGGTCAGGCTGGCCGTGGGCCACAGCCTGGGCGCGTCCACCATCGCGCCCCTGCTGCTGGAATTCGGCGCCAGGCATCCGGCAATCCATGTCGACCTGCTGGTACTGAACCAGTTGGCCGACATGGTCCAGATGCAGGCCGACATCGGCGTCATCGGCGGCGGCCTGCCGGACAGTTCGCTGACGGCGCGCCGCATCGGGGTGGTCGGACACGACCTGTGCGCCTCGCCCGGATATCTGGCCGCGCAAGGAGTGCCTACGTCCCCGGAGGACCTCCGCGCGCACCGCTGCATCGCCTTGAGGCATCCGCGCAATGACACCGTCCGGCCGTGGTCCTTCAAGATCGGCAGCGAGGTGCAGACGCTGGAACTGCCGCACGCGATCACGGTCGCGGATGTCGGCACGCAGCGCTGGCTGGTGCTCAACGGCGCGGGAGTGGGGCAGATCACCGATTACTATGCCGAGCCGTTGGTCCGCGAAGGCCAGCTTGCGCGGATCGAGGTGGGGTACGTGTCGCGGCCGGTGGAGCTGTTCATCTACATGCTCCGGCGCGAGCTCGTGCCCCGGCGCTGCCGGTTGCTGAACGATTTCCTGTTCGAGGCACTCCGCTCCCGGCTCAAGCAATGATCCGGGTCGCCCGCGCTACTCCATGCCCTTGCTCCAGGACTTGGGTGTCCTGGCCCATTCCTTCAGGAACTCCAGGAAGACCTGGACCCGCATGGGGAGGTTCTTGCGCGACGAGTAGATGGCGTAGACGTCCAGGCCCGATGGCACGTAGCCGGGCAGCACGACCTGTAGTTCGCCGCGTTCGATCTCGTCGGCGATCATGTAATAGGGATGCATGGAGATGCCCATGCCGGCCAGCGCGGCTTCCTTGAGCGCGTCGCCGAAGTCCGAGCGCAGCGGCCCCTGGACCCGGACCGCCACCGGACCCTCGGGGCCCGTGAAGTTCCAGGTGGCGGTGGGCGATTTGTTCCAGTTGACCAGGCACTTGCAGTGCTGGAGGTCGCGGGGATGGGTGATGGGCGGAACCTTCGCGAGGTAGGCGGGCGAGGCGACCAGCGCCTGGCGCGCCTCGGCCAGCGGAATGGCGATGAAACTCGCGTCTTTCAGCACCGGGACGATGATGATGCCCACGTCCAGGCCCTGTTCGACGAAGGTCTCCTGCTTGCGGACCGTGAGCAGGCTGAGCGCGATCTGGACGTCGGGATAGCGTTCGTGGAATTCGCCTATCACCGGCAAGAGGCGCTGCGTGCCGAAGGCCGGCGGCACGCCCACCCGCACCACGCCCGCCACGTCGCGCGACAGATCGTGGACGGATTCGCGCAGGTCGTCGTAGCGCTGCAGCAGGTCGGTGCCGTTCTCCAGCACCTGCAGGCCCGCGGGCGTCAGCCCCAGTTGCTTGGTCGTGCGGTTGAGCAGCTTGACGCCCAGGGAGCGTTCCAGCCAGGCCACCTGCTTGGTGCAGGTGGCGCGCGATACGCCGAAGTGCTGCGCCGCGCCGGCGAAACTGTTGCGCCTGGCCACCTCCAGGAACATGCGCAGGCAACTGAGCTGGTCCACGTGTTTATCCTTGCCGGTTTCTTCTTAGGAAATTTCAAATTTAGCACCGCCGCCTTGTTGAGCCGGCTGGGCGAACGAATAATGCCCTCATTCATTGTTTCGCATTCGATACCAGAATCCGGAGACCCGTATGACCAAGACCCTTTCGTCCTCTACCCGCCGCCGGCTGACCGCGCTGGCGCTCGCGCTTGGCGCCGCCGGCCCCTGGGCCGCGCCGGCAAGCGCGCAAGGTTTCCCGTCGCACCCGCTGCGCCTGGTCGTGGCCTACGCGCCGGGCGGGGCGACCGACATCGTCGGGCGGATGTTCGCCCAGGAAATGTCCGACAGCCTGGGGCAGACGGTGGTGCTGGAGAACCGCGCGGGCGGCGGCACCCTGGTGGGGACCGAGTCGGTCAAGCGTTCGGCGGCCGATGGCTACACGCTGCTCTTCGGCACCAACGCCTTCGTGATCACGCCGCTGCTGCACGACGCCAAGACCTACGATCCCGTCGCCGATTTCCAGCCCATCGGCCAGGCCACGGTGCAATCGCTGGGCATCCTGGTGACGCCCGGGCTGAAACTGCGCACGGTCAAGGATTTCATCGCCTACGCCAAGGCCAACCCGGGCAAGGTGAATTTCGCCTCGTCGGGCAACGGTTCGGCGCAGCATCTGGCGGGCGAGGCCTTCGCCAAGGCGGCGGGCGTCAAGATGGTCCACGTCCCCTACAAGGGAACGGGACCGGCCATGGCCGACCTGCTGTCCGGACGCGTGGACGTCATGTTCAGCTCGCTGGTGGGGAACATGGAGCACGTGGCCGACGGCCGGCTGGTGCTGATCGCGACGACCGGCGCCAAGCGCTCGCCCGCCACGCCCGACGTGCCCACGGTCGACGAGAGCGGCGTCAAGGGCTTCCAGGCCGAGACCTGGCAGGCCGTGCTGGCGCCCGCCGGCACGCCCGCGCCGGTGGTCGATCGCCTGAACGCCGCGCTGGCCAAGGCCGGCAAGTCGGCGAAGATCGTCGAGACGCTGGCGGCGCAGGGCATGGAGGTGCGGACCACCTCGCCCGCGGAGCTGCGCGAGCTGCTGGTCCGCGACACCACCCAGTACAAGGCCCTGCTGCAGCAGGCCAAGAACACGCTGCAATAATCAGTCGCCGAACCGGCGCTGGCCGCGCTTTTCCTCCGCCAGCCAGCGCCCGTCCGGCGCCCGGGACAGGCGTTCGTGGTGCAGCGAAATGGACAGGGGCGACGGCATCGGGACCGGCCCCGCGGGCGGGACCGCCGCGTCGACGCGGTAGACCAGCGTCATGTATCGGGCCGTGGCCCGGTCCGGTCCATCCAGGTCGATCACGAGGTTCTGCACCAGATGGGCCGTGGTGCGTCCGGCGGGCCGGTCGGCCAGCGCCTGGCGGACCTCGGCGGGGCCTTGCAGCATGCGGCCCTGGCGATGCCAGATCCCTTGTCCGGCCATGCAGGCGGCCACGGCGTCGAAGTCGCCGCCGTCCAGTGCCAGGTAGAAGCCATGGATGGCCTGCTGGCAGCCGGTCACGGCCGCCCAATGTTCCAGATCGGTCATGGCGTCATCCTTGCACGAAGGTGTTGCGCAGCGTGCCTAGCCCGGTGATCTCGATCTCCACCACGTCGCCGGCACGCAGGTCGGGCGACTGGCCGTCGGTGCCCATCCACACCACGTCGCCGGGATACAGGGTCAGGTATTGCGTCATGGCGCACAGGAAGGTGGGCACGTCGAAGATCATCGCCGCGGTGGCGAAGTCGATGGTGGTCCGGCCGTTCACGCGCACCTGGGTGCGGGCCCCGGACGGATCGAAATCGGTGTCTATCCACGGACCCATGGGCTTGAAGGTGTCCGAGTTCTTGGCGCGCCAGAAGGTGCGGTCCGACCGCTGCCAGTTGCGTTCGCTGACGTCGTTGCCGATGGTGTAGCCCAGCACGCAGTCCAGCGCGTTTGCGGGCGTCAGGTGGCGTGCCTGTTTGCCGATGACCACGACTAGTTCGCCTTCGTAGTGGATGGTGCGGGCATCGGCCGGCATCACCACGTCGTGGCCGTGCGGCACCAGCGCGTTGTTGGCCCGGTAGCCGATGTCCGCCTGTTTCGGCAGTTGCGGCTCCTGGCCTCGCTTACGGGCCGCCTCGATGGCGTGCTCGGCGTAGTTCAGCCCGGCGCAGTAGAAGGTGCGCGGGATGACCGGAACCTCCAGCCGCACCTGGTCCAGGCTGGCCCAATCGTCCGTCTGCGCATAGCCGTCGAAGGGCGTGCCCTCGACCCGCCGTATGCGGTCGCCCTCGGCCAGTCCGTAGTGGGTGCCCGTCGAATCCGTGTATCTCAGCCAGCGCATGTCCGTCCTTCGTGGGTTGCCTGGCGCGGCGGGCGCGCCAGGAGGGTTTCGTCGATGTCCTCGATGCCGGGCGCGCCGCACAGCTTCATCGCGCGCACCAGTTCCTCGGTCAATATCTGCAATGCCCGGTGGGCGCCCGGTTCGCCGCCCGCGACCGCGCCATACAGCGTCGCGCGTCCGACCAGCACGCCTTCGGCGCCCAGCGCCCGGGCCTTCAGGATGTCCACGCCGCGCCGCACGCCGCCGTCCAGCCAGACCGGGATGCGGCCGGCCACCGCGTCCACCACGCCGGGCAGCGCATCCAGCGTCGCGCAGGCGCCGTCGAGCTGGCGCCCGCCATGATTGGACACCACCACGGCGTCGGCGCCCAGCCGGACCACCCGGTCGGCGTCGTCCGGGCGCAGGATGCCCTTGACGATCAGCTTGCGCGGCCAGCGGTCGCGCACCTGGGCCAGGCGGTCCCAGTCGAACGAGGGGTCGTAGTTGCGTCCCACCGCCGAAGCCAGTCCCGCCACCGAGGTCACGTCGCGTTGCAGGCCGATCAGGTTCTTGTTCACCGGCATGCCGTGGCGCAGCAGCGCCAGCGCCCAGCGGGGATGGGCCGCGACGTCGCCGAAGCTGCGGGTTGTGAGCCGGAAGGGCGTGCGGAAGCCGTTGCGCACGTCGCGTTCGCGCTTGCCGCCCACCGGCAGGTCGACGGTGATGACCAGGGCCTCGTAGTCGGCCGCTCGCGCGCGTTCGATCAGGGCGTGGAAGAAGTCCTGGTTCTTCAGCACGTAGGCCTGGAACCACAGGCGGCCCGGCGCCTCGCGCGCGACTTCCTCGATCGACGCGGTGGCGCTGGTCGACAGCGTATAGGGGATGCCGTGCCGCGCCGCCGCCCTGGCGATGGCCAGGTCGCCGCCGTGGCGGCCGTAGCCGACCCCGCCGGTGGGGGCGATGGCCAGCGGGTAGTCGGCCGGCGCGCCCAGCACGGTGCACCGGGTCGAGACCTGGGAGACGTCCACCAGGGCGCGTGGCAGGAGGCGCACGCGCTCGAAGGCCTGGCGGTTGTCGGCCAGCGTGGCCTCGCTCTCGGCGCCGCCGTCGAAGAAATCGAACACCAGCCTGGGCAGGCGGCGGCGCGCCGCCGCCCGCAGGTCGTCGATGGACTGGGCGCGGCCGATGCCGCGATCGAACAGACCCATGGCGCGCTCAGTGCGCTGCCGCGGCGCGCGCGGGACGGATCGCGGCCGGGAGGAAGGACGGATCGAAGATGCGGTCGGCCATGACCTGGCAGCGCTTGATCAGCCGGTGCTCGTGGGGCAGGTAGTCGGGCCAGGCGTTGTGCAGCGTGCCGATGTGGTCCCACATCAGCACGTCGCCTTCGGCCCACTCGTGGGTGTACTGGTACTTGGGCTGGAGCTGGTGCGTGAACAGGAAGTCGAGCATCTCGTCGCTGCGGCCCGGATCGAGTCCGTTGATCCGGATGGCGTAGCCGGGATTGCAGTACAGCACCTTGCGGCCGGTGATGGGGTGCGCCAGGAACACCGGATGCGTCGATGGCGGCCGCTTGGCGCGCTGTTCGGGCGTGAGCGGCGGCCGTTCGCTGCCCGGCCGCGCCCGCATGTTCTCCCAGAACTTGTTGAAGTCGTGGACGGCGGTGGCGCCGTCCAGCTCGCGCTTGACGTCGGCGGGCAGGTCCTCGTAGGCGGCATGCATGTTGGCGAAGCTGGTCGAGCCCAGCGCGCGGCCGTCGCGCCGCGGCACCTTCAGGGCGTGCAGCACGTTCACGAAGCCCACGGTGGGGTTGTAGGACATGTCGGTGTGCCAGTCCTGGCCGGCGTCGGCGATGCCTATCAGCCGGCCGTTCTCGACGATATTGGAAAGAATGCTGACCTCGGGAATGCCGGGTTCGTTGGCATCCGACAGCGTCCGCTGCAGGCCGCCGAAACGGGCCGAGAAATCCCGCAGCTGCGCCGGCGTGATCGATTGCGCGGGGAAGCGCAGGACGCCGTGCGCGCCCAGCGCCGCCAGCAGCGCGGCGAAATCCTGCTCCGAAAGCGGCCGGGAAAGATCCAGGCCGCGCACCGTGGCCCCGAGTATCTTTCCGTTGGGGGCGATATCCGTCATCTTGAGTCCTGTCTGGCTGGTCGATGGCGAAATGGTAGGCATCGGCGGCCGGTTTGGACATCCCGCCGGGCGCAAACTTGTTATTTCCTGAACGGAAACAACTGGCGGTCAGCCGTCCTTGGGCCGCAGGGTCCGGCTGATGCTGTGGATGGCCGAATACAGCGCCTGCCCGGCGGGGCTCAGGATCTTCTGGACCGGCATGAAGGCGGAGATCGTCAGCGACGGCAGGGTCTCGGCGACAGGCACGATGGCCAGGAGGCCGCCTGCCTGGGCTTCTTCGGCCAGGTAGCGCGGTACGAAGCTGGCGACGTTGCCGTGCTCGATGATCTGGATGGCGCCGCCCACGGATTCGCTGTGCATGACGCACTGGGGCGGCGGCAGGCCGGCGTCGATGAAGGATTGCTGGATGACCATGCCCGGGCCGTCGGCCGGGCCGGTGATGAGCCAGGGCACGTCGGCCAGCGCCCGCAGCGACTTCGCCCGCGCCTTGGGATGGCCGTGCCGGACCGCCACCACCAGGTCGAGCTTGAATAGCGGGTCGTGGCGGTAGCCTTCACCGGGACCGCCCGCGGGCAGCGGGCCGATGGCGAAGTCCAGGCCTTTCTCGCGGAACAGGTCCATGACCGTGGGATAGGTCGCTTCCTGGAGGTGGATATAGACGTCGGGAAACTGGAGCCGCATGATTTCCACCGCCCGCGGGACCACGAGCGCGAACGGCGCCGCCGACGAGGCGATGGACAATTTGCCCGACAGGTCGCCGGCCAGTTGCCGGATATGCGCGCGCGCATCGGCCGCCGCGCGCACGATGAAGCGGGCATGTTCCAGCAAGGCCTGTCCGTAGGGCGTCAGCTCGATGCCGTGGGCCGAGCGCGTCAGCAGCGTGGCGCCCACCGACAGCTCCAGTTGCTGCAGCGCGCGCGTGATGGCGGGCTGGGTCACGTCCAGCTGCTTGGCGGCGGCGCTGATGCTGCCCGCTTCCGCAACCGCCGCGAAGGCCCGGAGCTGGTGGAGTTGCACGGCGCGGCGCCTAGGCGAAGCGCAGGGACAGGCTGCCCAGGTCGTGCAGGTGCAGGGTGACGTGGTCGCCGGCCTCGACCGCGATGGCTTCGGTCACGCCGCCAGACAGTACGATGCTGCCGGCGGGTATCTCCAATCCGCGCGCGCCCAGGTGGTTGGCCAGCATGGCGACCGCCACGGCGGGGTTGCCCAGCACCGCCGCGCCGGCGGCGGTCGCCGCCACCTGGCCGTTCTTTTCCAGCACCACGCCCAGTGTGCGCAGGTCGGTCCGGTCCACGGGCACGGCGCGGCCGCCGATGGCGAAGCGAGCGGCCGAGGTGTTGTCGGCGATCACGCTCTTGAGGTCGAACTTGAAATCGCGGTAGCGGCTGTCGATGACCTCGATGCCGGGCATGATGCATTCGGTCGCGGCCAGCACCGCGCCGGCATGGCAGCCCGGGCCCCGCAGCGGGTGCTTCAGGATGAAGGCGATCTCCGGCTCCACCTTGGGATGGATCAGCGCCCCGGCCGGGATCTCGGCGCCTTCCGGCACGCAGAACTCATCGACCAGGAAACCGAAGCAGGGCGTGTCCACGCCCATCTGCCGCATTTTCGCGTGCGAGGTCAGGCCCGCCTTGTAGCCGACCAGGCGCGCGCCGCGCGCCTGCTTGCGGCGCAGGATCTCGTCCTGGATCGCATAGGCGTCGTCCCAGTCCATGCCTGGATGTTCGTCCGTGATCTTGGGGGTGTCGCGGGCCTCCCGTTCGCAGGTTTCCAGGTGCGCGGCCAGCGCGGCGATGGTGGCGGAATCCAGGTTCATGATCGTCTCGCGGGCGGGGGGTCAGGTATAGACCTCGGTGAAGGAAGGGACGGCCTCGCCCGTATGATAGAAGATCCCGCTCCAGAGCTTGTCCTCGGACCAGGTGATGACCGGGCGGTCGCGCTGCGCCAGGTAGCCCAGCCCGGCGAAGGTTTCGTTGCGGTTGCCGCTGGGATCGAAGAAGTAGATGGTTTCGCCGCGCGTGATGCCGTGGCGGGTGGGCGCCACGTCGATGCGCGTCCGGTTCTTGGCCATGATGTCGGCCGCCTTGAGCACGTCGTGCCAGGAGTCCAGGAAGAAGGAGATGTGGTGCAGGCCCGAGCTGGGTCCGCCGACGAAGGCGATGTCGTGGGGGGTGTTGGTGCGGCTCATGAACGCGCCGGCCTGGATGGCGCCGTCCGGCCCCACCATGATCTGCTCGGTCAGGTAGAAGTCCAGCACCTCGGCCATGAAGCGGGCGTTGTCCGCCACCGTGTTGACGCCGGTCTCGGGATTGAACTCGCACATCAGCAGGCAGTGGTCCAGCCAGTGCGCGCCCGCGCCGCGCAGGCCGTCGGGCCAGGGGTCGGGGTTGAGCGAGCCCACGTCGGTGCCCACGCACTCCTTGTGCGCGTACAGCCGCATCTCGTGGCCGCTGGGCAGCGCGAAGGCCAGCATGCGGCCGGTGGCCGGCAGCGTACCCTCGGGCAGCATGCGGGTGGCGATGCCGTAGGCCTCGATCCTGCCCTGCAATTCGTCCAGGTCGGCGTCGCGTTCGACCTTGTAGGCGACGTGGTTCATGCCGGCCCGGTCGGCCGGGGTCAGGATCACCGAGTACCGGTCCCACTCATCCCAGCACTTCAGGTAGACGTGGCCGTCGGCGTCCTCCATGACGCGCTTCATGCCGAGCACGTGCTCGTAGTGCCGCAGCGCCTGTTCCATGTCCATCACACGCAGGCTTGCGTGTCCGATTCTCAGTATGCCCATATCAAGTCTCCGTTGTGTTCGTTGGGGGCGGCGGGGATGGCCGGCCCTGCGTGCGATAGCCGTTGCGGAAGGGTTTCTCGAACCGGCCGGCCACTTCCAGTTCGACGGCGCAGGCCGGACCGGCGCGGCAGGCCAGGGTGTAGCCGTCCCGTTCTTCTTCGGGGCTGACGTGGGCGCGGCTGATCGGGCCGAGCGGGCGCACCGCGCCCCGCACGACTCGCACCTTGCACACGCCGCAGCCGCCGCCGGTGCAGCCCACGGGAATGCCCTTGCGGCCCAGGCGCAGCATGCCTTGCAGCAGGCTTTCATCCGGCGAGCAGAAATAGCTTTCCCCTGTCTGAGGAAGGTGGATGGGGAGTTTGTCCATGGCGGGCATGGTTCAGGCCCGCGTTTCGCGCGCCAGCATCTCGTCCATCATCCGGCGGTAGCGGACGGGACCGGCGTCGATCTCGAACAAGGCGGGCCGCGGCGCGTCGGGTCCCGCCCTGAGCAATTCCCGCTGCTGCGCCTCGATGACGGGGGCATCCTGCTGCTCGAAGGCGTAGCGGCGGATCTCGGAAAGCGTGCGGCCGATCCGCGCGTCCTGCGCGGCATCGTGGCCGGGAGGCACCCGCAGGGCGGCGGCGAAGTGGTAGTGCGTGGTGGTGGCGGTCTCGGGCGTGAGGATGTGCGCGCCCAGGATGCGGTAGCCCCGCGACCGGTCGCCGCCGGGGTCCGTCGCGCCCACGTCGTTCACCAGCGCGCAGGGCGCCTGCCAGTTCATGTCGAACCACATGTCGATGCGGCGCCCCGGGTGTTCCGAGAAGGTGTCGAACAGGCGGGGCGAGGGCACGTTGGGCATCCATCGCCGCACCGTCAGCCCGCGCTCGTGCTGCGCCACCTCGGTCTGCGCCGCGACGGTGGCGGCGCTGCCAAGTATGCCGTCGTGCAGGAAGGAGGCGTGGCTCAGGTCCAGCAGGTTCTCCACGATCAGCTCGGCGCCGGCGCGGATGACGATGCGGTCGCGCGCGCTCAGCAGGAAATCCGGGCCGCCTTCGAGGAAACCGTAGTCGGGAATCGTTTCCGGCGTGGCGGCGGCCTCGCCCATCCAGATCCACACCATGCCGTGGCGCTCGGCGACCGGGTAGGCGCGGGTGCGGGCGGCTGGCGGAATCCTGCCATTGCCGTGGGGGTTGTGCGCACAGGCGCCGTCCAGGCCGAATTCCAGGCCGTGATAGACGCAGCGGATCCGGTCGCCGGGTACCCGGGCGCCCAGGCTCAGGGGAACGAAGCGATGGGGACAGCGGTCGAGCAGGGCCGCGGCGCGGCCGGCGTCGTCCCGCAGGAAGACCACGGGCTCGTCCAGCAGCGTCCGGGCAATCATCTGTCCTGCCGGCAGTTCCTGCGACCAGAGGGCGGCGTACCACGCGTTCCTGACGTACATGCTGCGATCTCCTGGAGGGGACGGCGCTACCACTGGCCGATATGTATGCCCGGCGGCAGGTTGTCGGTCATGGCCTCGATGCGGTCGAGGTCGACGGCGATGCGGCGCTTGAGCGTCAACTGATGCGCCAGCAGCCGGGCGGACAGCGATTGCCGGACGGGTTCGAAGGCGGGGTCCGCGCCCAGGTCGTGGAATTCGTCCGGGTCCTCGGCCAGGTGGAAGAGCTGCGGGCGGTAGCCGTTCCAGGCCACCAGCTTCCAATCGGCGGTGCGCACCATCCAGCCCCGGCAGTCGGCGTCGCGGGGGCGGCCCAGGACGTGGCGGGCGCGCCGCGTGGCATAGTCCAGTTCGCTGAAGACGCAGTCGCGCCAGTCGTCCACCGCCGCGCCGCGCACCAGCGGCAGCAGCGAGCGGCCTTCCACCCGGTGCGCCTGCGCGGGCAGGCCGAGCGCCTCCAGGATGGTGGGCACGACGTCCACCGCGGCGGCGAAGCGCTGGTCGCGCGTGCCGCGCGTGGCGTCGGCGGCGGACGACGGATCGACCACGATCAGCGGCACCCGCTGGACGACGTCGTGGAACAGTTCCTTTTCGCCGAATCCGTAGTCGCCCAGGAAATCGCCGTGGTCGGAGGTGAAGACGATCAGCGTCTGGTCCGTCTGCCCGGTCTGCTCCAGGACCTCCAGCACGCGGCCCAGGTGGTCGTCGATCTGGCGGATCAGGCCCATGTAGGCCGGACGCACGTGGCGCACGATGTCTTCCTGGTCGAAGCTGCGGCATTCGTCGTGCGAGCGGTAGGCGGCCAGCACCGGATGCTCGTTGGCCTCGGAGGCGCGGTTGCGCCGGATGGGCGCCTGCTCGGCGCGGCGGTACATGTCGTGGTAGGGCGCCGGCGCGATGTAGGGCCAGTGGGGCTTGATGTACGAAAGATGCAGCGACCAGGGCTCGTCGCGATGCCGGCGGATGAAGTCGATGGCGGCGTTCGAGACGTACGCGGTTTCCGAATGCGGCTCGGCCACGTGGGCGGCCAGGTGCGCGTGGCGCATCTGCCAGCCGCTGGCGAGGGAGCCGTCCGGATGGCGGCCGGAGTTGGCGTGTTGCAGCCAGGGGTCGTCGCCCGCGTAGCCGGCCGACTCCAGGTAGCGCCGGTAGTCCTCCTTGCCGGTGGGCAGGTCGCCCTCGTGCCGGCAGACCACCTCGAAGCCGCCTTGCAGCAGGCTGGCGGCGGAACGGCCGGCGGCGCCGCCGCGCCAGGCGGCCGTCGCCTCGGCCGAGGGCTCGAAATGGGTCTTGCCCGCCAGGTGGAGCGCGCGGCCGGCCTGCGACAGGTAGTCGCCCACCGTCAGCTCGCTCATGGGCATGGGGATGAAGTTCCAGGTCGCGCCGTGGGAGGACGGATAGCGCCCGGTGTAGAACGACATGCGCGACGGTCCGCAGACGCCCGACTGCACGTAGGCTTGGGTGAAGGCCACGCCGCGCGCGGCCAGGGCGTGCATGTTGGGCGTATGCAGCCAGGGGCTGCCGTAGCAGGACAGGTAGTCCGCCCGCAGCTGGTCGCACATGATGAAGAGGACGTTGCGCATCCTGGTATCCGGAAAAAATCAGTCGATCTTGATGGAGGTCTGGCGCACCAGGTCCGTCAACCGGGCCTGTTCGCTGGCGATCAGCGCGCCGAACTGCTCCGCCGTGGTGTTCGAGACCGGATCGGCGCCCGCATCGGCCAGCGCCTTGCGCGTTTCGGGATCGGCCAGGATCTGGTTCAGGGCCTGCGTGAACCCGGCCACCGCGGCCTTGGGTGTTTCCTTGCGCATGACGAAGCCGTCCCAGTTGCGCACGTCGAAACCCTTGAAGCCCTGTTCTTCCATGGTCGGCACGTCGGGCAGGCCGGGCAGCCGGCTGTCGCGCGAGGCGATGGCCAGCGCCTTGACCTTGCCGCCCTGGACCTGCGCCGCCGCCACCGTGCTGGTCAGGAACATGAAGTTCACCCGGCCTGCCACCAGATCGGCCAGCCCGGCCGTGAACTGGTTGTAGGGCACGTGGGTGGCCGTGACGCCGTAGCGCTGCTTGAACAGTTCGCCCGCCAGGTGCGCCGGCGTGCCGTAGCCGCCCGAGGGGAAGCTGTAGGTATCGGGCTTGGCGCGCAGCAGCTCGATCAATCCTTTCACGTCGTGGACGGGCAGGGACGGGGTGACGACCAGCACGCTGTAGGTCCAGTCGTACTGGCCGACGGGCGCGTAGTCGCGGGCGAAGTCCTTCTTGAACGAGGACAGCAGCGCCGGTCCGACCACCACGGGGGTCAGCAGCGTCATCGCGGTATAGCCGTCGGCCGGATAGCGGTCGAGATCGCCCGCGGCCAGGCTGCCCGAGGCGCCGGGCTTGTTGTCGACGTAGAAGGTCTGGCCCAGCTTGAGGGTCAGCTTCTGCGCGATGATGCGGCTGCTGATGTCGGGCGGCGTGCCGGCGTTGTACGGCACGATGATGCGTACCGGGCGTGCCGGCCAGGTTTCCGCCTGCGCGCCGATGGCGGCCAGGCCGAGCGTGGCGGCCAGCGCCAGTTTCCCGAAGGTGAAGGTCATGGATGTCTCCTTTGCTTGAACCGTGGTCGTCTTGGGTTGGCCCGGCAAGTCGTTGGCGGGACTTTCGCAGCCCGCCGCGGGTCCGGCAAGTCGTTGCGCGCATGGGGCATAACCGGATGACATGGTTGACAAGTTCCCGCCTTCTCTGGAGAATTTGATAATGATTTTCATTATCAATTGATCGGCGGCGCATCGCCCGCCTCTTGTTTCCCTTTTCCCGTGTCGTCAGAAGTCATTTCCCCGCTCACCGTGGACCTGCTCTATCGCGAGCACCACGGGTGGCTGCAGCGTTGGCTGGCTCGCCGGCTCGGCAATCTGGCGCAGGCCGATGACCTGGCCCAGGACACCTTCATCCGGGTGCTGGGCCATGAACACGACCTGGCGCAGTTGCGCGAGCCGCGTGCCTATCTGGCGACCATCGCGCGCCGGCTGGTGATCAACCTGCGCGAACGGCAGACGCTGGAACAGGCGTATCTGGAGGCCCTGGCCAACATGGGCGAGGCGCTGGCGCTGTCGCCGGAAGAGCGCTGCCTGTTGCTCGAAACCCTGTGCCAGATCGATGCCATGCTGAGCGAGCTGCCCGACGCGGTGCGCCGGGCCTTCCTGCTGTCGCAGGTCGAGGGCCTGGAGTACGCCGCGATTGGCGGCATGCTGGGCGTGTCGGTCAGGACCGTGCAGCGTTACGTGTTGCGCGGCCTGGAGCAATGCATTCTTGCCGCGCCATGAGGCGCCCGGACGAAGCATCGTGAGCGTTGGCGCGCGTCCCGCGTCCGGCCAGCCCATCGATCGCCGTGCCGTCCGCGAGGCGGCGCGCTGGCTGCTGCGCCTGCGCGGCGCGGGCGCCGGGGAGCGCGACCAGGCCGCCTGCCTGGCCTGGCGGTCGGAACGGCCCGAGAACGAGGCAGCCTGGCAGAAGGCCCAGCGCCTGGGCCAGCAACTCGACGCGTTGCCGCCCGGCCTGGCCATGCCTGTCCTGGACCGGGCCGGCCGCCAGCGGCGTGCCGCGCTCAAGACGCTTGCCCTGCTCCTGGCCGGCGTGCCGGCGGGGTGGCTGGCGTATCGCGAAACGCCCTGGCGCGCCTGGGTCGCCGACTATCGCACGGCGGTGGGCGAACGGCGGCGGGTGGTGCTGGCGGACGGCAGCGTGCTGGACCTGAACACCGCGACGGCGGTGGACGCGGTGTTCGGCGTCGAGCGCCGGCTGCGGCTGCGCGGCGGCGAGATCATGATCGTGACCGCGCGGGATCCGCGGACACCGCCCAGGCCCTTCGTGGTCGATACCGATGCCGGGCGGGTACGCGCCATCGGCACGCGCTTCATCGTCAGGCAGGGGCCGCGCGATACGTTCGTGGCCGTGCTCGATGGCGCGGTGATCATCCAGCCCGCCGCGGCGGATGCGCCCGCGCTGAGGCTGGACGCGGGGCAGGAGACTTCGTTCGGCGCGCATGGCGCCCGGCCGCCCGCGCCGCTGGATCCGCGCCGGGGCGACTGGTCGCGAGGCGTCCTGCGCGCCAGCGACATGCGGCTGGCCGATTTCTGCGAAGAGCTGGGCCGACACATGCACGGCGTGCTGCGATGCGAACCGGCGGTCGCCGATCTGCGCATTTCCGGCGTGTTCCAACTGGCCGACCGCGAGGCCGCGCTTGCCGCCGTGCCCACCATCCTGCCGGTCCGCATCCGGCGCCTGACCCGGTATTGGGTGTCCATCGGGCCCCGCGATTGATTTTTCCTGGTGCTGTCCGGTTTCCGTTTCTGGCTGGTCCTACAGACAAGAGGTGAGCATTTTGCTCACGATCCGCCAGAAAGGACCCAGATGGCCGTTCGCCGCCCCGCCGCCCCCGTACCCCTGATGCCGGCCGTCAATCGCCATCCGCATCCGGTCCGCCTCGTGCCCGCCTTGCTGGCGGCCGTCATGGCATGGTCGGGCCTGTCGGCCGGGCCGACCCGGGCGCAGTCCGTGGCGGCCTCGGGCATGCCCGTCGCGGCGGCCGCGCCGCGCGACTACCGTGTGCCCGCAGGCGCGCTGGACGCGGCGCTGGCGCAGTTCGCCGAGGCCGCCGGCGTCACGTTGCTGTTCGAGCAGGCCAGCGTCGCCAGCCTGAGATCGGCCGGACTGAACGGACGCTACACGGTCCAGCAGGCCATCGAACTGCTGTTGCAGGGGACCGGGCTGGAAGCCGTCGGGCGCGGCACCGGCGTCTACGCGCTGAGGCCCGTGCCAGGCGCGCTGTTGCTGGCATTGCCGACGATCGAGGTGATCGGCCAGGCCGAGAACGATCCCAAGGACGAGGTCTACCGGACCGCGGGATCGCGCAACGTGCTGACGCGCGACGACATCGAGCGATTCCGGGGCACCTCGGTGGGCGACATCTTCCAGGGCATGCCCGGCGTGCTGGTGGGCGAGAACCGCAACAGCGGCGGGCTGGACGTCAACATCCGCGGCATGCAGGGGCAGGGCCGGGTGCCGGTGCTGGTGGACGGCACGCGCCAGGAAACCACGGTGTATCGCGGCTACGCGGGTGTGGCCTCGCGCAGCTACATCGACCCGGACCTGATCGGCGGCCTGTCCGTCGAGAAGGGGCCGACCATGAACGCCCAGGGAACGGGTGCCACCGGCGGACTGGTCATCATGCGCACGATCGACGCCGAGGACATCGTGCGCGAGGGCAAGGATTTCGGCATCCGGCTGCGCGGCACGGCGATCGGCAACAACAGCGGCTCGGTGCCCGGGCCGGGCACCCCGGCGGGCTACAACACCGGGTCGGCGTCGGGCCAGACCAGCGGGGTGTTCCGCACGGACTGCGTCATCGCCAGCCTGTGCGAGGGCCCGTTCGACCTCGCCAACGCCGATGGCCCCAAGGAGAGCATGAACCGTCCGTCCATGCTCAAGCCGCGCAGTTGGGCCGGCAGCCTGGCGCTGGCCAAGCGCTTCGAGATGGTGGACGTGGTCGCCGCCTATGCGCGGCGCCAGCAGGGCAATTACTACGCCGGCACCAAGGGGCCGGTGCCCCACCTGGATCTGTCCGATCGGCTGAACCGGGGGTTCTACACCGAGGTGCGTCCCAGGCTGGAGGGCGCCACGCGCTTTCGCGCGGGAGAGCAGGTGGTCAACACCAACTTCGAGAGCGAATCCTACCTGCTCAAGAGCCGCTTCTATCTGCCCGGCGACCACGAAACGGAACTGAGCTTCATGCGCTACGACAGTACCTACGGCGAGATGATGCCATCGCAGCTGCTGTGGCTGGGACAGGTCCGGCAGACCGAAGGCAGCCACGTCGACGCCAGGACCTACGCCATCCGGCATCGCTGGAACCCCGAGGGCAATCCGCTGTACGACGTCAAGGTCAATCTCTGGCACACCGACACCAAGAGCCTGAACCGGAACTACTCGGACGAGGGCCTGAACCTGGGCTTCGGCTCGGGCTCGGAAAAGTACCGGCGCTGGGGCCTGGACCTGAGCAACGCCATGCGGTTCGATCGCCTGGGCGGCATCCGCCTGGAGTACGGGCTGTCGCTGCAGCGCGAGACCGTGAACGGCACGGCGCAAGGGAACGAGCTGGTCGGCAGCGGCGGCCGCTCCGGCAATCGGCGCGAGGTGAGCGCCTTCGGCAACATGCAATGGCGCGTGCTGCCCACCGTCACGCTGGACGCGGGCCTGCGCTATACGCGTTTCCGGTCGGCCGACGACAAGCCGCGCGTCGTCGATGCCGAGAGTGCCTACTGCGTCAACCCCGGCGCGGGCGGGTATTGCGATCCCATCATGATGACGAGCAAGCAGAGCGGCGCCGCGCCCCAATTGAGCCTGCTATGGGAACCGCGCCCGGGCCTGCAGTTCTATGCGCGCCATGCCGAGGCGCTGCGCATGCCCAGCCTGTTCGAGACCACGTCGGGTTTCTCGGTGTCGCCGTCGCAGGACATCCATCTGAAACCCGAGCATGCCACCAGCCGGGAAATCGGCGTCAACCTGCTCAAGGACGGACTTTGGCGGCCCAGCGACAAGTTCCGCCTGAAGGCCGCCTACTTCCGCAACCATACCAATGACTACCTGACGCGCACTTTTCCCAACACCTGGGAGGAGGGCTCGGGCAAGCAGTTCTTCAGCCTGCGCAACATCGAGAGCGTGAGCTTCCATGGCTTCGAGCTGTCGGGCTCGTATGACGCCGGCACCTTCTTCATCAGCGGCGGCGCCACCAGGTACACCTTCATCGAAACCTGCCATTTCGGCAGCTACCGCCGCTACACCTGCACCGACTACGGCATCGCCAACAGCTACGTCAACAACATGATCCCGCCGAACTGGCATGCGTCCGCCACTGCCGGCGTGCGCCTGCTGGATCGTCGGCTGACCATGGGCCTGCGCGGCACGTTCATGGGCAAGCGCAACCAGGTGCCGGCGTTCAACGACGACACCCAGCAGGGCCTGAACGCCGTCGTGCCCTGGCACGGCTACCAGATCTGGGACCTGTTCGCGAGCTATCGCATCAACGACCGGGTCAGCGTCGACTTCAACATCGACAACCTGACCGACCGCTATTACCTCGACGCGCTCAGCCTCGGGCTGGTGCCGGCGCCGGGCCGCACCGCGCGGCTCAGCGTCACCATGCAGTTCTGATTTCACGCTGTTCCTTCGAAAAGGAAAACCTTGTCATGATTCTTTTCCGCAATCTTTTGCTGGGCGTCGGCGCATCGCTGCTGATGGCCTCATGCGGGGGTGGTGGCGGCGGCGACGATGGCGGCACTTCGACGCCGGCCGACCGGCCCGCCGCCGTGGCCCGGGCCGATGCCCAAACCGTGCCCGCCGGCCAGCCGGTCATGCTGGACGGGTCGGCCAGCTCGACACCCAATGGCGGCACCCTGGCCTATCTGTGGAGCATCGACCAGCGGCCGGACGGCAGCACCGCCACGCTGTCCGACGAGCGGGTCGCGCAGCCCGTCTTCGCGCCGGACCGGGCCGGTGCCTACCGGATCAGCCTGGTCGTCGACGATGGCAAGGCGCGCAGCGCGCCGGCGCTGCTCGACCTGCGGGCCACCAGCGTCGATCCGGTCGCGGTGGTGACACCCCAGGTCAGCCAGTTGCTGGCGTCCACCGTGCAGCTCGATGGCTCGGCCAGCCTGCCTCCCGAGGGCGGCAGCGCCGCCGGGCTCGCCTATGCGTGGACCCTGGCCGAGAAACCCGAGGGCAGCCAGGCGGCGCTGGACGATCCCCGGATCGCGCAGCCGCGTTTCGTCGCCGACAAGGTGGGCGCCTATCGCGCGGTGCTGACCGTGTCGTACGGCAGCCGCGTCAGCGCACCGGCCGCGGTGACGATCACCATAGGCGTGGCCAACTCCCGGCCGGTACCGAATGCCGGCAGCGACATCGCCGGCGCCGTGCGCGGGACGCGCATCGTCCTGGACGGCAGCGCGAGCACCGATGCCGATGGCGACCCCCTGCAATACCGCTGGCGCTTCGCGTCCAGGCCCTATGGTTCGCAGGCCGTGATCGACGCCGCCGCCAGCGCCCGGGCCTCGTTCGTGCCCGACTTCGCCGGCACCTACCGGATCAACCTGAGCCTGTTCGACGGCCAGTCGACCAGCCTGACGCCGGCCACCATCACGGTGCAGGTCGTACCGCCGGCGGGCGCGCCGAACACCAAGCCGATCGCGGTCATCACGGCACCGTTCGGCAAGACCTTCGAGGCCGAGCGAGGGACCTCCATCAGCCTGACCGGGGCCTATTCGATCGATGCCGAAGATGGCATGATCGCCTCCGCCGCGCGCGAGTGGACGCTGCTGTCGGCGCCCGAGGGTTTCGACCGCGCCGCCAACTGGAAAGGCACTTCCTTCATCGGCACGCACTACGGCAATTACCTGGTGCAACTGCGCGTACAGGATTCCCACGGCGCCTGGAGCGATGCCGTCACCCAGGCCTATACCGTCGTCAACGGCGCGAACCGTCCGCCGCGCGCCATCGCCAAGGTGGCAGGCGCGGGCAATTCGGTGGGCGTGGGCGGCACCGTCACGCTGACCGGCGAAGACAGCATCGACCCGGACGGCAACCGCCTGACCTACAAGTGGACCCTGCTCGATCGCCCCGACGGCAGCTCGGCGACGTTGAGCAATGCCAACGCGGTCAATGCCAGCTTCGTGGCCGACAAGGCCGGCCCCTACCTGTTCAGCCTGCTGGTGACCGACGAACACGGTTTCCCCAGCTCGGACGGCATCTCGGTCAATCCGGTCGAGTTGACCGTGGTGGCCCGCACGCGGAACCAGCCCCCGATCGCGCGCCTGGTCGCCAAAGAATTCCTGGGCAACGCCAACAGCGCGATCCTGGCGACGGCGAACTACAGCGCGGAGCAGCCCATGGTGCTGGGCGAGTTCATGGCGGCCAACTCGTGGGGCGCCGGCGAGTTCATGCAATGGAATTCGTTCCTGCTGGAGCCCAACGGCTATGACCCGGACGGCGACGCCATCACTTACCTGTGGACGCTGCCGCAGTCGCCCGCCGAGGCGCGCTTCGCGATGCCGCTGGCCAGCCACTTCTGCGCCGCCAATGCCGGCAACTATCCCGGCGCCTCGGTGATCGGCTTCCAGGACTGGATGAACGCGGGGCTGGCGTTGCGGCAATGGTCATGCAACCGCCTGGGACTGGCGCCGATGACGGCCGGCAAGTACCAGGTGCAATTGGCCCTCAGCGACGGCATCGACATCGCCGGACCGTACACCCTGGACCTGTACGCCGTCGACCGCGCGAATTACCCCAGCCTGCTGTTGGAGGACCTGCGCACGCACCACCAGTGGTCCAACGGCGACCAGATGCTGATCAACAGGCAGGACGCGGACGCCAAGGCTTTCCAGCGGTTCTTCCCGTTCGACGGCTTCGGTCCCACCCTGCCGGGCACGCTGGGGCTGGACAGCTTCCGCGGCGACCTGGTGGTCAAGACCTTCCGCCTGACGGCCTATGGCGGCGACTACACCATCGCCGACCTGCGGGCGGTCGACGCCGGCGGCACCGAGACGCCGAAGTTCGTGGGCCTGGCCAACAACCAGGTCATCCGCCGCGGCGAAAGCGTGGAGTTCCAGCTGGTGTGGCCCATCACGGCGACGCCGCCCGGAACCGGCGGGGTGGTCGCCGGCCGCGACGGCATGACGTGGTCCTTCCGCGTGGCCGGGAAGGACGGGTGGACGTTCAGCTACAACCCGACGAACAACTACAACAACAATTATTGAGGGGGGGCCGGTCCAGATCGTGGCGAGCTTCGGATATCCGTGGCTTGAAGCGGCGAGACCGGCCCGGGGGCCGCTGCCTATAGTTCGGCATCGGCATCGAGCGAGGCGGCCCCATGAAGCACCAGACCCCCCTTTCCATGATCCGCCCGGACGGGTCGGCAACGTCGGCGTATTGCGCGATGCCGGCCTCGGGCCATGGCCCCGGGCTGGTGCTGTGCCATGAGATCTTCGGCGTCAACGAGACGATGCGCACGCTGGCCGAGCGCTATGCCGAAGAGGGATACGTGGTGCTGGTGCCGGACCTGTTCTCGCAGATCCGGCCGGGAGTCGACCTGGGCTACGGCGAGGAAGACCACGCGCAGGCCTTCGCGCTGCTGGAACGATTCGACATCGACGCCGGCCTGGCCGACGTCGCGCTGGCCGCGCGGACGCTGCGGGAGTCGCCGGCCACGACGGGACAGGTGGGCGCCGTGGGCTATTGCCTGGGCGGCCGGCTGGCTTATCTGGCCGCCGCCGGGGCGCTGGTCGATTGTGCCGCGGGTTTCTACGGCGTCGGCATCGAGGACCACCTGGACCAGCCGCCGCGCAGGCCGCTCATGCTGCATTTCGGCGATGCCGACCGCTACTGTCCGCCCGAGACCGTGTCCCGGATCGCCGCGCACCTGGCCGGATCGCCGGATGCCAGGGTGCACCGCTATCCGGACGCCGACCACGCCTTCGCCCGGGAGGGCAGCCCGCTCTATCGCAAGCCCGCCGCCCTGGTCAGCTACGAACGCACGATCGCCTTCCTGCACGAGTACATCGGGCCCCGCTATGACCTGTCGGCGCTGTGGGACCGCCATACCGAACTGGAATTCGAGGTGCGCGACGCCGCCGAGACCATGCGCACCATGGTGGCCGAGCCCTATGTCAACCATATCCCCACCCTGACCGGGGGCGTGGGCGCCCGGCAGCTCCATCGCTTCTACAAGCACCACTTCATCCCGTCCACGCCCAAGGACACGCGGCTCATTCCCATTTCGCGCACCGTGGGCGCGACCCAGATCGTGGACGAGCAGTTGTTCTGCTTCACCCACGACGAGGAGATCGAATGGATGTTGCCCGGGATCGCGCCCACCGGCCGCTACGTGGAGATCCCGCTGGTCGCGGTCGTCAAGTTCCGCGGCGACAAGCTCTGCCACGAGCATATCTACTGGGACCAGGCGTCGGTGCTGGTGCAGATCGGCGTGCTGGATCCCGCGGGCCTGCCGGTGGCGGGCCGGGAAACGGCGGCCAAGCTGCTGGATGAAAGCCTGCCGTCGAACGTCTTGATGCGGTCCTGGGCGAAAAGCGAAGGGAAGGACTGACAGGAATCCCTGCGTAAGGAGGTTGAGTTGTATACGAACGAGCAACTGGCGGACATGATCAAGCCGGACAAGGTGCACCGCGCGGTCTATGTGGACCCCGGCATATTCGACCTGGAGATGGAGCGCATCTACGGCCGCCTGTGGGTCTACGTCGGGCACGAAAGCCAGATTCCGCAAACCGGCGACTATCTGACGAGCCGCATCGGCCGGCAGGACGTCATCCTGGTCCGCGCGGCGGACGGCAAGCCCCACGTGCTGTACAACCGCTGTCCGCACAAGGGGGCGCAGATCGTGCCGCCGGGCGGCGGGCACGTGGACCGGCATTTCCGCTGTCCCTACCACGCCTGGACGTTCCGGCTCCACGGCCCGATGCTGTCGGCGCCGCTGCGGGCCGGCTACGAAGGCACGGCATTCGATCCGGCCGACGAGGCGTTCTGGCTGCGGCGGGTCGCCCGCGTGGCCAGCTACCGGGGCTTCGTCTTCGCCAGCCTGTCCGCCGGCGGCGACGATCTGGTGGATTTCCTGGGCGGGGCGAAGGCGGCGATCGACAACCTGTGCGACCGATCTCCCGTGGGCGAGGTGGAGGTGGCCGGCGGGGTGTTCCGCGTCTGGCAGAACTCCAACTGGAAGATCTTCTACGAGAACCTGCACGACACCATGCATGCCGCGGTCACGCACGAGTCGTCCGTCGTCGCGGCCAGGGACGAGTACGAGGCCTCGATGGCCGGCCAGGACATGCCGTTCGTACTGCACATCATGGCGGGCAATGGCGAGCCCTACCAGTTCTGGGAGAAGCTGGCGGTACACGCCTTCGACCATGGGCACGGCTACATGGAGGGGATCTTCGACCCCGGCGGCACGGACCGGGATCCGACCAGCCGCGCCCATCATGAAAGCCTGGCCGCCGCGGTGGGCGAGGCGCGGGCCCGGGAAATACTGGGCATGAACCTGCACAACACCATCATCTACGGCAGCGGGTCGCCCCATACGGTGTTCCAGCAGTTCCGCGTCATCCGGCCCGTCGCGGTCGATCGCACCATGGTCGAGATCGTCACCTTCCGGCTCAAGGGGGCGCCCGAGGCGGTGTTCGAACGCGCCGTGACCTACGCCAATACCATCAATTCCCCGTCATCCAACGTGATGCCCGATGACGTGGAGCTGTACACCCGGGTGCAGAAAGGCAACCGGCTCGACGGCGGGGACTGGGTCAGCATGCATCGCTACTGTGGCACCGACCGGGACATCCCGGGCGGGAAAGTCGCCGTCAACGGCACGAGCGAGCTGCCCATACGCAATCAGTTCGTGGCCTGGAAGGCCTTGATGACCGAGGGTGGGGCAGGATGCGGGGGGACGGCATGAACGGGATCGGAGCGGCGCAGGTGGACGAGGCGATCCGGCTGAAGCACAGGGTCGAGCAGTTCCTGTTCCTGGAGGCGCGGCTGCTCGACGCCAATGCCTGGGAGGAATGGCTGCGGCTGTTCACCCCCGCGGGCATGTACTGGGTCCCGCGCATGCGGGGCCAGCTGGACGCCAGGACCCAGGTTTCCCTGTTCCACGAGGACGCGTTGCTGCGCAGCGTGCGCGCCCGCCGGCTGGCCAACCACCGGAACTGGTCGCAGCAGCCGCCGACGCATGCGACGAGGACGATAGGCAACGTATCGGTGACCGACCCGGGCCCCGGGACGATCGTGGTCCGTTCGTCGTTCCAGATGCTCGAATGGCGAGCCGACAACCCGCGCGCGTTCGGCGGCAGCTATACGCATACGCTGCGCGAGGATCCCGCCGCGGCCGGGTCGTTCCGGATCGAGATGAAGCGGGTGGACCTGGTCAACTGCGACGCGATCCACGAGAACCTCCAGGTGTTCCTCTGATGCCGCTCGACTTCTCGCGCCCCGCCGTCCTGGCGCTGCACTACCAGAACGAAGTCCTGCATCCGGACGGCAAGTTCGCCTTCGGCGTGGCCGGGGACGGCGCCGCGCAGCCGGCCGTGGTGCGCGGCGCGCGCGGCCTGCTGGATCTGGGGCGCCGGCGGCGATGGCCGCTGGTGCACGTGCGCATCGCCTATCGGCCGGACTTCTCCGACGTGACGCAGAACTGCGCCATCTTCAGGACGGTGGTGGCGCGGGCGGTCATGGCCGACGGGAGCTGGGGGGCGGAATTCCTGGAGGAACTCGCTCCGCTGCCGGGCGAGGCGGTGGTGACGCACAACCGCGTCAATGCGTTCTTCCGCTCCGGCCTGGAGACCATGCTCGACGCGATGCGGCCATCGCTGCTGCTCGTGGGCGGGGTGGCCACCAACTCGGTGGTGGAACACACCGTCCGCCACGCGACCGACCTGGGCTGGCATTCGGCCGTGGTCGAGGACGCCTGCGGCGCGGCCAGTCCGGCGGTGCACGCGGCCGCCCTGCACAACCTGCGGCTGCTGGCCGAGGTCTGCCGGCTCGACGAGATTCGACGATTGGCCGACGGATGGAAGAGGGAGGCGCGATGAACGATCTGCAAGGGAAGGTCGCCCTGGTGACGGGCGGCGCCAAGAGCCTGGGTGCCGGTATCGCCGAGGCGTTCGTCCGCGCCGGCGCGTCGGTGGTCGTGGCCGACATCGACGCGGGCGCGGGCCAGGCGCTGGCCGCCCGGCTGCGCACGCGGGCGGAGCCCGGCCAGGCGGCCGTGTTCGTGCGCACCAACCTGGCCGAGGATGCCGGTCAGGCTGGACTGGTGGATTTCCTGGGCCGCGAGTTCGGCCGTCTCGACTGCCTGGTCAACAACGCCTGCATCTACGACGATGCGGGGCTGGCCTCGACCCGGGAGCAGTGGCTGCGTTCGCTGGACGTGAACGTGGTGAGCGGGGCGCTGCTGGTCGGACGCGCGGTGCCCTTGCTGCGCCAGGCCGAGCGCCCGGCGGTCGTGAACCTGTCCAGCGTCGCGGGCAAGGTCGGCCAACTGGGCCGCCTGCTCTACCCGGCATGCAAGGCGGCCATCCTGCAGGTCACCCGCAGCCTGGCGGTGAACCTGGCGCCCGAGGGCATACGCGTGAATGCGGTGACGCCCGCCTGGACGTGGTCCGAGGCGCTGGCTTCCCAGGTGGCCGGAGACCGTGTCCTGGCCGATCGCGTGGCGTCCACGTTCCATCCGCTGGCGCGCGTGGGAAACATCGAGGACGTCGCGGGGGCCGTGCTGTTCCTGTGCTCTGGAGCGGCGGGCTTCGTCACCGGCGCCGACCTGCCCGTGGACGGCGGCTACGCGGTGCTGGGGCCCGACCAGGGGCGGTCGCCCGCCTATTGGTTCCAGGCCGCGCGCCAGCCGGAGTGACGGGCGGCCCGCTCAGGGCTGCCCGCGCATCCGCCGGCGCAAGGTCTCGTTGGGGGATTCGCCGAAGCGTTCCCGATAGGTGGCCGCGAAGCGGCCCAGGTGCGGGTAGCCCCAGCGATACGCGACTTCCGAGACGCTGTCCGCCCTGCCGCCCTTGAGTTCGTCGCGGATCCGGTTCAGGCGCATGGTGCGCAGCGCGGCCATGGGGCTGACGCCATGCTGGTCCTGGTAGGCCCGGGAAAGCGTGCGCACGCTGACCCCGGCATGGCTGGCGATGTCCTGCAGCGAGATGACCTCCTGCACGCAGGACTCCATGAATTCCTGGGCGCGCCGCACGCAGCGCGGCAATACCCGGCGGACCTCCGGGGCCGGCTGGTCGCGCAAGCCCTGGGCCTGTGTGTTCAGCAGGTGCCCGATCAATGCCTGCTGCGCGATCCTCAGCCCCATCGGGCCGCTCCGCGCGCCGTGCGCCGGCGCGAGGTGGGAACAGAAATACTCGATCAGCGTGCGCAGCCCGTGGGCGGGTGCGGCATCCAGCGGGATCTCGCGAGCGAAGTCGATCGGATCGTCCACCGGCTTGCCGGTCAGGTGTTCGTACACCTCGTACAGCAGCGCCTTGGGAATCTTGATCAGCAACTGCGTGGTGGAGGTTCCCCACTCCAGTTCCAGGGATACGTTCGAAGGCATGATCAGGGTGTCGCCCGGCCGCAGGGACCATTGCCCTTCCCGGCACCGGACGCGGACTTCGCCGCGCAGCGCGGACTGGACCAGCACGAAGTCGCGCGACGGCGCGGTCTCGACCGCCACGGCGCCGCCGTATTCCAGCAGGCACATCTGCAGGCCGGCCGTGACGGCGCCGTACAGGCGCGCGTCCAGGTGGCGGGCGCGCGGGGTCAGCCGGTGTTCGTTCAGCACGCCGGCCACGCCCGAGCGGACCTCGTCCAGGTCGGACGAGGACAGCAGGACGTGGTTCTTGAGCACGCTTTCCGAGTGGGCGAGAAAACCGCCTGCCATGTCTTGCTCCCTTGCGCCGGCAAAGCGCCGTTCACCTTCGAGGCTACTCCATCTTGATGCCGGCGTCGCGGATCAGTTTCGTGAAGCGCTCCTGTTCCCGAGCCATGGCCTGGGCGACCTGATCCGGGCTGCTGGGCGCGACGATCAACCCGCGTTCGGCGAAGCGGTCGGTCAGCGCGCGATTGCGCAGGGCCTCGGCCACCTTCTCCTGCATGCGTTCCACCATGCCCCGGGGCGTGGCGGCGTGGACGAACAGGGTGAAATGCGTGGGAATGAGAAGGTCGTCCGGCGCGCCCACTTCACGCAGGGTGGGAACGTCGGGCAACAGCGGCGATCGCTGGGCGGCCCCGATGGCCAGCGCCCGCAGCCTGCCCGAACGGATGTGTTCGAGCACGGTTTCCTGGCCGGTGATGACACAGCCGAGCTCGCCGCTCAGCAGGCCGGCCACGGCTGGCGCGATCCCCCGGTAGGGGACGTCGACCATGCTGATGCCGTAGTGGCGCTTGATCAGTTCCAGGCTGAGGTGATGCACGCTGCCGATGCCCGCCGTGCCCACCGTCAGCGCGCCGGCCTTGCCGCGGGCGAAGGCCAGCATCTCGTCCCAGGTCTTGTACGGCGCGTTCGCCCGGCAGACGAAGACCAGGTCGACGCTGGCGACGTCGGTGACGCCGACCAGGTCCTTGGGGTTGTAGGGAAGCTTGGCCAGCAGCGCGGGGTTGACCGTCAGGGTCAGGCGGTCGTAGAGCAGCAGGGCGCTGCCGTTGGGTGGCGCATTGGCCACGGCGGCGGTGCCGATCACGCCGTTGGCGCCCGGCTTGTTCTCCACGATGACGGTCGATTGCGTCGTCGCGGCCAGGCGTTCGCCCAGGCTGCGCGCGAGCACGTCGGGGCCGCTGCCGGGGGACGAGGGCACGACGATGCTGACGGGACCGGTGGGCCATCCCTGGGCGCGGCTGCCGTTCGCGGCCAGCGCGAGGGCGCCGATCGATGTCCAGAGCAGGATGCGTCCCAGCCGGGGGAAAGTGAAGGGCCAGACCATGGTGAATCTCCGTGTGAGGTTCCTACGTGGTTGTCGGGACCGTCCGCCGGTCGGGCGGGCGGTCTATGCGATGCGGGTGGGCAGGGGAGAACGGCTGGCGAGGGCCATCATCTTCTGGACGAGGGTTTCCATCAACCTCGCGCGCGTGCCGGCATGCCGCGGGTCGTGCCACAGGTTGACGCGCTCGTGCGGATCGCCGGCGAGGTCGTACAGTTCCCCCCAGTCGGCACCCAGGTAGACACTCAGCCGCCATTGGCGGGTGATCAGCGTGCGCAGCCGGACCGGCCCGTCGAAGCCGCCGAACACACGCTGTATCTCGTCCTCGATCAGGATGGCGTCGTGCCCTTGCCAGTCGGGATCGTCCAGGGCGGGCAGCAGGCTGATGCCCTGGATGTCGTGATAGGGCGCCGTGCCCGTCCGGTGCAGCAGGGTCCGCGCCAGGTCCAGCGTGCCGTGCAGGGCGGCGCTGCGCCGTCCTCCCGGAATCCGCGGGTCGGCCCAGATGAAGGGCACGCGCACCAGTCCCTGGTAGTGCAGCGGGCCCTTGAACAGCAGGCCGTGGTCGCCCATGAAGTCGCCGTGGTCGCTGGTGAAGGCCACGATGGTGTCGCGGGCCTGGCCGGTGGCTTCCAGCGCTTGCAGGATCTGGCCGATGCAGTCGTCCACCAGGGTGATCATGCCGTAGCTCAGCGCGATGGCTTCCCGCGCCTCGCGAGGCGTGACGGCCACCACGCGCGGCGTGTCCAGGTTCGCCCGGCCGCCGGCGCGTTCGTCGTGCAGCCAGCGCAGATGAGGCGGCGCGTCCGCCGCCGGCGGGGCACAGGTCGGCGGGACGGCGATGTCCCGGGGGTCGTACATGTCCCAATAGCGGCCGGGCGGCGTGAAGGGATGGTGCGGGTCCGGGAACGAGCATTTCAGGAAGAAGGGCTGGGCCGCTCCGCGCGCCGCGTGTGCTTCCAGGTAGGCGGCGCCGCGCTCGGCGATGTAGCGGCTGGGGTAGCAGGCTTCCGGCAGGCGCGTGCGCCAGGACTGGGGCGCCACGTAGCGGTCGTCGGCCCGGGCGTTCCGGCGGCCGCGCAGGCCCTCGGCCCCGGGCAGGCGTGGCGCGAGCCAGCGCTGGTAGTCGCCGAAGGCCTCGTCGCCGTGCTCCATGCAGAGTTCGACGTGATCGAAGCCGTAGTAGGGCAGCCGGATGCGGTGCGCGGGATCCCGCCAGCGGCTGGCGAGTTCCTGTTCGTAGGCCTCGCCGTCGCGGCGGTCGCCGGTGGCGTCGGGGTGGGCCTCGACCACGGCCCGGCCGTCGTGCGGCGCCCGCTGGACCAGCGGCGGGATGTCCTGCATGTTCTGCAGGTGGCTCTTGCCGATCAGCGCCGTCCGGTAGCCGCGCGCGCCCAGCATCGTGACGAAGGTCGTGTCGGCCAGGCGCAGCGGGATGCCGTTGTGCCTGACGCCGTGCAGCGACGGCATGCGGCCGGTCATCAGGGTGCTGCGGTTGGGCATGCAGATCGGCGAGGCGACGTAGAAACGGTCGAACACCGTTCCCTTCGATGCGATGGCGTCGATGTGGGGCGTCCTGACCTGCCGGTTGCCATAGCACCCGAGATGGTCGGCCCGGTGCTGGTCCGTCATGATGAGCAAGATGTTGGGCTGTCGCATGGGGGCGTTCGCGGTTTCGTCAGCGCAATGTAGAGATGCGCCATGGGGGCGGCAATCCGAATCGGGCCACGCCTGTCCGGTGCTGGACATTTTGCGGATCGGCCTGTGCCTTCCGGGTAAACGATAGGTATGGTCCGGTTGTGGCCGCGGCGGGTCGCGATCTATTATTTCGAAAAGATAAAATCTTTTATAAAAACTGGAGTCGGGCATGGCGCGACACGATGCGTATCGGGAAGAGGTGGTCGGCAGGGCCAACGTGGGAGACACCCCGGAGCTGGTGGCGTACTACGACGAGCTGGCCAGGCACGAGACCGGCGCGCTGTGGACCGTGGCCAACAAGATCGAGCCGTGGCAGCCGAAGTCGGAATCGGTGCCGGTGGTCTGGCGCTACCGCGACCTGCGCGAGCATGTGCTGCGCTCGGTGGACCTGGTCACGCCGGAGCAGGCCGGCCGCCGCGTCATCTACCTGAACAATCCCGGCCGGCGCGAGGTCGCGGCGGCCGTGGGCTGGCTGTACTCGGGGCTGCAGGTCATGCATCCGGGCGAGGTCGCCACCGCCCACTGCCACTCGTCCAGCGCGCTGCGCTTCATCATGGAAGGGCGGGGCGCCTACACCATCGTCGATGGCCACAAGATGACCCTGGGCGCGAACGACTTCGTGCTGACGCCCAACGGCACCTGGCACGAGCACGGCGTCAGCGACGACGGCACGCCCTGCATCTGGCAGGACGGACTGGATATCCCCCTGGTCAATGCGCTGGAAGCGGGCTTCTATGCCGTGCATGCCGACCTGCACCAGGCCGTGACCCATCCGGTGGATGATTCCACCGCCGCGTGGGGCGGGGTGGCGCTGCGGCCCCATGGCGAGACCTGGAGCAAGCCCTACTCGCCGCTGTTCAAGTACGAGTGGGAGCCCACCTACGAAGCCCTGCGGCGCTACGCGGCGACCACCGACGGCAGTCCGTACGATGGCGTGCTGATGAACTACACCAATCCCGCCACCGGCGGCCCGGTCATGGCGACCATGGGCGCCAGCATGCAGATGCTGCGCCCCGGCGAAAAGACCAAGGCCCACCGGCACACGGGCAGCTTTCTCTACCAGGTGGCCAAGGGCAAGGGCTATTCCATCATCAACGGCCGCCGCCACGACTGGCAGGAGCGCGACATCTTCTGCGTGCCGTCCTGGGCCTTCCACGAACATGCCAACGCGTCCGGGCGCGACGACGCCTGCCTGTTCTGCTTCAACGACCTGCCGGTCATGCATGCGCTCAAGCTCTACCGCGAAGAGGCGCTGGCGGAAAACGATGGCCACCAACCGTTGATCGGCTAGCCGTCTACACCTGATTCGATGCTTGTCATAGACCGCGGGTCCAGCCCGCGGCGGGATTCTTGTCGCCTCGCGCGACCCTATGGAGAACAGAAATGCGTCTTGTGACCTACCGCACCACCGTTGCCGAGCAAGCCCGCCTGGGGGCGGTGGTGGGCGAGCGCGTGGTGGACCTGGCCCGCCTGGGGGCCGTGGCCGGCGTGCCGCTGCCCGACGACATGCTGGCCTTCATCGACCTCGGTCCGGACGCGGTGCGGTCGGCAACTGAATTGCTGAAGGCCCACGAAGGCAAGTGGCCGGTGGGCACGGCGATCCCGGCCGAGAACGCGCGCCTCCTGGCGCCCATCCCGCGCCCGCGCAAGAACATCTTCGGCATCGGCCTGAACTATGTCGAGCACGTGGAAGAATCCAGCCGCACGCTGGATACCTCGAAGGACCTGCCGACCAAGCCGGTCATTTTCTCCAAGCCGCCCACCAGCGTGGTCGGCCCCGGCGAGGCCATCGAGCACAACGCGACGATCACCCAGCAGCTGGACTGGGAAGTGGAGCTGGCGGTGATCATGGGCCGCCGCACGCACCGCGTGGCCGAGGCCGATGCGCTGGACTACGTGTTCGGCTACAGCGTGATGATCGATGTCAGCGCGCGCGACTGCCGCCGCGCCGGCCAGTGGATCTATTCCAAGGGCCAGGACACCTACGGCCCCTTCGGCCCCTGCATCGTCACCGCCGACGAGATCCCCGATCCGCACGTGCTGGACCTGTCGCTGACCGTCAACGGCGTGACCAAGCAGAGTTCCAACACCCGCCACATGCTGTTCAAGGTGCCGCACCTGATCGCCGACATCAGCGCGGCCATGACGATGGAGGCGGGCGACATCATCGCCACCGGCACGCCCGAGGGCGTGGGCGCCGGCCGCACGCCGCAGGAATGGCTGTGGCCGGGCGACGTGGTCGAGGCCCGGGTCGAGAAGATCGGCTCGCTGCGCCATCCGGTGGTCGCCATCTAGGGTCCAAGCCCCCGCGTCCGCGCGGGTTCATTCCAGCTGTTGCAGTACATCCATGGGGAACAACAATGGTCAGGAACATGATCCGGGGCGGACTGTGCGCGCTCCTATTCGCGGGCGCCGGCGCGGCGCAGGCCCAGGCGCCGGTCAAGATCGGCTTCATCACCACCCTGTCTACGCCCGCCGGCTACATCGGCGAGGACGAGCGCGACGGCTTCAGCCTGGCGATCAAGCAGGGCGGCGGCAAGCTGGGCGGCGTGCCGGTCGAGCTGGTGGTCGAGGACGATGCGCTCAAGCCCGCGAACGCCAAGCAGGCCGTGGACCGCATGCTGCAATCGGGCATCAAGCTGTATACCGGCGTGAACTTCTCGAACGTGCTGGCGGCGGTGGCGCCCAGCGTGCTGCGCGACGGCGCCTATTACGTGAGCCTGAACGCGGGGCCTTCGACGTTCGCTGGCGAGAAGTGCGACAAGAACTACTTCGTCGCTTCTTTCCAGAACGATGCCTACCACTCGGCCGGCGGCGAGGCCGCCAATGAACTGGGCTACAAGCGCGTGGTGCTGCTGGCGCCGAATTACCAGGCGGGCCGCGACGCGCTGGCCGGATTCAAGCGCACGTACAAGGGCGAGGTGCTGGCCGAGATCTACACCAAGCTCGACCAATCGGATTTTTCGGTGGAAATGGCGCGCGTGCGTTCGCTGGCGCCCGATGCGATCTACCAGTTCCATCCGGGCGGCGCGGGCATCAACTTCGCCAAGCAGTATGCGAACGCGGGGTTGACCAAGACCATCCCCATGCTGATGCCGTCTTTCTCGATGGATGGGCGGATGCTGGCCGCTTCGGGCGCGTCGGCCGAGGGACTCTACACGGTCGGCATGTGGACCACCGAAATGGACAACCCGCAAAGCCGCGCCTTCGTGAAGGCCTTCACCGAGGCCTACGGCCGCACGCCTACCGACTACGGCATGCAGGCCTATGACACCGCGCTCTTGATCGCCTCGGCCCTGAAGGCCGTGAACGGCGACCTGTCCAAGGGCGATGCCTTTCGGGCGGCGCTGGCCAAGGCCGACTTCCAGACGCTGCGGGGCAAGTTCCGCTTCGACACCAACCGGCATCCCGTCCAGGACTACTACCTGATGCGGGTCGAACGCAGCGGCAACGGGTTCGCGCCCAAGATCGTGCGCAAGGTGGTCAGCGACGGGCGGGACGCCTACGTGGGCCAGTGCAAAGGCTGACATGGCGCTGCTATTCGAACAGCTGCTGAACGGCCTGCAATTCGGCGCCATGCTCTTCATGCTGGCGTCGGGCCTGACCCTGATCTTCGGCATCATGGGGGTCATCAACCTGACCCACGGGTCGTTCTACATGGTCGGCGCCTATTGCGGGGCGTTCGCGCTGGCCCACACCAACTCCTTCGCCGCCGGCGCGGTGGCCGGCCTGGCCGGCGCCGCGCTGTACGGGCTGCTGGTGGAGTTCACGGTGATCCGGCGCCTGTACAAGCGCGACCACCTGTACCAGGTGCTGGCGACCTTCGGGCTGATCCTGTTCACCAACGAGGCGGTCAGCATGATCTTCGGGCGCCAGCCGCCCATGGTCGAGATCCCGGCCTTCCTGGCCGGCACCGTGCCGCTGGCGCCGGGGTTCCAGTATCCGCTGATGCGCCTGGCCTTCATCGTGGTGGGCGCGCTGGTGGCGCTGGGGCTGTGGTTCCTGATCAACCGGACGCGCGTGGGCATGCTGGTGCGCGCCGGCGCCGACGACCGCGAGATGGTGGACGCGCTGGGCATCGACATCCAGAAGCTCTACAGCGTGGTGTTCGGCCTGGGGGCGCTGCTGTGCGGCCTGGCCGGGGTGATGGCGGCGCCGCTGCTGGCGGTGGAAATCGGCATGGGCGAGCGCGTGCTGATCACGACCTTCGTGGTCATCGTGATCGGCGGGGTCGGTTCGGTGCGCGGGGCGATGGCCGGCGCGCTGCTGGTCGGCATGGTGGACAGCCTGGGCCGCGCCTATTTCCCGCAACTGCTGGGGGCGATGCTGTCGCCCGAGGTGGCCGACATGCTGGCGGCGGGATTGGTCTCGGCCAGCGTGTACGTGCTGATGGCATTGGTGCTGATCTTCCGACCGAAGGGGTTGCTGGGATGAGCCGGACGAGTGGAATCGCGGTACCCGGGCGCGGCCCGGCGGGCCTGTTCACGCAATGGAACCGCCGCGCCGTGTTCGGCTGGGTGGGCCTGTTGCTGCTGGCCCTCGTGCCGGTGGCCTCGCACGCCACCGACACGCCCTACCTGATCAACGCGATGACGCGTTTCGTCATCTACGGGCTGGCGGCGGTCAGCCTGGACCTGGTGCTGGGCTATGGCGCGCTGATCAGCTTCGGCCACGCCATGTTCTTCGGACTGGGCGGCTACGTGGTCGCCATCGTCACTTTCCACGCGGTCGAGGCCGGGCCGCTGCTCGGCTGGGCCGGCAGCACGCAGGCGCTGGTCGTCTGGTCCCTCGCGCTGGCGTGCTGCGCGCTGCTGGGCTGGGTCGTGGGCTATCTGGCGCTGCGGACCAGCGGGGTGCAGTTCATCATGATCACGCTGGCTTTCGGCCAGATGGTGTACTTCATCCTGGTGTCGCTCCAGGTGTACGGCGGGGACGACGGCCTGATGATGTCGCGGCGCAGCCAGTTGCCGGGCATCGACCTGGCCGATCCGGTCAGCTTCTATTACCTCAGCCTGGCCGTGCTGGCGCTGTGGACCCTCTTCTGCGTGAAGCTGGTCAACTCGCGTTACGGCATGGTGCTGCAGGCGCTGCGCCAGAGCGAGCGGCGCGCGGTGAACCTGGGCGTGGCGCCCATGCCGTACCGGCTCAGCGCCTTCGTGATCTCGGCCGTGGGCACCGGCATGGCCGGCATCCTGTGGGCCAACTACGCCGAGCTGGTCACGCCCGACATGGCGGCGTGGACCAAGTCGGGCGAATTGATGGCCATCGTCATCCTGGGCGGCGTAGGCACGCTGCTGGGGCCCATCGCGGGCGCCGGCGTGTTCCTGGGACTGGAGCAGGCGCTGTCGGCCTGGACCGAGCACTGGATGTTCATCATGGGTCCGATCCTGGTGCTGGTGGTGCTGGCCGGCAAGCACGGCCTGTTCGGCCACTGGCTGGGGAAGCGCCATGCATAGCGCGGCAGCGGAAGAAGTGCTGCTGGACGTGCGCGGCCTGCGCAAGTCCTTCGGCGCGGTGGCGGCCACGCAGGACGTGGACCTGACCGTGCGCGCGGGCGAGATCCATGCGCTGATCGGTCCCAACGGCGCGGGCAAGTCCACGCTGATCACGCAGATCTGCGGCGAGATCCGGCCCGATGCCGGACAGATCCACCTTGCCGGGCGCGATGTGACGGCGATGCCGGCCTACGAGCGGGCACGGCGCGGCCTGGGGCGATCGTTCCAGATCACCCAGCTGTGCCTGGAGTACACCGCCATCGAGAACGTCATGCTGTCGCTGACCGTGGGCCCGCGCACCCTCTTCTCGATCTGGTCCGATCCCCGGCGCGACGCCAGGCTGGCCGGGCGAGCGCAATCTTGGCTGGAGCGGGTGGGGCTGGCCGACCGCGCCGGCGTGCCGGCGGCCGACATGGCCCATGGCGAGCGGCGGCAACTGGAACTGGCGGTGGCGCTGGCGCGCGAGCCGCGCCTGCTGCTGCTGGACGAACCCATGGCCGGCATGGGGCCGGAGGAATCGGCGCGGATGACACGGCTGCTGGCGGGGATGCGCGAACGCTATGGCATCCTGCTGGTGGAGCACGACATGGACGCGGTGTTCGCGCTGGCCGACCGCATCAGCGTGCTGGTCTACGGCAAGCTCATATTCACCGGCAGTTGCGACGAGGTGCGCCAGCATCCCGAGGTGCGCAGCGCCTATCTGGGAGACGCGGCATGCTGAGCGTGGACGGCATCCGGGCGGGATACGGATCGAGCGAAGTGCTGTTCGGCCTGTCGTTCGAGGCCGGGCAGGGCGAGGTCGTGTCGCTGATCGGCCGCAACGGCATGGGCAAGACCACCACCGTGCGCACGCTGATGGGCATGCTGCCCGCGCGCGCCGGCCGTGTCGCCATCCAGGGCCGGGACATCGCCAACCAGGCGCCGCACACGGTGGCGCGGCTGGGCGTGGGTCTCGTGCCCGAGGGACGGCGGGTGTTCGGTTCGCTCACGGTGGAAGAAAACCTGGTGGCCACGCGCCGCGCCGGCCGCGGCGCCTCGGACTGGGACCTGCCCCGCATCTACCAGCTCTTTCCCCGGCTGGGCGAACGGCGCCGCCAGTCCTCGCGCACGCTGTCGGGCGGCGAGCAGCAGATGCTGGCCATCGGCCGCGCGCTGATGACCAATCCGCTGTTGCTGGTGCTGGACGAGGCCACCGAGGGGCTGGCGCCCATCATTCGCCAGGAGATCTGGCGCTGCCTGGACGTGCTCAAGCGCGAAGGGCTGACCATCGTGGTGATAGACAAGAACCTGGCCGAGATGCGCGCGCTGGTCGACCGCCACCACATCGTCGAGAAAGGGCGGGTGGTGTGGGCCGGCACGCCGGACGAACTGTCGGGCCAGCCGGAACTGGCCCAGCGCTATCTGGGACTCTGATCAAGGACGCGAGGAACATCATGCTGAATCTCCCCCGTTTCAAGGCCGCGGCCGTGCAGGCGGCGCCGGTTTTCCTGGACACCGAGGCCACGGTGGACAAGGTGTGCGCGCTGATCGAGGAAGCCGCCGGCAACGGCGCCTCGCTGGTGGCCTTCCCCGAGGTGTTCGTGGCCGGCTACCCGTACTGGAACTGGATCATGACGCCCATAGAGGGCAGCCCGTGGTTCGAGAAGCTGTGCCGCAGCGCCATCGAGATCCCCGGTCCCGAGATCCGGCGCATCGCCGCCGCCGCCCAGGCCTGCAAGGTGCACGTGGTGGTGGGCGTGAACGAGCGGGCCGCGCACGGCCTGGGCACGATCTACAACACGCTGGTCACCCTCGGCCCCGACGGCAAGCTGCTGGGGCGCCATCGCAAGCTGGTGCCGACCTGGGCCGAGAAGCTGACCTGGGCCAACGGCGACGGCTCGTCGCTGCGCGTGCACGACACCGCCATCGGCCGGCTGGGCGCGCTGGCCTGCGGCGAGAATACCAACACGCTGGCGCGCTTCGCGCTGCTGGCGCAGGGAGAGCTGGTGCACGTGGCCAGCTACATCTCGCTGCCGGTGGCGCCGGCCGACTACGACATGGCCGAGGCCATACGCGTGCGCGCCGCCGCCCACAGCTTCGAAGGCAAGGTCTACACGGTGGTGTCGTGCTCGACCATCTCGGAAGAGATCGTCGAGGCCATGGCGGCCTCCCATCCGCACACGCGCGAACTGCTGCGCCGCTCGAACAGCGCGTTCTCGGGCATCCTGGGGCCGGACGGCCGCGTCATCGGCGAGCCGTTGATCGACCGCGAGGGCATCGTCTACGCCGAGGTGGACCTGTCGCGCTGCATCCAGCCGCGCCAGATGCACGACATCATCGGCCACTACAACCGCTTCGACGTGTTCGACCTGCGCGTGAACCGGCGCACGCAGCAGCCCGCGCAATTCCTGGACGACCCGGACCCGCTGACGGGCGAGTCCTTCGACGCCGCGCCGTCCTCCCCGATTTTCCCCGAGGCCTGACCCCATGACCGCCACCCCGACCCGCGCCGCCGGCGCGCCCATCAAGATCGGCCAGATCGTTCCGTCGTCCAACACCACGATGGAAACGGAAATTCCCGCCATGTTCCGCGCCCGCGAGGCCGTCGCGCCCGAGCGCTTCACCTTCCATTCCAGCCGCATGCGCATGAAGAAGGTGACCAAGGAAGAGCTGGAAGCCATGGACCGCGACAGCGACCGCTGCGCGCTCGAACTGTCCGACGCACGCGTGGACGTGCTGGGCTACGCCTGCCTGGTGGCCATCATGAGCATGGGCAAGGGCTACCACCGGGTTTCCGAGGAACGCCTGACCCGCCGCACCGACGAGAACGGCGCGCCGGCGCCGGTGGTGACCAGCGCCGGCGCGTTGGTGGATGGCCTGCACGCCCTGGGCGCGAAGCGCGTATCGGTGGTCTGCCCCTACATGAAGCCGCTCACCAGGCTGGTGGTGGAATACATCGAAAGCGAGGGCATCGAGGTCAAGGACTACGTCGCGCTGGAAATCCCGGACAACCTGCAGGTGGCGGCCCAGGATCCGGCGCGCCTGGTCGATATCTACAAGCGCCTGGACCGGGGCAACATCGACGCCCTGGTGCTGTCGGCCTGCGTGCAGATGCAGTCGCTGCCTTCGATCCAGAAGGTGCAGGACGAATCGGGCATCCCCACCGTCTCCGCCGCCGTGGCCACGTCCTGGCAGATGATGCGCAAGCTGGGCCTGTCCACGAGCGTGCCGGGCTGCGGCGAATTATTATCTGGGAAGTTCTGAATCCGCCGCCCCCGCGCGGGGCGGGCCTTGCCCAGGAGAAACGAGTTGAAACCACGAGTGAAGGCGACCCGGCACGAGTCCGGACTGCCTTACGATGCGCCGGACGGCGAGGTCGAGGAAATCACCCTGGCCGAGCAGGTCTACCGTTCGCTGCGGCGCGATCTCATCTCGGGGAGCATCGAGCCTGGGCAGTCCTTGCGCCTGGAGTTCCTGAAGCAGCGCTACGGCATCAGTTTCTCGCCCATACGCGAGGCGCTGAACCGCCTGCAGAGCGAACGCATGGTGGTGTCGACCGCCTCGCGCGGCTTCCGGGTCGCGCCGTTCTCGCGCGAGGAAATGTGGGACGCGGCCGAGACCCGCATCCTGATCGACTGCGAGGCCATGCGCCGTTCGCTCAAGAACGGCGACGACGTCTGGGAAACCCGCCTGGTGGCGGCCTATCACGCGCTCAACCTGGCCGCCAAGCGTGTCCAGGACATGCCTGCTCCCGACGACGAGGCCAGCGAGATGCTGGAGCAGCGCCATCTGGAATTCCATCGCGCGTTGATCGCGGCCTGCGGGTCGCGCTGGCTGATGGAACTGTCGGTGCAGATGTACACGCAGACCGAACGCTACCGCCGCCCCACGCTGCGCGGCCGCTCGGGCTGGGGCGACGTGGGCCGCGACGTCGGCCGCGAGCACCAGGACCTGATGGATGCCGCGCTGGCGCGCGACAGCAAGCGCGCCGTGGCGCTGCTGGCCGAGCACTACCGCAAGACGGTGGCGCTGATCGAACGCTTCGCTCCTTTCAAGGACATTGCCTCGCATGCCCCCCAGGAAACCTGACCTGCTGTTCGCCGATCTGGCGCAGCGCGCCGTGCAGTACAACGCTCGTGCCTCGGTGCCCGACTTCGACGCCTGCGTGCGCGAGTACGCCGAACTGGCCGAAGCGGCGGTGCGGCGCTGTGCCGCCGTGCGCGACCTGCACTACGGCATGGGCGCGGCCGAGCGCCTGGACATCTTCCTGCCCGTGGCCGCGCGCCAGCCGGCACCCGTGTTCGTGTTCATCCACGGCGGCTACTGGCGTTCGCAGACCAAGGAAGACGCTCCCATCATGGCGCCGGTGTTCAACGCCGCCGGCGTGGCAGTGGTGCCGGTCGAATACACGCTGCTGCCCGAGGCCACGCTGGGCGAGACGGTGCGCGAAATGCGCTCGGCCGTGGCCTGGGTCCACCGCCATGCCGACCGCTACGGGCTGGACCGCGACCGTATTTACGTGGGCGGCAGCTCCGCGGGCGGGCACCTGGCCGGCATGCTGGCCGCCACCGGCTGGCAGGACAAATACGGCGTGCCCGACGACGCGGTCAAGGGCGTGCTGGCGCTGAGCGGCCTGTTCGACCTGCGGCCGCTGTGCGAGATCAACGTCAACGAATGGCTGCGGCTGTACCCCGACCAGGCCGGGCGCCTGAGCCCGATGTTCTCGTTGCCGCGCCGCGGGCTGCCGATGGTCACGGCCGTGGGAGGGCTGGAGACCGACGGCTTCAAGAACCAGACCGCGGCCTACGAGGCCGCGTGCCGCGAAGTCGGGGTGGAAGTGACGCGGGTGGAGGCGGCGCATTGCAACCACTTCAATCTGTTGTGCGAACTGGCGAAGGCGGAAAGTGCGCTGACGCGGGCCACGCTGGCGATGATCGCCGGCGCGGCCTGAGGCGCTCGGCGCTCAGGGGGCCGGACGGGCGGCGGTGTCGTCGTGTTCGAGACTGCGCACGAAGGAGGCGCGGAACAGCACCAGACGGTCTCAATCAAGTTATCCAGCGATTCCGAAAAAAGTTTAGGCGGTCAGGGTTGGGATATGTACTTGGCGCCTGTTCCGGCGGCTCAACAACTACCGGCTGATCTTTCGGATGCCCGGGCCGACCGGCGGACGGCGGTTGCCGGGGTGGCGCGCATCGGCGCCCCAGATCGCCTGGTAGGTATCGATGCACCAGCCCCGGCATTGCAGCCACGCGAACGCGCCGGCCCAGGCCAGGCTCCAGGCGCCGATCAGCACCGGCATCCAGCGCGGCGCGTTGACGTGCAGCAGTCCGGTAGCGATCGCTACGGCCGCCACGGCCAGCGCCAGATAGCCAGCCAGCTTGTGCGCCGCCTCGAACACGATGCGCCGGCCGGTCATGTCGTAGTGGTCGCCCGATTCGTCCGGGCTTCCCTTCGAGCCGCGCAGCACGCCGCCCAGCACCTGCAAGGCAGCCAGCGCACAGGTGGCCCAGGCCGAGACGCGGTGCAGGCGGGCCAGCCCGGTGTCCGACCCCGACACTTGCCAGACCAGCGCCACCGCGCCCGCGGTCAGCACCACGCCGCCGATCTGGAGCGCGAGGTGCATGTGCCACCACCACTTGTTGTCCAGCGCCGCCGGCCACGCCTGCCGCGGCGTGACCTTGAAGAAGCGCGCGGCCAGGATGCCCAGCGGGATCATGACCGCCCAGGCCAGCACCATCGCGCGGGCATGCCAGGCCTGGACCATGTCGATGAGATGGGGCCGGCCGTCCACCATTGGCTGTTGCAGCCACGCCAGCGGGTCGGGGCCGACCGCCCAGGCCAACACGGCCAGCGTCACCAGTGCGACCAGGGCCGCCGCGCCGGTCCCGGCCAGCACGCCAGGACCGGGCAACAGCGGGCCGCGTCCGAGCGGGTCATTGTTCATTGAGCAGCTTGACCTCTTCGCCCGGGATGGGGGTATAGCTGCTGCCGCCCCGCTTGAGGATGCGCTCGGTGCCGCCGTGCTGGACGATCAGCGCGGCCTGGTCCTCCTTGGCCCGCCGGTCCACGGCCTCGGGATCGAGCAGGCCGCGCAGGTGGGCCTCGAACCCGGCCAGCAGCGGCGCGCTTTCCGGCTTGCCCGCCAGGTCGTGCAATTCCTCGGGATCCTGTTCCAGGTCGAACAGTTCGGGCGTGTAGCCAGTGTAGTGGATGTACTTGTGGTGGCCACGGCGCAGCATGTAGGCCGCGCTGACGGAGCCGGCCGCGTGGTACTCGCTCAGGATGGTGCGCTGGCCGTCGTCCGGCCCGGCGGCGATCTCCAGCAGCGACTTGCCGGACAGCCCCGCGGGGCAGTCCAGTCCGGCCGCCTGCATGACGGTGGGATACATGTCCACGTGCGAGACCGGCGTGCGCACCTTGCGGCCGGGCTCGAAGCCGGGGCCGCTGGCCAGCATGGGGATGCCGGCGGATTCCTCGTACATGGTCGACTTTCCCCACAGCGAGCGCGAGCCCAGGTTGTCGCCATGGTCGGACAGGAAGACGACCCGGGTGTCCTGCGCCAGCCCGCTGGTCTCCAGCGCGTGCAGGATGCGTCCGACGTTGTGGTCCAGGAACGAGCACAGTCCGAAGTACGAAGCGATGGCGATGCGCCGCTGCTGGTCGCTTTCGAAGTGCGAGTCGAAGCGGTAGCAGTCGTTCCAGGCCTGTATCCACGGATGCAGCGGGCCCGATGCGCGCTTGGGCAGCGGGATGGCCCGGGGGTCGTACATCGCGTAGAACTCGGGCGGCGCGATCAGCGGCGAATGGGGCGCGATATAGGACGTGAACAGTACCCACGGCGGGTCCTGGCGCTGCTGGCCGCGCGCGTGCAGCCACTCGACCGTCTTGTCGGTGATGTCGCGGTCGTAGCGGGTGTAGCTGCTTTCGCCGGGACCGATGCTCTTGGCCAGGTCGGCCGACTGGTGGCGGATGGGCAGCGGGTCGCGTATCAGGCCGTACAGGTCGCCGACCCCGGCCTCGATGTGCATGGGGATGATCTGCTCGGTGAAACCGCCGTCGATGTCGTCGCCGGTGTAGTGCAGCTTGCCGATGGACACCGCCAGCCGGCCGGCGTCGCGCAGCGCGTGGGCCCAGCTGGGGACGCGGCCGTCGTAGGCGATGGCGTTGTCCCAGTAGCCCGTCTCGTGCACGTCGCGGCCGGTGGCGAAGGCCGCCCGCGCCGGCACGCAGATGGGCGAGCTGGAATAGGCGGCCTCGAACGAGGTGCTGCGCGCCGCCAGCCGGTCCAGGTTGGGGGTGCGGACCATGGGATGGCCGTTGTAGCCGAGCACTTTCTTGTTGTGCTCGTCGTCCATGATGATCAGCAGGTTGGAGGGTTTCATCTACTGTGCCTTGATGCCGTTGTCGTCGACGATTTTCGTCCAGCGCGCGGTTTCCGCGGTGACTTTCTCGGCCAGCTCCCTGCCAGTGCTGCCGGTGGGCGCGGCGCCCAGCGATTCGAACTGCTTCTTCACCTCGGGAGACTGCAAGGCCTTGTTCACCGCCGCTTCCAGCGTGGCGCGCACCGGCGCGGGCAGGCCGGCCGGCGCGAACAGCGCATGCCAGTTGTCCACGTCCAGCTCGGGCAGCCCGGCTTCCGGCGCGGACGGCACGCCGGGGAACTGCGGGAAGCGCTGGCCGGCGGTCACGAACAGCGGCGTCACGCGCTTGGCCTGTACCAGGCCGATGGCGGCGGCGATGCCGGCGAAGCCGATCTGGGTCTCGCCGCCCGCCACCGCGGTCAGCGCCGCGCCGCCGCTCTTGTAGGGAACATGCAGCAGCTCCGTGCCCATCTGCTTGCCCAGCAGCACGCCCGCCAGGTGCTGGGGGCCGCCCACGCCGGGCGAGGAATAGCTGTAGGACCCCTTCGGCGCCTGTTTCAGCTTGGCGCGCAGCTGTTCGACGCTGGCGATGCCGGTGGCCGGCGATGCCACCAGCACCAGCGGCACCGAGGCGACCATGCTGATGGGCGTGAAGCTCTCGGTGGGCTTGTACTTGATGGGGTAGAAGGACGGAGCCAGCGCGATGTTGGACACCGTGCCCATCAGCAGCGTGTAGCCGTCGGGCGCGGCCGAGGCCACCGCGTTGGCGCCTATGGTGCCGGTGGCGCCGGCGCGGTTCTCGACGATGATGGCCTGCCCCAGTCCCGCGGACAGCTCCTTGCCCAGCACGCGGGCCAGTACGTCCGGCGCGCTGCCGGCTTCCGAGCCGACGATGATCCGGACCGGCTGGCTGGGGAAGTTGCCCTGGGCCTGGACGGCGGGCGCGGCGAATAGCGTGCAGGCGGCGGCCAGGGCCAGCCTGCGGCGGGTGGGGAAGTGCATGTTCGTCTCCTGGATGAGGCCCGTCTCTTGTCGGCGGGCGGATAGAGGGTTCAGCTTGCGATGTAGGCGGTCTTCACCGTCGTGTAGAACTCGGCCGCGTGGCGACCCTGCTCGCGCGGGCCGTAGGACGAAGCCTTGGTGCCCCCGAACGGCACGTGATAGTCGACGCCTGCCGTGGGCAGGTTCACCATCACCATGCCCGCCTGGGCGTGCTGCCGGAAATGCGTGGCGTACTTCAGCGAGGTCGTGCAGATGCCCGAGGCCAGTCCGAACTCGGTGTCGTTGGCCAGGTGCAGGGCCTCGTCGTAATCGCGGGCGCGCAGCACGCTGGCGACGGGGCCGAAGACTTCCTCGCGGTTGATGCGCATGCCGGGCTCGGTGCCGATCACCAGCGCGGGGGCCTGGAAATAGCCCGTGGTGTCGCGCTCCAGCGTTTCGCCGCCGGTGATGGCCTGCGCGCCCTCGCGCCGGGCGATGTCCAGGTAGGACAGGTTCTGCGCGAGCTGGCGCTCGTCCACCACCGGACCGATGTCCACGCCGGCGCGCAGCGCATGACCGACGTTCAGCCTGGCCATGCGTGCCTGCACCGCCTGCACGAAGCGGTCATGGATGTTCTCGGTCACGATCAGCTTGCTCGACGCCGTGCAGCGTTGGCCGGTGGAAAAATACGAACCCTGCACCGCGGTTTCCACGGCCTGTTCCAGGTTGGCGTCGTCCAGCACCACCAGCGGGTTCTTGCCGCCCATCTCGCATTGCACTTTGGCGCCGCGCGCGGCGGCCCCGGCGATGATGCGGCGGCCGGTGGCCACCGAGCCGGTGAAGCTGATGGCCTGGACGTCCGGGGAATCGACGAAGGCCTGGCCGACGGCCGAGCCCGCGCCCATGACGAGGTTGAACGCGCCCTTGGGCAGCGCGGTGCGCGACAGGATCTCGGCCAGCAGCCAGGCCGAACCCGGCACCAGTTCGGCGGGCTTGAACACGACGGTATTGCCGTAGGCCAGCGCCGGCGCGATCTTCCATGCCGGGATGGCGATGGGGAAGTTCCACGGCGTGATCAGGCCGACCGTGCCCACGGGCTGGCGGAACACTTCCACGCCGACATTGGGCCGCACCGAGGGCAGCAGGTCGCCGGGCGTGCGCAGCGCCTCGCCGGCGAAGAACTTGAAGATCATGGCGGCGCGCGCGACTTCGCCCATGCCCTCGGGCAGGGTCTTGCCTTCCTCGCGCGACAGCATGCGGCCGATCTCTTCCTTGCGCGCCAGCAGTTCGTTGCCGACCGCGTCCAGCACGTCGAAACGCTGCTGGGGCGTGGAGGCGCCCCAGGCCGGCCGGGCCCGCGCCGCCGCGGCGATGGCGCGGTGCGCCAGCCCGGCGTCGGCCTGCGCGTACAGGCCGATCACGTCGCTCGTGTCCGAGGGATTGACGTTGGGCCGGGCGGAGACGCCCGGCATCCACTCGCCGGCTATATAAAGATGGTATTCGGGTGTATTCATGTCGGTTCTACAGGGACGTGACGCCGACCACGGCCGGCGCGGGCTCGAAGCGGACGGCGTTGCGCAGGGGGCGGCCGAAGCCGTCCAGCGAAATCTCGAAGCGGTCGCCGTCCACGGTGCGGATCTGGTCGGAGAAGCTCAGCGTGGCCGTGCCGAAGTAGTGCACGTGCAGGTCGCCGGGGCGGCGGAACTGCGGGTACTTGAAGTGGTGGTGTTCCAGGTTGGCCAGGGTGTGGCTCATGTTGGCCTCGCCGGTGACGAAGGGTTTTTCCCACAGGACCTCGTCGCCGCGCACGATGCGGCTGGCGCCCCGCAGGTCGGCCGGCAGCTCGCCCAGCAGCAGTTCCGGCCCGAACGCGCAGGGCCGCAGCTTGGAATGCGCCAGCCACAGGTAGTTGAAGCGCTCGGTCAAGTGGTCCGAGAATTCGTTGCCCACGGCGAAGCCGATGCGGCGCGGCGCGCCCTGGTCGTCGATCACGTACACGCCCACCAGCTCGGGCTCCTCGCCCGCGTCCAGCGCGAAGCCGGGCACGGGGAAGTCGCACTCCGGCGCCACCAGCAGGCTGCCGTCGCCCTTGTAGAACCACTCCGGCTGCGCGCCCGCCTGGCCCGCCGCCGGCTTGCCGCCCTCGACGCCCAGCTTGAACATCTTCATGGAGTCGGTCAGGTTGGTGTTTTCCTGCAGCTTGGCGTGCATGGCATCGCGCGAGGCGGCGCTGCCCAGGTGGGTCAGGCCGGTGCCCGAGATCAGCATGCGGGCCGTGTCGGGATGGGTGACCGGCGGCAGCAGGCGTCGCTCGTCCACCAGCGCCTGATAGCGGACGCGGCGGCCCGAGTCCAGGCGCCGGAGCAGCGATTCCAGCGGCAGGCCTTCGCGGGCCGCCTGCAAGGCCAGGCCGTAGACGCCTTCGCGCGCAGTGCTGACTTCGATCTCGTCGTCGCCGGCCACGACGCCCACGCAAAGCTGACCGTCCTCGATGAATTGGATGACGCGCATGGTCTTTACTCGCTGATCTGGAATTGATCGAGATGATCGGTGTTCAGGGTCAGGCCCAGGCCCGGCAGCGTGTCGTCGAGCTGCAGGAAACCGTCCTTGGCGACCGGCTCGCCCTTGAAGATGTAGTAGAAAAGCTCGTTGCCCACTTCCACGTCGAACTTCGGGAAGTACTCGCTCATGGGCGAGGCCAGCGTGCTCATGGTCAGGTGGTAGTTGTGCATCTGGCCGGCGTGCGGGATCACGGG